>Ga0315281_10000420_pt1 | contig 58630 bp, 43 predicted proteins | sample YL17G07_0_MG_FD_204540 | JGI IMG/M metagenome (GOLD analysis project Ga0315281, IMG submission 204540) | Sediment microbial communities from Yellowstone Lake, YNP, Wyoming, USA - YL17G07_0 | ecosystem: Environmental > Aquatic > Freshwater > Lake > Sediment | place: USA: Wyoming | collected...
CCTTGTTCGAGATAGGCCATTCCCAGGAGGAACGAGGCGTTGGAGTCTCCGGGGAACGCGGCGGCGAGGCGGCGGGCGGCCTCAAGCTGCTCCTCTCTCAAGGCTCGGTCCTGCTGCTCGGGCGTCAGGGAAGAGTCGAGCGAGGCAGGGGGGAACGGTGGCTCAGCCGGCGTCGTCGTCGAAGGTCCGGACGATGGCCGAACGGCCGGTCCATTTTGCTCCGGTTGTGGGGAGCGGGTCGGCCGCAAGGCGACTGCGATGCCGATGATGACAATCAAAGCGCACAGCGCGACCACCCCCATGAACACTGCGACCTTTCGGCGGTGCCGGGCGGAGGGGTGTGGCGGCCGGACCTCGGCCTGCTTCCTGCCCCTGCCCCGCGAGACTCTTTTTGGGCCCATATGTCAGCGACTCCGTCCAGTCTGGATGACGGTCTCAGCTTATCAGGGCCGGGGCCCGGACTCAACGCCGTTTCGCATGATTTTGCAGGCGAGGTCGCGGGTGAACGGCGGCACGGGCAATTGCAGCCGGCCGCGGTCGGGGGAGGCGGTCTGGCTACTTAGGGGCCGGCCTTCGTGCGTGTCCCACCACAGGACGGTGTAGCTGCCCCGGCCGAGGCCCTCAAGCGTGACGGTCGCCGCGTCGATGGGGACAGGTTGTTGCTTGTCCACGACCAGGTTCCACCACGTGGCCTGGCGGTTGACGAGCCAGAGATAGGCGCGCGTCTCGCCCTGAAGGCCGAGGATGCGCAGGCGCGGCTCGGAGGTGGTCGCGGTCGTCGGCTGCAAACCGGCCGGCGCGACGTCGGCCAGGAAGGTCGCCAGCGGCTTGTAATGCCGATACGCGTCCTGCTGATCCAACTGATCCCACCACCAGAACATCGCCGTGCCGGAGCTTCCGGCCAGGGCCGAGGCCCACAGGCAGTTGTGGAAGTGGACGCCCTCGCGGTCCTGCTTCATATACTCGCTCAGGCCCCACTTGGGCGTGGCCAGGCTGAACTCGCCAATCAGCGCCGGCTTGTTCGGGGCGTTTTCGCGCAGCCAGCGGCTCTGGCGCAGGACGGACTCGACCTCGTCTTTGAAGTCGTCATTGTCCGGCCGCATGTAGTGATGTTCCTGGGCAATGTCGAGTTGCGGATGGCGGCAGTCCCGCGCGGAAGGGGCCCAGGTGCTCGTCGTCCGCAAATGGCGGTAGATGTCGACCTGGGCGACATAGTCGCCGACGTCCGCGTAGAAGCGGTCCGTCGGCTTGCCCGGGTCCATCTCGTTGAAGTATTCCCAGGCGGCGATGCTCGTGGAATAGCCCCAGCGTGCCACCGCGTAGCGCATGAATTTCTGCGCATCGGCGGTCGCCCGGCGATATTCAGGGCTGTCGACTTTCGAGAGTGAGTTCATATACAGATCGCGCGTGATGGCGCAGAGCATCAGATAGAGGCCGTTTCGCTCGGCGGCCTCCACGAGCTGGTCGAGCATGAAGCAATCGAGCGGGTTGTAGCAGCCCCGGACCGGCCGATTGACGTCGGCTTCCCAGAGCAGCTCCGTGCCGCCGGCCGCTTCTTTGAGTGAGAGGGCGTCGAGCCAGATGGTGCCGGCGTCGACGAGGCTGAACGCGACCCGGCCCAGCCACCGCTCCTCGGGGCCCGTCACAAACTCTTTGCGGAATACCTGCCAATCGGAACTCGTCCGGCCCTCTGCCGGAATCTCCCAGTCGTTGCTGCCGACCTGGAGCCGCAGGGCCCGGCACCCATCGGCCTTGAATTTCCCGGTGATGACGCAGCGCGCCGCCGGCCGCAATCCGACCGCATGGGAGGGCGACGCCGTGATGGACGTGCCTTGATCTCCTTTGATTTGGATGCACTTTCGCGCGTTCGGGTCGCCTTCCATGCCGGGCAGCGGAACGATGGGTGCCTCACGCGTCCACGAGCGGGTCCAGGCGCTCTTTTGGGCCTCGATGGCCATGGCCCAGTCCTGGCAGCAGGTCCAGACGCGTACGAAGTTCGCGCCGTTGCCGGCCAGTTTGCCGAAGATTTCCTCGGCTTTCAGCCCGTTGACATATTGGGTCTCGCCGACAAACGCCACATTCTGGCCGATGACAAAGAACGGCTGGCCTTCGGAGAATTCGAGAAACCGCGGGTCGCTGCGGCCGGTTCGCAGGAAGCCTTTGCCGCCGGAATCGACGCACTCGAACTGGACGAGTGCAGAAGAGATCTCACCAAGCTGGTCCCTGAGAGAGGCGTGGGCGGTGTAGGTTCCCGTCTCCATGGGCGCGAACCGTGCCTTCCAGGAGCCGGTGCCGCGCGGATAGTACCACGCGACGGTCTTGCCGCTTTGCCGGAGGTCCTGCCGGTCATATTCCTGACAATAGAATGCCGGCAGCGTGAGGGCTCGGCCGCCCGGGCTCGTGAGCACTACGTTCACCTCGATCTCGCAAGGATCGAACGGATTGCGGTATTCGCGCCCGGTCTCAACGACCAGCTCCAGCTTCTGATACTTGCCAACATCCTTCTGTGATGTGCTCAGCACGATCCCCTGCGCCGCCCCGGCGGCGCTCACAACGCCAGTCATATACGCCAGCATGACGCAGACAATAAACTTTGACTCCGGCATCAACGAATCCTCCAAAGAAATCGGCGCCCATCGGCTCCTTCAGCATACCACCCTCAGCTCCCGAGGAAGAACTGCTCAATTCTCGACGCTATCTGTTCAGCAGACAAACCTGACATGTCTCCCAAACGGCCCGACGACAACTCACCTGTAATATGCTCGAGCTTCTTATCAATCAGGTCCATCTTCTCTTTGAGGACCCGCATGTCCCCAGTCTCCCAGTACTCCCCTTCGTCGGAGACCTGTAGGTCAGATACGTACCGCTTCCTCAGGTACTTCAGCAACCCGACAATCCATACGTGCACTTCCGGAGAGGCGAACTGCGTTTTGACCGATACCCACGCGTGTTCCGGGTCTAATGTCCCGTCCAGAATCGAGACCATATCCATTGGTGACCGAAGATTGCCTTCCCGGTCGAAAAAGAAACTCAGAGACTCGGCCTTCGGTCCGGGCATTATCTGAATCCCTTTCAGTCCCAGGTGACCGTCAACCTGGGCCCCGGACGGCGTGACTCGCAGACGTGCGTTAGCCGGCTTGCCCCAATCGTCATCCAGCCTGGTTGACTCCCACCCCATCGCGGGCGCAATGTCAGCCAGTTCCTCGCACAAGATGGCGAGTCGACCAACATCATTCAACCGTCCGCGATAATGTATCGAAACGCCCATGATTGGGTACGCACTCTTGAATTATCTTATCGAACCACCGAGCTCTGACCCGGTGGCGAGGAGTTCTATTCTCCTGCCAAGGCCATGGAGGTGATTCTGAACAGTCGCAGGAACCACTTGCCATCCCTCTTCACTATGGTGATCTGAACCTGCGCGGGCCCAGATTCGAACTCAGCCTGTGCAACGTATTGGCCTGTTGTGACCGTGCCTGTCTGCGTAAGAAAGCCGATGCAGGCTTGTCCTGTTGAGCCTTTGTACTCTTTGAACTGGCCCAGCCTTTTAAGCCAGGCGAAGAGCTTGTCCATCTCCTCCGGTTTTGCGGCATTCTTGAGTTCATCGCTGGAGTAGGCAAACAACGTTTCTTTCCGAAGGTCCGCGAGAATTTTCGGGGCGACCTCGTCCACGTAGGCTTTGCTTTCTTTGTCGAGGGCGGTTCCCTTGATCACAATTACGGCAATGCCGACGACCCCAAGAACAATGAGGACGGCAAAAACGAGACCGAGTACTTGCAGGAATTTCTTCATGAATTCTCCTTGCTCCCAACAATGACTCTGCCATCTCCATAAATCGCGAAAGGTGGACAGTTCTTTTCGGTATGAGAAATCCCCGTCTCTTCACACATCAGGGAATGTCCGAGCCGGTTGCGGAGTCTTGGGCCGGTTGCCGGCGCATTCCGGCTGGCCCTCGGCATCGCAGGCGTTCTGCACAAATCCTCTGTTCCACGTGCTCCCAACATCCGCGTCTCCTTTGCTGACCACGAGAAGGGTAGCGTGGCACGCCGGGCAAGTCAACAGGGTTGGCAGCGAAACCGTGTGTGTGACTGACTCTTGTGGGGGGCCTTCTCTTGACTGTTCATAGAGATCTATGCAACAGGGGAGCCCCATCTTGGCCGTGGTTTCGCGGCCCAGAAAATCCGTACCGCAGAAGTCGGCCACAAACTCACCGCATGTGGCACCGAATTGGGCTTGCCTATTCCGATTGCGGGACTCATACTGAGAGTGCGGCCAGGCGGCAGCGTCGTTAGAGAATGCAATCCGCAGGCTTTCTATTGAGGAGCATAGGATATGGCGAATCAGGCTTCTTCCCGACGGGAGTTTCTTAAAGATGCCGTGCGGGCGACGGGATTGGCGGCGGCGCTGCCGGGTGTGATGGGTGCGGCGCGGGCGGCTTCCGGCAAGCTGCACGTGGCGTGCAATCAGTATTCCTGGAGCGTCTTCTACGCGCGGGAAAAGAAGGACTTCAATGCGTCCCTCGATGCGGGTCTGGCGGATGTGGCAGCCAGCGGCCTCGATGGTTTCGAGCCCGGCGTAGGAGGCCTGGAACAGATCGATCCCCTGGTGCCGCTGCTGAAGAAGCACGGGCTCGAGATGCGGTCGCTGTACGTCAACAGCACGCTGCACGAGCCGGAGCAGGTGGATAAGAGTATGGGCGAGGTCCTTGCCGCCGCCGACAAGGTCAAAGCGGCCGGGACGCGGATCATCGTGACGAATCCCAGCCCGATTCGTTGGGGCGGCGCGGAGAATAAGACCGATGAGCAGCTTCGGACCCAGGCCCAGGCGCTCGATAAGCTCGGCGCGAAACTCAGGCAGATGGGCTTGACTCTCGCCTATCACAACCACGACATCGAGCTGCGCAACGCCGCCCGCGAGTTCCATCACATGATGGTCGGCACCGACCCCGAGAACGTGACTTTGTGTCTCGACGCGCACTGGGCGTATCGCGGCGCGGGCAATTCGCAGGTGGCCCTGTTCGACGTGCTGAAGCTCTATGGGCCGCGCGTCACGGAGCTGCACCTGCGTCAGTCGGACAAGGGCGTCTGGACGGAGGTCTTCGGTCCCGGCGACATCGATTATGCGCGGCTGGCGGAGCACCTGCTCAAGATCGGCGTCAAGCCGCTGCTGGTCCTCGAACAGGCCATCGAAGCCGGCTCGCCGAACACGACCAAGCCGGTCGAGGCCTTCCAGAAGAGCACGCAGTACGCCCGCCAGCTCTTCGGCGGTTTCGCGGTCTGATGCCGATTACGGCTGAGCTCTTCGTGGCTGGCCCTGGGCTCGTACGCCCGCCGCGCGTCCCGCGTTTGTCATGTCGAGCGGAGCGAAGCGGAGTCGAGACATCTGGCCTCGAATATGACGCATCGTCCATTCACGGCCAGATTTCTCTGCGCGGCCTTCGGCCTTGGTCGAAATGACAAGGTTCCGCACCTGCGAATTCCTCAGAAGCAATCCGTATTAGAGGCTCTAAACGTACGGGTGGTAACGGCAGGGCGGTAGGCTTTGCCGATGCCGGTCGTAGGCGCAGGGAGAATCCCCGGAAGGGATTTTCGATCGGGGATTGTCAGGCTAAAGTGCAGGATGTCATGCCTGCGCCCGCGCAAGCATGGTCGCGGCGGGGCGGCGCAGCCGGATCCTCCGCTCCGGCTACACCCACGGGTCCTGCAGGTTCCACACGACCTATGGCTCCGGCGGCGTGAGCCCCTCCTGGATCGCGTATTTCGTCAGCAGGGCCACGTTGTCGATATCCAGCTTGTTCATGATGCGCAGGCGATGCGCTTCCACCGTCTTGGGACTGATGAACAGCCGCATCGCAATCTGCTTGGTGCTGTTGCCCTCGGCCATGAGCTGCAGGACCTCCCGCTCGCGCTGCGTCAGCACGGAGAAGGCGTTCTCTCTGTCTTCGGGCGTGGCGTTGCGGGCGTAATTCTCGACCACGATCCGACTGATCGAGGGGCTGATGTAGGTCTGCCCGTCGGCAATCAGGCGAATCGTCTGCACCAGCTCATCGAACTCGCAATCCTTGAGCAGATAGCCGGAAGCCCCCGCCCGGAACATCTCCCGGACGTAGCGCTTCGCCGAGTGCATCGACAAGGCAATGACCCGCGTGTCGGGCGATTCGCGAATGATCTCCCGCGTCGCCTCGATGCCGTTGAGGAATGGCATGCTCACATCCATGAGGACGACATCAGGGGACAGCTTCTTCGCCAGCTCCACGGCCACGCGCCCGTCACTGGCCTGGCCGACCACTTCCATATCTTCCTGCTGCTGAATGGATCGGCTCAACCCGTGACGAACGATGGCATGGTCATCCACGATCAATACTTTGATGCTCATGGTTCCGCGCTCCCTTCCTGATTGGTAAGATGTAACGGTGCCGTCAACGTTACTTTCGTTCCTTTACCCGGCACGGATTCGATGTGGAACGTACCCCCGATGTAGGTCAGGCGTTCGCGAATACTGAACAGCCCGAACCCCTCGTGCCGGCCGACGACCTCGTCGAGCCGGGAGACGTCGAATCCCTTGCCGTTGTCCTCGATGACCATTCGGATCATCTTGTCCACCCGGTCGATGCGGATGAACACGTCCGTGGCCTCGGCGTGCCGGGCCGCGTTCATCAGCAGTTCCCGGGCCGCCCGATAGAGCAGCGTCTTGATCTGCTCGGTCAGCGGCTTATTATCCTCGGTTGCCTCAAAATGATACTGGAAACCCTCCCGTTGTGCAAATTGCTCGGCCAGCTCCTCGACCGCCGCTTCGAGACCGAAGGTGTGCAGGGTCGAGGGGCTCAGCTCGAAAGTCAGATTGCGCGTCTGGCGGATCGCGTCATCGATCTGCTTCTTGACGTATTCGATCGCCTCCCTGACGTTCTCCGGCGTGCTCTTCTGGACCACGCCGAGCTCCCGTTTCGAGAAGGCCAGGGATTGGCCGATCGAGTCGTGCAGGACGACCGCGATCCGATGCCGCTCGCGCTCCTCGGTCAGCAGCAGCTCCTCCGTCAGCGAGGCCAGTTGCCTTTGGTGTTCCTGAATCTTGTGCTCCTGCTCCTTGCGGACCGTGATATCCTCAATGGCCAGCAGGATCCTCTCGGCCTCCTCCGCCTGCGGCTGGATGCGCCGCGCGTTGAGGAGCATCGTGCGATGTCCGATGCTCGCGAAGTCGTGCTCGACCTCGAAGCCCTCGAAGCAGGTGTTTTGGGGCAGGATGTCTTCGAGCAGGCGGCGCAGCTCGGGGATATCCCACTGTCGATTGCCGACGTCATAGACGAAGCGGCCCACAGTGTCCTCCGGCACGATGCGGAAGACCCGGTAGAAGGTCTGATTCGCCGAGATGACCTTCAGGTCCTGGTCGAGCACGAGCAGCGACTCCTGCACCGTGTTGATGACGCTCTCGGCGAACTGCCGGGCCTGGAGCGTGGCGATCTCGGCCTGCTTCTGCTGGGTGATGTCGCGATCGATCACGAGGATGCCGGTGGGCCGGCCGTCCTCGTCGCGCTGCAAGGCCCAGCGGCTGGAGACGATAATCGCGTCGCCCGACCGCGTGGTGTGCCGCAGCTCGCCGTTCCAGCGGCCCTGGCTCAGGAGCTTGGCGGTGATCTCGATCAGATTGAGGGGGAACTGCGTTTGGAGCAGCTCGTGGCTGATCTTACCGAGGGCCTCATCCGGGGTCCAGCCGTACGTCTGTTCCGCCCCGCGATTCCAGAAGGCGATGCGGCCCTCCATGTCATGCACCACTATGCTGTCGTGGGCCAGATCGAGCAGCTCCGCCTGCTGCTGCAACTGCCGGGCGTTCTCGCGGAGCCGGTTCTCCACTTGCTTACGCCGCGTGATGTCCCGCACGACGACCTGATGGGCGAGCTCGCCCTCGAACGTGATGAGGATCGCCGTCACCTCGACGTCGATCTGGGCACCGTCCAGCCGCAGGAGTTTCTCCTCCGTGGCCGGCAGCGGTTTGTGCCGGCGACGCAGGGCCGCGAATTGCCGCTGCGCCCGTTTGCGTTGGTCCGGGTGAAGGAATTCGAGAACGGGCCGCCCGATGATCTGGTCGGCCGTCGAAGCGCCCAGCAGCTTGATGGCGGTGGAATTGACAAAGCGAATGATGCCGTCCCGCACCACGCCGATCGCATCGGGCGACAGCTCGACCAGGGTCCGGTAGCGCTCCTCGCTCTCGCGCAGGCGGTCCTCAAATGCGTGGCGCTGGCGGATGTCGATGCCGATGCCGACATAGGAATTCTCCGAGAGCCGCACGCTGGCCCAGGAGCTGACGACCTTGTCCCCATCCTTGCTCTGCGGGATGAAATCGCGCCAGCCGGGCCCGGCCGCCGTCAGGTGCTCCCAGGCTGCCCGGCACTCCTGCGGGTCGGGATAGAGGAGTTCCGCCATCTGGCGCTCTTCGAAATCCGGCAGGGAATAGCCCAGAATCCGTGACATTGCCTCGTTGATCAGGATCACGTGGCCGCGGGAGTCATAGAAGCACAGCATCACCGGGATATTATCGACGATTTTTTGCAGGACTTCATTCTGTTGCATCAACTGGTTCTGAGCTTCCATCTTCTCGGCGACTTCCTCATGGAGGGTCGCGACGATCCCATCGAGCTCGATCGTCCGCCGCCGGACGCGTTCTTCGAGCTTGTCGTGGGCCTCGCGGAGACCCTGCTCGGCGCGCTTGAGGTCGGTGACATCGTGGAAGATGCCGACGGCGCCGATGATGTTGTTCTCGCGGTCCCGCAAGGGATTGCTGTTTACCAGGATGTGGCGGTTTTCGCCGTTCGGCCGCTGGATGACCAGCTCGACCTCGGTGTGCTTTTCGCCGTCGAGGGCCGAGCGTGTCAGCGGCAGATCCCGCGGGTCGTACGGCCGGCCGTCGGTATAGCAGATCTCCAGTCGGCTGAGCGCGTGGAACTCCTCGCCGAGCGGCACCGGGCGGCCGAGAATCTCCTGCGCGGTCGGGTTCGCGTAGGTGATTCGGGCCTGTTCGTCCACCACGACGATCCCGCTCAGTGCGGTCTCGAGGACCGTCTCCAGCTTTCTCCGCTCGTCCTCCAGTTGGTCGAGCAGCTCGAGCCTCTCGGTCAGGTCCAGCATCGAGCCGACGACGCGCACCGCCCGAGCCTGCTCATCGCGCAGCACGTAGCCGCGGGCCACCACCCAGGCGTAGGACCCGTTCTTGCGCTGGAAACGGTACCGGGCCGACCACCGGTCCCGTCCATTCCCGAGGGCTTCGTTGAGCGTCGCGAGCACCGCGTCCCGATCCTGCGGGTGGATATGCTCCCGCCACCAGCGGGTCGAAACATCCGCTTCCTCGGCGTCATAACCGAACGCGGTCAGGTAGGCCTCGTTGTGCCAGAGCGTGTCCGTCGCGAGGTCCCAATCCCAGATCCCGTCGTTGGTCGCCTGGGCGACCAGCTCGAGCCGGCGCAGGGTCTCCATCCGTTCTTCCTCGGCCTTTTTTTCCTGCGTCTCGTCGTGGATCACGGTCAAAAGGCCGATGCGGCGGCCCGCGTCGTCATTGAGCGCTCCGATGACGACCCGAACGCGGAGTTCTGCGCCGCTCTTGGTGATGTGCAGCTTGTGTCCCTGCCATGATCCGGTTTGCTCCAGTGCGTCCAGAAGGGTCTTCTCGTCGTGCGGCTCGAGCCATCTCCATTCGTACAAGTCGCTTCGCTTTTTGCCGAGGGCCTCGGCCGCCGGAATGCCGTAGAGCTGCTCCGCCGCCTTGCTCCAGTACGTGACGCGCCATTCGTTGTCGAACGCGATGACGGCGTCGCTGATGTCTTTCAGGATCCGGGCCTGGAAGGCGATCTGCTGCTGCGCGCGGGATTGTTCCGTGACGTCGCGGGCAAAGACAAAGAAGCGGTCGCCGTTGAGCTTCTGGATGCTGACATCGCAATCGGTCCGGCTCCCATCCTTACGCCGATGCCACACGTGGCAGTGGTCGTAGCCCTCCCGGGCCGCGTTGTCCATGTGCTGCATGACTTCCTGCTGTTGCTCGGGCTCCAGGACATCCGCCACCGACATCGTAAGCAGCTCTTCCCGGCCGTGGTCGAGCAGGCGGCAGAAGGCCTCATTGGCTTCGAGGTAGCGGCCCTGGCGGTCAATGATGGCGAATCCCTCCTGCGAGTTGCGGACGATGGTGCTGTAGCGTTCCTCGGTTCGCACGCGGTCGGTGATGTCGCGGACGGTGACGATGACGGTATTGACCGTTCGATCTTCCTCGAACTCCGGCACGACGACGGCGCTGTAATAGCGGAGACCCTGCGGCGTGGGACAGTCGAACTCGGTCCGGCCGGACTGGCCCGTGCGAAACACATTTTCAATCGCGGCGGTCCATTTCTCACTGATTTCGTCGGGCACGCCCAGCTCCTCGAAGGTATGGCCGACAAACTCCTCCGGCGGGATGTCCAGGATGCTCTCGACGGCCTTGTTGACGTACACGACATGCATCTGGCGGTCGATGCGGGCAATGATATCGAGGGCGTTCTCGGTCAGCGTGCGGAAGCGCCGCTCGGATTCCTTCAGGCGGCGCTCGGCGCGGGCCAGGGCCGTGATGTTCGTCATCGCGGTGCGGCACTGAACGACTTTGCCGCCGGCATTGGTCACCGGCCGGCTGCGCAGCCGCACCACCAGGAGGGCCTCGTCGGTGCGCTGGAGCTCGATCTCGCACTCCTGGGGCTCGCCGGCCTTGAAGACGGCCTGGTAGTGAGACCTCCACGTATCCCGGCTTTCCTGCTGGACGTGGACGATGAACGGTGCGCCGGTCAAGTCGCGTCTCTCCACCTTGAGCATCGTCGCGGCGGCCAGGTTGGCCTCGACGGTCACGCCATTCGGGTCAAAGACCAGATAACCGATCGGGGCAAAGTCGAACAGGTCGCTGTACTTGCTCCGCGATTCCTCCAGCTCGACCTGGGCGCAGCGCAGCTCTTCATTCTGCATCTCCAGCTCGATCTGATGGACGCGCAGCTCGTGCAGGAGGGCGGCGATATCGGTCTCGGACATCTGGTCGACCGCGATCGTCTCGGCCTGCAGCAAGCGTTCGGCCTCCTGCCGCAAGTTTTTGAATCCATCCGGTGCATCACGATTGTGCTTCATACTTTCGATCTCTCTAATGAGTCTCGCTCGATTCCTTTCCCGCATCGCCTCGTTCGTGGTCCGTGACGTCCTCGATGGCCAGGAGGATGCGGCCGGTGGCCTCGCCCTTGTGCATGGTCTGGCGGGCCGCCGGGGTAAACCGCCGGATCTTCAGGTCCCGGTCCAGGAACAGCGTGGCCACCTCGGTCGCCCCCAGCAGGTTGTTCAAATCGTCGTAGGCCTTGGAAAGCTCGTCGATCTTCTGCTGGTGCTCGGCGTTGATGGTGCGCAGCTCCTCGCGGCTGGTATCCAGCTCCTCGTTGGTGCTCTGGGGCTCCTCGTTAGTGGATTGCAGTTCCTCGTTGGAGCTCTGGAGTTCCTCGTTACTGGTCTCCAGCTCCTCAATCGTGGTCTGGAGGTACTCCTTGGTGTATTGCAGCTCCTGGTCGAGCTCGCGGATACGGGCATCCTTCTCCTGCTCGGGCATCCGGAGAGGCGTGCCGCCCTCTTCACCGGCCTTCTTCTCCTTGGGCTTGCTTTTGAAGATCACCAGCACGAGATTCGCGCCGATGCCGGGCTCGACCACGGGCCGGGCGACGATGTCCGTGTCGATGAAGTGGTCGTCGATGCGGACCTGGACATCCTTCTCCACGGCGATGTGCTTCTCATGCATGGCGCGTTTGAGCAGCAGGCCGAGCTTGTAATGGATTTCCGGCCGGGCCATCTGAAGGATGTTGCACGTGGGCCGGCCGCCCGGCCGGCTCAGGTATCGGCTCGTATCGCCGTTGAAATATACGATGTCGCAGCCGTTATCGACGAGCACGCAGGGCAGGGAGTAATCGCGCAGGATGACCCGCTCGGCGATCTTGGACAGGTCCTCGACCGGTTTCTGCGGGCGAGGCTTCTCTTGGCCTTCTTCCCGGCGTGGACAGGGGCCCGCTTCCCTCTCCGGCTCATAGCCGGTTTCCACCGGCTTGCGTCTGAAAATCTTGTGCTTCGTGTCGACCGCGGCGAACAGGTTGGTTAAAGTGCCGATGGATTCGCTTTCGCCGAGAAAGAGACAGCCGCTCGGACTGAGGGTATAGTGGAACATCGGAAGGAGCTTTCTCTGGAGCGTGCTGTCCATGTAGATCAGGACATTCCGGCAGCAGACCAGATCGAGTCTGGAGAAAGGGGCGTCCTTGATGAGATTGTGTTTGGCGAAGACCAGCATTTCGCGGATGTTGCTCTGGACCTTGTAATGGTTGTTTTCCTGGCGGAAGAACCGCTTGAGCCGGTCCGCGGAGACGTCGGCAGCGATGCTCTTGGGATATACACCGCGACGGGCCGTTTCAATGGAATCCTCGTCAAGGTCGGTGCCGAAAATCTGCACGGCGTGATGCCGCTCGTTCTTACCCATTTCCTCCACGAGCAGCATGGCGATGGAGTAGGCCTCCTCTCCCGTAGCGCAGCCGGCCACCCAGACGCGGATCGGTGTCCCCGGTGGCTTCTGCTCCACGAGCGGACGGATCACGTGCTCCCGCAGCGCCTCGAAGGCATCCCGGTCGCGGAAGAAATTCGTCACGGTAATCAGCATTTCCCGGGCCAGGACGTTGATCTCCTCCGGATTCTCGCCGAGCAGCTTGAAGTAATCGTCGAGATTCTCGATCTGGTGGACGGCCAGACGCCGGGCGATCCGGCGCAGAATGGTGTTGCGCTTGTAGTGCGAAAAATCGTGCCCCGTCTCGTTGCGAATCATCAGGAAGACCTTCTGAAGCTGGTCTTCCAGCTTTTTGCCCATATCCGCGGGTTTGCGCGCCGCGAGGAACGGGTGCATCAGGTACAGGGCCAACTGTTCCCCCATCTGCTCGACGGGCAGGACGAAATCGACCAGACCGGCGTCGATGGCGCTGCGGGGCATCGAATCGTACTTGGCCTGCTCCTCCTTCTGGGTGATGCCCATGCCGCCGGCGGCCTTGATCTCCTTGAGCCCAAGGGTGCCGTCGGAGCCGGTGCCCGAGAGAATGATGCAGATGGCCCGCTCGGCTTCGTCCTGGGCCAGCGAGCGGAGGAAGGAGTCGATGGGCAGGCGCACGCCGGCATGTGAGGGCGGCTCGACCAGGTAGAGGACCCCGTTCATGATGGAAACATCCTTATCGGCCGGAGCCAGATAGATCGTGCCCGGCTCAACACTCGTGCCGTCTTCGATATCCTGCACGCGGAATTGCGTATGTTTCTCCAGGAGAGACTTCATCACGCTGGTGCGATCCGTCGCACGGTGCTGCACGACGACGAACGCCATCGGCGGCTCGTTCGGCACGTGATCGAACAGCCCCTGCAGGGCTTCCAGTCCGCCCGCTGACGCGCCGACGGCTACGACGGGGCATACGGCCCTCTCGTGCTGCTCTGCCTGCTCAGGCTCTTCGCGCGGCTTCTCTTCCTGCCCCATCGCGCGCTGGTCGCCACGCTCCTTTTCTTCTCTTTTTTCGTCTCTCTCCATTTGTTTCCCGCTGGACTTCATCTCTTGGCGCACCAATTACTCCTGGCTGCGCCTGCGTTGCTCGTCCGTCGGCGGACTGCCAACTCTTATCACCTTTCTTCCGGTTCTGTCTCGCGACGCTCTCTCGTTCCTCTTGTCGTCTGCTCGGCCCATGCCGGAACCTCCAAGCCAGTAGCCAGTTTTAAGCTCTCGGTTCTGCGTCGTTTGGACACAAAGCCAGATACTCAAAACTACGAACTCCGTGTCCTCTCCAATGGACGGGTGTTATCTTACCACGTACCCGTGCGGATTCAAGTGCGAATCCACCATTAAGGATTTTACTTATCCCGGACAAGGAATCTCCTTACCTGCCTACCTCGCCGTTGCGATAAGCCTGATTGTGCCCAAGCAGGTCAGAACGGCGCGGGAGAGTCACGCTTATCATGCGGTTTGCGGCCGGCCTTCCCCGATCCTCCAAATTGCGCCCAGAAATAGGGAATTCACAAATCCTGAATAAGCAATCTCCTGATTCCAGAAAAGGCACAGCGCGGATATATAGGAAGAGAACCGAAAGAAGAAGGGACCTGAACAAGGCAGGGACCATGAGAGTTCTTACACGAACAGTGTGTGCGGTTCTTCTTGTCGTCTTGAGTGCTTGCGATTGTACGAGGCAGGGGAGTCGCCCGGATACCCGTGCCGGCGCATCGGACGCACAGCCGACCGAAGGCGAAACGATTATGGGTACGATCCGGCACATAGACTTGGAGGGTGGTTTTTACGGCCTTGAGGCCGATGACGGAACCCGGCTGGACCCGGTGAATCTGCCGGAGGAATTCCAGAAGGATGGTCTGCGTGTCAAGGCCCGTGTCGAGAGGCTCAAGGACCGGGTCTCCTTCCATATGTGGGGCAGATTGGTCCGAATTCTCGAAATAGAGCGACTGTGATGGTGTGCACGGAGCCGGAGCGGGTCGGGAGAGTCTTGTTGAGGTCATGAAAGGATTGGGAGATGAGAAACATTACTGAAGTGCTTGCCGCGATCCTTCTGGGTGGTTTCCTGCTGTGCCAGGGTTGCGGCACGGAGGTGCGAGGTTCGGATGGTGACATCGAGGCCAAGATCACAGACGGGACGCTGACGGCGACCATGGATCGCGGGATCAATCAGGTCTTTGCCTCGGTGCAGGAAGCGGTGCATCAGCTCGGCCTGACGACGGTCATGGCGGAGCAGGACGGAGTGGGGGCGGAGGTTCTGGCGCGGGACGCGCAGGGCCAGAATATCACGATTAAGCTCGATCCGGTCAGCCCGAACAAGACCACCCTGACCATGCGGTTTGGCATCTTCGGCGACAACAACAAGTCCGGCGTGGTCTTCCGAAAGATTCAGGAGAACCTGCGCGCCGGGTAATCGTTCACCCCAATCCGGAGGATCTGGAAATGAATGGTCGTGCAGTCGTGCTCATTGTCGTAGGAGTCGCCGGGTGTCTGCTGAGTCAGGGCTGCGCGTCCAGGGTTCGGGATCCGGCGACGGGAACGGAGGCGACGTACCATTGGGAGGCTCTGTGCGCCGAGGTGGACCGAAGCACCTGGGACGTCTATGCGGCCGCCCAGCAGGCCGTGGACGAGCTGGAGCTGAAAGTGTGGCGAGAGGAGGTGGACGGGCTGGCCGGAGATATTCGGGCGGTCGACGCCCATTTCAATACGGTGGAGATCCAGTTGGGGGCGATGCCGGGATGTCGAACGCGGCTGACGATACGCATCGACCTCTTCGGCGATAAGGACAAGTCCATCGTCCTCTTCGAAGAAATCATGGCGAAGCTGGGCGAGGAGGAATCGTCCACTCCCGTGCGCAGCTCGCGGTAGGTCGGCCTGCCCTTCATACGAGCCCTGCCGGAGGAGAATGACTATGCCTGTCGTGACGCAAAGCCCCTGGTTCGTCAGGAACAGCCCCGAAATCGGCCAGGCATACGAGGATTTCTCGCAAGCCTGCAAGGAGAAGGGGGTCCTCGACCGCAAGACGAAAGAGCTCCTCATGACTGTCCTGGCCTGCGTGTTTCGCTGCCAGCACTGTACGGAGGAGTACATTCAGCGGGCGCTGGACGCCGGAGCGACGAAGGAGGAGATCACCGAAGCGCTGCTGATCGCGGCTCTGGAGGGGGCGGGCACGCAGTTGGCCTGGACCCGCGAGACCTACGTGAAGTACCTTCACCCGGACGCCGAGCTATAGCCGAGACCGTCGGGCGCACGTATTACGCCGACCACGTTAATTGGGTGGGTGTCGTACACGGGTTATCGTCCAAGGGTTGCACGGCTCGTTTCGTCTTGCGGTTGCGTCGAAGCGGCGCCGGCGCCGCCGGGTACCATGTCTACGCTCGCGTAGACATGCGTGATTGGATCGACAAGACATGCTTACGCAAGCGTAAGGGCTCCCAAACGCGTTCTTTCGCGTTTGGGGTCCCAAGCATGGCACCCAGCCGAACATTTTACTGAGACCACCCACAAATTAGGGATGGCCGGCGTACCTATCGTGATGCAGAACCCGCCAGGAGTTGCCTGAGTCTGGCCATGTCTTCCTCCATGCTTTCGCGAGTCTCCGGGACATGGAACGCCACTGCCGGATGATAAGTTAGAAAGTACAGGCGGCCGTCGCGCTCGATGACCTCGCCGTGGATTTTCCGCAGGCTCCGTTCGTCTCGGAGGAGCTGGCGCATGGCCACTTTTCCCAGCAGCACAATGACCTGCGGATCCACCAGCTCGATTTGCCGGTTCAGCCAGGCGGCCTGACACGTGTCCAGCTCATTGGCATGAGGTGTGCGGTTGTTGGGTGGCCGGCATTTGACGCAGGACGTGATGTAGACGTCCTGCCGGGTCAGCCCGGCCACTGCGAGCGAGCGTTCCAAAAGCATCCCGGACGGCCCGACGAACGGCCGGCCCTGCTGGTCTTCTTTGGCGCCGGGGGCCTCGCCGAGAATGAACACGTCGGTCGGAACGGGACCTTCGCCGGGAACGGCGTGGGTCCGGCTCTGGTGCAGCGGACACTTCACGCAGACCCGAATCCCGTCATCGAGCTCCTTCATTCGCCTTTGTCGCTCTTGTTTGGTCATGACCAACACCTGTAAAGAACCACTCACAACTCCTTGTAACCTGGCGCCGAGAGTCCGCGCCGCAGGGCCTTGTGCAAACCGGCTTAGGAATTCCCTGATTGGCCTGTCCCGCCGGCACAACCCTATTATGTCGGTAGGGAGCACCGACGGAAATGCGAATGCCACTTTCCCGGATTGTTGTTCGAGAGAGCAGGTGATTCATGGAAAGCATCGTAAACCAGAGGTACGAGCTGCTCAGCGGCTATTCCATGCCTGTTCTGGGGCTTGGTACCTGGCAGCTCGTGGGGTTTGCCTGCGCGCGCGTCGTGAGCAGAGCGATTGAGCTGGGGTACCGGCATATCGATACGGCGGAGCTGTACGGCAATGAGAACGAAATCGGACAAGCGCTAGGCGGCGTCGACCGAAGCGACCTGTTCCTGGTGTCCAAAGTCAGCAGCTCGCACCTGCACACGAACGACGTCACCCGGGCCTGCCGAGGGTCTCTGAAACGCCTCGGCACGGACTACCTGGACCTTTATCTGATCCACTGGCCGAATGATGAAATCCCGATAGGGGAAACGATGGAAGGGATGCGGTATCTCGTGGAGGAGGGAATGGTCCGGAGCATCGGGGTCTGCAATTTCGACGTGCCGCGTCTGCGGGAGGCGATGGCGGCCTCGCGGGTGCCCATCTGCAATGACCAAGTCGAATACCATCCCTATCGGCACCGGCGGGCGATTCCCCAGTTCTGCCAGGAGCACGATATTGCCTTGACCGCTTATTGCCCCCTGGCGCGGGGCCGGGTCAACCACGATCCGCTCCTGATCCGGATCGGCCGCAAGTACGGAAAGTCCCCGGCCCAGGTCAGCCTCCGCTGGCTGCTGCAAAAAGGAGCCATCGTCATTCCGAAGGCGAGCTCGGTCGAGCACCTCAAGGCCAATATGGATATGGATGGATGGGATTTGTCCGAAGAGGATATGCGGGCGATCGATGAGAACGGCATTGAGGCCAAGCTGGTCGACGCCATGTATACTTAGGAAGTTGCTGGTTGCGGACAGCCAATAACCAGAAATAAGGAGTTGCCCGTGAAAAAGAGAACGGTCAGCAACGACGAAATCGCCGATACGCTGGATCACGTGGCGGATTTGCTGGAGATCGATGAGGAGTATCGCCGCAGGGTCGAACAGGGTCGGCTCAAGAAGATCGCACCGAAACGCTTCAACCCGCAAGGGGAGGCATGGCTGCCCATCATAAGAACCAGGCGACAAGGCTGGGACTTTACCGTATTGTTTTCCAATACCGCCCTGGCTCACCAGCGCGGCAAGACGCACGACTGGGTGGTAATCTACTATGAGAAGGATGGCCGGCAGCAGCAATGCACCGTCGTGACGGCCGAACGAGGAAAGCCGGCGGGCCGGCGCGTAGTGCGAGGCCGGGAGCGGGAGTGCAGGCAGTATTACGGCGTATGATCGTGTTGCCGATTTCCGGTTGGCCGCAACGATAACGAACAACCAGCAACTGGAAAACCAACTACGGAACGTGCACGATTGTCTGGTACGCCCGGGCGATGCCGTCGATGAGCATCTGCACGGCTACGACCGTCAGAATCAATCCCATCAATCGCTCGATGGCGATGAGCGTTCGTTTGCCCAGCAGGCGGGCCAGTTGGTCCGCCGACAGCAGGATGACGCCCGAGACGAACCAGGCTGCCAGCAGGGCGATCAGCCACCGGCGCCACGCGGCGGGCTCGCGGGCCATCAGCAGCATGAGCGTGGCCAGGGCCGCCGGACCCGCGATCAGGGGAACCGCCAGGGGGACAATCAACGGCTCACCCGCGTCCATTTCCTCGCCGAAGACTCCTTTGGGAACCGGAAAGATCATCCGCAATGCGATCAGAAAGAGAATGATGCCGCCGGCGGCGCCGAGTGAGCCCTGCGAAACCTGCAAAGCCGCCAGAATGTACCGGCCTGAGAAAAGGAAGGTCACCAGCGCGACCAGGGCAATGAGCAACTCTCGAACCAGGATCCGCCGGTGTCTCTCGGGCGGAATGTTCTGGAGGATGAAAACGAAGGCGGGGATATTCCCGATGGGGTCGATGACGAAGAACAACAGAAGGGCCGCCGAGAAAATGCTCATGTATACCCCCGTTGCTGGTTGCCGGTCACCCACAACCAAGAACGAATACCTGACAACTGACTATTGCATATACGCTTTCAGGAGATACTCCTGGAGCATTCTTTGCGTGTTGAAGAACGAGCCGTTGAGCGCCAGGGCAAAGAGCATGATCCGGATGTAGCGTTCCCGCTCATGATAGAACATCGGAATGACCACGCGCTCCAGTTTGTCGTACAAGGCCTCGACGTCTTCTTCCGACGTGTCGGTCTTTCTGCTTCGTCGGCTGTGGAGCCGGCCGATGGCCCAGCCGGTCAGGTTCTCGACGCAGCCTTCGATCCACCAGCCATCGAGAATGCTCAGGGAAGGAACGCCATTGAGAGCGGCTTTCATGCCGCTGGTTCCGGAGGCCTCGTGCGGCGGCTGCGGTGTGTTCAGCCACAGATCGACGCCCGGAATCATGACCTTCGCCACGTCGATATCGTAATTGGGCAGGTACACGATGCGCACGTTGGGCTCGAGCCGTTTGCGGGCCTGGAATACCTCTTGGATCAGCCGCTTGCCCGGGTCGTCCCGCGGATGCGCCTTGCCGGCAAAGATGATCTGGAATGCTCCCGCCTTGGTGGCGATCCGCTTGAGTCGGTGCAAATCCCGGAGAACCAGGTCGGCCCGTTTGTACGCGGTCGCCCGCCGGCCGAAGCCGATGGTGAAGACCTCCGGATCGAGCTTCACTCTCTGCTGTTTGGCAATGGTGCGGATCAGTCTCGACTTGCACTGGGTATGCGCCTCCCACACCTCCTGCGGCGGGACACTCAAGGCGTAGCGAATACTGAAGTTGTCCGCCCGCCAGGCCGGAATGTAGCGGTCCAGGAGCTTGCGGAACGGCGGAGATGTCCACGTGGCCGCGTGGACGCCGTTGGTGATCGCATCGATACGATAGGAGTTGAACATCTCCTGCGATACACGCCCGTGCTGCTTGGAGACGCCGTTGATGTAGTGGCTGAAATTCAGCGCCAGGTAAGTCATATTCAGCGTGTCGCTGTCGCCGGACAGTCTTTCCTGGATTTCCCAGATTTTGTGGCGGCCGATGATCTTGCGCACCAGGTCCATCGGAAACTTGTCGTGTCCGGCCGCCACCGGCGTGTGCGTCGTGAATACGCATTTTCTGCGCACGCTTTCGATGTGCTGGGGCTTGATCTTCCGTCCGCCCGTCCGGCTCAATTCCTCATCGAACAACTGGAGGATCAGAAAGGCCGCGTGGCCTTCGTTCATGTGGAAGCGGTCGATTCGCTCGTAACCGAGCGTCCGCAGCATCCGCACGCCGCCGACGCCGAGCACATATTCCTGGCACAAACGGTAGCGCGTATCACCGCCATACAGGTAGTGGCTCAGATCCCGGTCCTTGTCCTCGTTCTCGGGCATGTCCGTATCCAGAAAGAGCACCGGCACCGTGAAGCCGGTCGTCCCCACGACCTCATACTGCCACGCCCGGACCTTGACCTCTCTCTTCTCGATCACAACGGTCACACGAGCATCCAGCTCCCGAAGGCGGTCCGCGACGCTCCACAAATCCGGCTTCTCCGCCTGCCTGCCGGTGGCATCCAGCTCCTGGTGGAAGTAGCCCTTGCGGGCCAGCAGCGTCACCGCCGCCATAGGCACTTCCATATCCGCCGCCGTGCGAACGGTATCGCCCGCCAGGATGCCCAATCCGCCGCTGTACGTGGGCATATCGGATTGCAGGCCGATCTCCATGGAAAAATAAGCGATGGCGGGCGGCGGATTCTGAACCGCCGATTCATATCGCGGCGCGAAGGTGCGAGGCGTCGATCTCTGGTCGTTCCTAACCAACTCTGTATTCCTTTCATCCATAGCAGTAGAGACGCAAAATCCTGCCTCTCCACATTGGCGCGGCGCGCCTCAGGTATACCGTCATAAGTCTCATAAACTGGTAGGGCCTATGGCAGAAACTCAGCATTCTGCGTCTCTTCGTCGGTCCTGCTTACCGCCTTTCTCCTCCGGCGTCAAGAGAACTTGCCTTCCGGCGCAAGCCGGCGGGCTGCCCGTGTTTGGGTGGAATGACGGGGATATGCAGATTTGGCGGACCCGGTGTGAGGAAGTTGCCTATGGGAACGGAGGGTTCGCCAGAGGTTAAGCTCAAGCCGGATATGTTGCGAAGCGCCAAGAGCTTGCATGATTATCACGTTCAGGCGACCGACGGAAATGTAGGACGCGTGAAGGATTTTCTGTTCGACAGTCGGGAGTGGGTCGTGCGCTACGCCGTCGTGGAAACCAGCGAATGGCATAGGGGCAAAATGGTCCTGCTGATTCCGGGGGTGCTCGGTGCATCGAGCACGGAAGGGCAGATCCTGCCGGTCGACCTCACGCGCGACCAGGTGGAGAACAGTCCGGACATCGAAGCGGACAAACCTATCTCCCGGCAACATGAAGTGGAGTTGTTCGAGTACTACGGCCGGTCTCCTTACTGGGGTAGCAGCCCCGATGATCGCGTGGCACACAGGGAAAGCACGGAGGAGAGGGCGGAGACGCCGCCGCGCGGCAACCCGAATCTCGCAAGCATGCGTGCCGCGACGGGCTATGCCATCCGGGCGAGGGACGGACCCGTCGGACACGTCGAAGACTTCATTATCGAGGATGAGAGTTGGATTGTACGGTACATCGTAGTGAACACGAGGCACTGGCTGGGCGGCCAGCATGTGATTGTCTCGCCCGAGTGGGTCGAGGGCATCGACGGGGAGGCCCGGACGGTCTCGCTTTCGCTTTCCAGAGGGGAGGTGAAAGACAGCCCGCCTTATGACCCCAATCAGCCTGTGAACCGGCAGTACGAAGTCCACCTGTATGACTACTACGGCCGGCCCAAATACTGGTAGAGGTGCAGAATCCTGCATCTTTACGGCAGGGAAATGCAGAGATGCTCACGATCCTGACGGAATTGAAAAGTTACGATGTCCGGGGTGCGGACGCAGACATTGGCAGGCTCGACGACATCGTCTTTCCTGACAACGAGTGGGTCGTTCGCTACGTGGTCGTGGATATGGAAGACCTGGCCCGGGAGGCTTTGCTGCTCGCGGCGTATCTGGGCCGCCTGGATCGAAGGACTCACACGCTCTCTGCCGACGTGAGCCTGGAAGCGGTAGCCAATACGCCGCCGCTCGATCGGTCGCAGCCCTTGACCAGGCATGAGGAACAGGAGTTGCATGATCTCTATGGCTGGCCGGTGTACTGGTGGGAGACGGAAGAAGAGATCGTGCCAATGAACGAACCCTTGGAAGAGGAGGAAGCAACCGACCGACCCGAGCGGGAGGAGGGTGAGAGGCTGATTCAGGAAGAGTTGGAGGGTCCCGAGCTGTTGTTCGCCGCCGACCTGATAGGAGTCTACGGCATCGAGGCGGAAGGCGACGAGGTCGGCAGGCTCCGGGACCTTGTTATTGATGATGAGACCTGGACCATACCTTACGTGGTGATTGACCGAACGTCGAGAGCGGACCACACACTGCTGTCGACGGACTATATCGAGGTGATCGATTTGGAAGCCAGACGATTGCATGTCTCGATCCCTCTCGACGCGCTCGCCAACGGCCCCGTCTTTCGCGCCGAGGACCCGATTACGCCCGAGCTGGCACAGAGTCTGCGCGAGTATTACGACCAGTACGCGCGGTGATCCTTCTCAGACGAGGTCTCGTGCGTGTCGCCTCCTTCTATCAGGCCTCGTAGGGATTCGCGGCAGACGGAATCAGCGCAATGCCTATTTGCGACGCTCAGACGGCAAAGTAAGACCATGACGTAACAGCGTCATGGGAACCCCAACAGGGCGGCTGGTATGCAACCGGGAGTTGCCGGTGGTCAGTAGTCGGTTCTGAACGGACAACTGAGAACGGGAAACGGACAATTCCTGGCAAAAGGGAGTCATCATGGCTGTGACCACGCGGTCGAGCGAGGAGCTCAGGAAGGATGTGCAGGACCAGCTTCATTGGGATAGCCGTGTGAACGCCGGGAACGTCAAGATCGAGGTGGATGACGCAACGGTGAAGCTTACCGGGACCGTGCCCACCTATTCGGCTCGTCGAGCCGCTCAGGAGGATGCCTGGCTGGTGCCCGGCGTGAAATCCGTGGATAACCAGTTGACCGTCGTGTACCACGGCGCTGCGCAGGTGCCGGCGGATTCGGAGATTGCCGCCAATCTGATGAACATCATAAGCTGGGACTCCGACTTGGAGAACGCGGATATCGATGTGTCCGTCAAAGACGGCTGGGTTACTCTCCGCGGAACGGTGAACGCCTACTGGAAGAAGCTGCGTGCGGAGGAGTTGGCCTCCACGCCAACCGGCGTGCACGGCGTGACGAACGAGCTGGCCGTGGTGCCGTCCGGGAGCTATGAAGACAAACTCATCGCCGACAGCATTGTTGCCGCCCTCGAGCGGAATACCCACGGCGATGTCGAATTCATAAATGTTCAGGTCAATCGTGGAGAAGTAACCCTGACGGGGAGCGTATCGAGCCTTCCTGCCTTCCGGGCGGCGCAGCAGGCGGCCGAGTATACGCCGGGCGTCGTGGCGGTCAATAACGACCTGACCATCCGCTGAAAGCAGGGGCAGCGGAAGGCGGCCATAAGCAACTCGGTCGCTCCTGTCAAGAGTTACTGGAATCGCCGCTCTTGAGCATACGATTCTGTCAAGAAGGGAGTCGTGCGATGACCACTACAGGTGTGAGAGCATTCGATCAGTCCTTGGAAACCACACGCGAATGGCTTCAGGACCTGCAGGAGCAGATGGGACTGGATGATGAGCAACGGGCCTTCACGGTTATGCGCGCCGTCCTCCAGACATTGCGGGACAGGCTGACCATCGAGGAGGCCGCCCACTTTGCGGCCGAGCTGCCCATGCTCTTGCAGGGCGTCTATTATCACGGATGGACCCCCAAGGGCAAACCGGAGAAAATCCGAAGCCGGGAGGAGTTCCTGGACCGGGTCGCCGAGAACCTGATGCGCCAGCATGATCCCGAGGAAGCCTGCCGCGCCGTATTCAGCGTGCTGGAACGAAGAATGGCACCGGGCCAAATCGAGGACGTGAAGAGCATTCTTCCCGAGCCGATCCGGGATCTGTGGCCTTGAGGCCGGGCCCGCTGGGTGGAAGTGCGGCCGCAGGGCCGCAAACAAGCCTGCCTGAGTTGCAGGTCCACTGGGACGCCCTGGCGACGAAAAGGGTGCGGAGGTGAGGAGCACGGTCTGCTTATGTCATTCACTCGGGAGAACGGCCATGAAAATACCCTTGGAGATTGCTTTTAAGGGAATTCAACATACGGATGAAATCGAGGCGCTGATTCGGGAGGAGGCGGAGAAACTGGATAAGGTCTGCAACTATCTGATGAGCTGCCGGGTGGCGGTGGAGAAACGGCAACAACACCAGGAGGTGGGAAATCCTTACCGCGTGCGAATCGATATGACCGTTCCGCCCGGCCATGAATTAGTGATCCGGCGCGAGCCCAGCAAAGGCGACATGCACGATCCGCTGCCGATTGTCATCAAGCATGCGTTCGCCGCCGCGGCGCGGCAGTTGCGGAAACTCGTCGAGGAACAGCGGGGCACCATCAAGGCCCATCCCGAGCAGGAGGTGATGGCCATCGTGCACAAACTTTTCCCGGAGGAGGGTTACGGCTTCCTGAGGACGGTGGATACGCAGGAAGAGATTTATTTCCACAAGAACAGCGTTCTGCACCACGAGTTTGACCGCCTGACCATCGGGATGGGTGTCCGCTATACGGCGGAGATGGGCGAGAAGGGCCTGCAGGCGACCTCGGTGCAAATCGTGGATAAACCCCGTACCCCGCTGGAGCCTCCGTTCCGGGGCTAAGCCAGCCGTACGTCTTTGAAGCCGGTTGGTCCGATCTCCCCGTGCCTTTCTGTTCAAGGTTCGGCGGAGGTCAGCCCCTCCTGAATGGCATACTTGGTCAACTGGGCGACATTGTCGATTTCGAGCTTATTCATCACCCGCAGCCGATGGGCCTCCACGGTCTTGGGGCTGATATGCAGCCGCAGCGCAATCTGCTTGGTGGTTCTGCCTTCGGCCAGAAGCTGCAGCACCTCGCGCTCGCGTTGCGTCAGCACAGAGAACGCGGTCGGCTCGGTCTTCTCCTCTGTATGAACCAAATCTTCCACCACGACGTTGCTGATGGAGGGGCTCACGTAGGTTTTGCCTTCGGCAACGGTACGCACCGCACGGGCCAACTCGTCGAAGTCGCAGTCCTTGAGGAGGTAGCCGGACGCTCCGGCCCGGAACATCTCCGTCACATAGCGCTTGGCGGAATGCATGGACAGGGCGATGACCCTCACGCCCGGCGCCTCCCGCTGGATCTCGCGGGTGGCTTCGATGCCGTTGAGGTCCGGCATGCTGATGTCCATGACGATCACGTCCGGCAGAAGCTCTCTGGCCAGCTCGACCGTCGAATGCCCATCACTGGCCTGACCGACGACTTCCATGTCGTCTTCCTGCTGGATGGCCCGGCTTAAGCCATGGCGCACGATTGCATGATCATCGGCGAGTACTATTCGAATGCTCATAACTCTATCCCTCTCTTGCGTGTCCTTCCGGTGGACCAGTGCCCCCCGAGCGACCGTCATATTCCTACTTTGCATAGTCATCGTAAATCGTTCCGGCAATTGTGTCAATCGTCCGTAGATGCAGGACGCATCCGCATCCTTCCGTGCAGCGGACACGATGCACGGAAGGCTCTGCACGCCAGAATCCTGCCGTCCTATTCACCATACGCGGCGCGTGGCCACGTGGTTTGTTCACGGGGATCGCAATACCTCCTCGGAGATGCGGAATCGAGTCAAAGCACGTTTCTCCTGGGAGACTCTGAACACCCCACTGCTTGATGCGCGCGAACGCAACGCATGTCAAAAATGGATGCCCAATCCGGACACCCTGCATCATCTTACTAAGGGCTTTGCAGAAGGGAATTAGTCAATTTCCTAATTTTGTGGGCGGCGCGCCTGTGATACCCCTGCTGGTATCGCACTCGTGCACAGAGCAGAAGGTAAGCATCATGACAACAGGGGAGCGCAGAATGAAGCACGCCACGCTGAATCGAGCCGGACTGTGGTCGGCTTTCGTTTTCTTTGGGCTGGTCCTGTCCTGCGCCGCACCCCGGGCAAGCCAGGGCCAGGAGAACGGGAACATCGCCGCTTTGAAGCGGATGGGCGATGCGTTCGCTTCCGTGGCCAAGAGAGCCTCGCCCGCTGTGGTGGGAATCCAATCGACGAAAAAGACGACACGCGCAATACAGGAGACGCCGTTCGACCCCTCCAATGAAGACCTGTTTGAATTCTTCCGTCGGCGGGCGCCTCGGGAGGAAGTGCCCGGGCGCGAGCACACGCTAAGGGCTCAGGGCTCCGGATTCATCATCTCCGCAGAGGGATATATCATCACAAATAATCACGTAGTGGAGGATGCCGACCGACTTACCGTGGAACTCGTCGATGGTCGCACGATGGATGCCCAGGTCGTCGGAGTGGATCCCGAGTCCGACGTCGCGGTGGTGAAGATCAAGGCGGACGATCTCCAGCCCATCGCGCTGGGGAATTCGGAATCGCTGCAGGTCGGTGAATGGGTGCTCGCGATTGGGACGCCGCTGGGTCTGAGCCACACGGTGACGGCGGGGATTGTCAGCGGAATTGGCAGAAGCGGCTTCAACGTGGCCACCTATGAAAACTTCATCCAGACGGATGCCGCCATCAACATGGGCAATTCCGGCGGACCGCTGGTGAACCTCGACGGTGAAGCGGTGGGCATCAACACGTTCATTCTCGCGCCGGGCGGAGGCAATGTCGGGATTGGCTTTGCGATTCCGATCAACATCGCGAAGGATGTGGCGGACCAGTTGATCAAGACGGGTGGCGTCGAACGAGGTTATCTGGGCATCGTGCCTCAGCGTCTGACCCCCGAACTGGCGGAGGCATTCGGGCTTAAGGAGACCCAGGGGGCGGTTCTGTCGCAGGTGGCGGAGGGCTCTGCGGCCGCTCGGGCCGGGCTCAAACGTGATGATGTTGTGCTGGAATTCGACGGGGTGAAAATTGAGTCGGCCTCGCAGCTCCGCAATCTGATCGCCGGCCGCAAGCCGGGAGAAAGCGTCAGGATTGTGGTTGTGCGGGATGGCAACCGCGAGACGCTCACGGCAATGCTGGACAAGCGTCCCTCCGCACAGGAGCTTCGTGGCCAGCCGCGGGAGCCGAGCCGTCCGCAGGATGAAGCGCAGCAACGCTTGGGTCTGTCCGTGCGGGATCTGACCCCGGAGGAGGCCGAGCGGTTTGGATTCGAGGACCAGGCCGGCGTGATTATTACGAAGGTTGTGCCCGGCTCGGAGGCCGCGGAAAAGGGCCTGCGCGCGGGCTACGTCATCAGAGGGGTCAATCGGCAGGAAATCAGCAGTGCGCAGCAGTTCAAAGAGGCGGTTTCCCAATCGTTGCGTGAAGGGCGTCGCATTCTGCTGCTCATTACAGACGGCCAGGTCAGTCAGTACGTGGTGCTAAGTCCATCCTCTCAGAACTGACGGCGCGGTACAGGTACGCGTCGGTTCTGCGATTCGCGAACAGGCATGAATTCGTCCGAGTCCTACTTTCCGTGGCGGCCTCATCCGTGGCACGGCTTGAGTGCGGGCCGCGACCCGCCGCGCATGGTCCACGCGTACGTCGAGATTACACCGTACGACGCGATGAAATACGAGATCGACAAGACCACAGGTTATCTTCGGATGGACCGGCCTCAGACCAGCTCCTCATTGCCTCCGACGCTGTATGGCTTCATCCCGCGGACGTACTGTGCGACGCGCGTCGCGAGGCTTTCCAGCCGCGCCGACAGGGGGGATGGCGATCCGCTGGACATCTGCGTCATCACCGAGCGGCCGATCGCCAGGGCCGAGGTCCTGGTCTCGGCGAAAGTCGTCGGTGTGCTCAAAACGCTTGATGAAGGATTGGCGGACGACAAGATCCTCGCCGTGCTGGACAATGACCCCTTCTGGGGCGGAGTCAAGGATGTAGCGGAGATGCCGGAGGTCGTCACGTTCCGCCTTCGGCATTACTTCAGCACGTACAAGATGACCCCGGTCAAACCTGATGCGGTCGAGGTCGTTGGTCTGTACGGAGTCGAAGAGGCCCTGCGGTCGTCTCCGCTTCCCTGGACGACTATGCGGATGCCTATGGATCGGTTCGCTCCCTGGCGTTAAGTGTTTCGGAACGAGACGGCTAAGAGGGCGTGCAGAATAGAAAATGGGCGGCGGATATCCGCCACGGGATAAGGAGACAACTCATGAAAGCATTGATTCTGGTTGCAAATGGCGTGGAGGATTTGGAGTTCTTCTACCCTTATTACAGATTATTGGAGGAAGGCGTTGACGTGGATGTGGCCAGCCCGGACGGTGAGGAGATCCTGGGCAAGCACGCCTACGACTTCGAGCCGGACCTGTCGTTTGCCGATGTCAACGCGGATGATTATGACCTGCTCGTCCTGCCGGGGGGCAAAGGCCCCGAGATCGTCCGGCTCGAGCCCGAGGCCATCGCGATTACCAAGAAAATGTTCGAAGCGGACAAGACGGTTGCCTCGATCTGTCACGGCGTGCAGGTCCTGATTTCCGCGGACGTGATCCGGGGCAAGAGAGTCACATGCTGGCCGGCGCTCCGGGACGACGCCAAGGCGGCCGGTGCCGACTACATGGACGAGGAGGTCGTCGTGGACGGTAACCTGATCACCAGTCGCTGCCCGGATGATCTGCCGGCGTTTTGCCGCGAGATTTTCGCGGCGATCAGACAGCCGGTCGGATCATCGGAGACTACCTAGTCTCCGCGAAGGCGCGTCCGCGGTCGGCGGTTGGGCCGGAGCGTTGACGGCAGTCGCCGTGCAGCGTGACGCGTGCCCTCGTCCACAATGCGGGCACAAATGTCTTGCGTTTCGAATGCTGTCGGATGGCGGCCGGCGATGGAAGTGCCGCCATCGGTAACACTGAACCTGTGGAGATCAGGTTATGGCAATCCAGTTGAAAAGAGCGTATGACAAGCCTGAGAAAGGTGACGGGTTTCGAGTTCTAATCGACCGTATATGGCCTCGCGGCGTGCGCAAGGAGGATTTGAAGCTCGACGAATGGCTCAAGAGTCTGGCTCCGAGCACGGAATTGCGCAAGTGGTTTGGTCATGATCCGGCGAAATGGGAGGAGTTCAAGAAGCGCTACTTCCGAGAGCTCAGTGCCCATCCGGACGAAATCCGGATGCTTCGTGAAAAGATGCGAGACGGTCCGCTGATGATCGTTTTCGGGTCCAAAGAGGAGCGATTCAATAACGCGACGGCTCTGAAAGAGTACTTGGAGAGTCATCGAGACGGATGACTCGGCAACTCGATGTTGCTTGCCGCATGCGTTCTCTCATTTTGCCGGACGGCGCGTCTACGGCTGATCGTCGGGCAGCTTCGGAGGAGCCGGCGGTTCCGGTGTCGGCATACCGGGTGCGATGACTCTTGTCGGGCCCGCGATCTGGAGGCTTCGCAGTTGGTCCGCCATCTTGGCCAAACGCTGCGCCACGAGCCAGTGAATCGTATCTTCCTCATCGGGCGACCCGGCTTTGAAGCCCGTCAGGAGCTCCAGTCCTTCATCAATCGTGCGGATCGGATAGATGTGGAACGCGCCGTCGGCAATCGCCCGCTGCACATCCTTTCGCAGGATCAGATTCCGGACATTGCTTTGGGGGATGCAGACGCCTTGCTGTCCTGTCAAACCCACCTCGCGACAGACATCGTAGAATCCTTCGGTTTTCTCATTCACGCCGCCGATCGCCTGGACCTCTCCCCACTGATCCACCGAACCCGTGACAGCGATATCCTGGCGAATCGGTACTTGGGCGAGGTTCGAAATCAGGGCGAAAAGCTCGGCTGCACTGGCGCTGTCGCCCTCGATGGCGTTGTACGTCTGCTCGAAGGCAATGCTGGCGGACAACGCCAGGGGCCTGTTCTGCCCGTACGTGTGGCGCAGAAAACCCTCAACGATCAGCACTGCTTTATCGTATGTTCTCCCCGAGAGCTTGGCTTCTCGCTCGACATTGATCAGGCCTTCCGACCCCAACCCTACCGATGCCGTGACTCGCGCGGGTCTGCCGAAGGCATAATCGCCCAGGTCGATGACGGCCAACCCGTTGACTTGCCCGATCTTGCTGCCCTGCGTATCGATCAGGAGCGTGCCTTCTTCGATCAATTCGCGCATTTTTTCGGCGATTCGATCGGATCGGAAGATGCGGTTCTCCAGCGCCTGCTCCACGTGAGAGGCCTCCACGAACTCGGAATTGTGGGTCCGTGCAAAGTAATTCGCCTCGCGGATCAGGTCCGCCGTCTCGGAGAAATGGGTCAGCAGTTTGGTCTTATCGTCCACACTCTTGGAGCCGAAACGAATGATCTCGCCGACGGCTTCCCGCGTGAACGCCTTGAGATGCTCATCCCGGACGACCGCGGCGACGAGTCGGGCATATTGCAACTGTTCCTTCTGCCCGCGGGGCATTTCGTTGCCGAAATCGGCTTTGACCTTGAACACCGAAGAGAACTCGTCATCGTAGAACCGCAAGAGGTAGTAGAGCATGGGATTGCCCACAACGATGACTTTCGTATTGATGGGTATCGGCTCGGGACGCAATTCACCCGTGCTGAACGGAATCCACGCATTGAAGCTTTCGAGCTGAATGAAGCCACTCTTGAGGGCCCGCTTGAGGCTTTTGTAGACAAACGGCTCGGTCAGGGCGTCCTCGAGATTGAAAATGAGGTAGCCGCCGTTGGCCCGCAGCAGGCTTCCCCCTTTGATCATGGTGAAACTCGTGACAAGCCGGCCCCGCCGGTCCACGGTGCGATTGATGCTGCCAAACAGGTTCCGGTACGTGGGCGCCTCCTCCACGAGAAGCGGCGCGGTTTTGGTCTGGCTGTTATCCACAATGACATTGACCTTGTATTCGAGCAACTGGTATTCCATGTCGGAGCCGAGCACGCCCTGCAACTGCGGCGGGATGGCCTGCGTCGCGCCGCCTTCCCGGAAATCCGAGAGATTATCGAGGGCATAATCGCGCACGCGGTCCAGGTATTGCTGCACGCGCTCATTGTCGGCGTAGGATTGCTTGATGGCTTCGATGAGGGGGGCGACCACGTAACTGGCGAATTGCCGCTCCACGCCGCGCACCTCCTCACTGAGGTTCTGCATCATCTGGCGCTGGTCCTGCATCATTCGACCCACTTCCCGGGCCAGGTCCTTCTCCCCCTCGGCAATCCGATCCTTTTCTTCCTGGGACAGCTCCTCGAGCTGGTCGGGGCTCTCCGCGAGCTTGCCGTGAATATAGGGCAGAAACGAGATCTGACCGCTCGGAGTAAACATGACCTCAAACCCACGCTCCTTGGCCATGGCACTCAACCGATTGGTGTATTCTTCGAGCTTCTTCTCATATTTCCGGCTGAGATGGTCTTTCTCCTCCCGGAAATCCTGCTGGCGAAACGCCTTGGGCAGAGCCTCTTTCAATCGTGCGACAAGCCGGTCCATATCCCGCTCGAGTTGCCGGCCCTGACCGGGTTGGAGGCGGATGGCCCAGGGCTGGTCCGAGTCATCGAAGTTGTGGACATAGACCCAATCGCTGGGCGGGGGCGACCCTTCCAGACGTTTTTGCAAACTGCGCTTGACCGTCTCCATCTTGTTGGTTCCGGTCAAGCCGGCGGCGAAGATGTTGTAGCCGTCCTGCTGGACGCCCAGGCCTATCTCGAAAGCCGACATGGCGCGGTTCTGGCCGACGATCTCGTCCAGCGGCTCGAGGTCCGCCGTTGTCTTGAAAGCCAGAGCATGCCAGTCGATGACGGAATCCGTGTCTGCGGCGGACAATTCCGGGACAGGCGTTGCCGGCCGAAGAGGCTCGTGTTTGGGTTCCATCACGGTGGTGCCCTGGTTCTCGTCATGCTGCATGCCATTCATGATGACGTCCTATTCACTTCTCGATTTCGGCATGGTTAGCGTCAGTACACCATCCTGCCAGTGGCTCTTGATCTCTCGATTCTCGATATTCTCGTCGAACTCGAAGGTGCGCGTGAACCGGCCGTCGGGCCTCTCACACAGGTGCGTCGTAGCCTCGTCGCATTTCGCCAACTGTCGTCGGCCTTCAATCACGAGGATTCTGTCATCTTTGACGATCCGAACTTCCTCGGTTTTGACGCCGGGCAAATCCATTTCGATGATGAATGCGTCCTTGCTCTCGCGAACATCGACGGCCGGGTTCCACTTCACAGCTCCCCAAGGCCGGTGAATGAGCTCGTCGAAGAGGGCGTGGACCTCCTGATGACGGAAATACCAGCCTCGGCGTTCCACGGTATCTCGCCGGCGGTAAACCTGAATCCGGCGATTGTGCTCATCTGACACCGCCATGGTGTACCCTTTCCTTTCCCGGAACGTACGTTTGGCAAAGGCAAGTCTCAATGAGGAAAATCCTGACAGAGAATGGATGGATACACAAGCGGGGTCCAGACGCTGGTGAAACGGATGCGGCTCGGCAGGAGTAAGGAACCGGAGCATGGCAAATTGAGCATTTCCCCTAACTACCGGCCCTGCGGTAACCGCGTAGAATAATATGTGCAAGCCTTGGGTGGCGGGTGGTAGGATCGGAAAGTGATTCCGTGAAATCCTGGAAGGCCGCGAGGCTTGCTGTAGAGAATGGACGTATCCCTTGCCCGGGCCGGGCAAGATGAGACAAATGGCGCGGCACTTCTTAACAGGGAGATGCGTGGTTAATCGCCACGCATCTTTCTTATATACGGATGGAGGTGCCATGAACATCTGGATGATGACGAACACGTTTACGCCGTTTGTGGGAGGCGTCTCGCGCTCGGTCCTGACGTTCAGTGCGGAATATCGAAAGGCGGGGCACCGTGTCATCGTCGTGGCTCCCGTATTCGAGGGAGCGCCCCCATCCGAGCAGGACGTGATCCGCATCCCGGCGCTCCAGAACTTCAACGGCGGGGATTTCTCCGTGGCCCTGCCGATCCCCGGCTATCTCGCACCCTACTTTGACGAATGCCGGCCGGACATCGTGCACTCCCATCATCCCCATTTTCTCGGGAATACTGCGGTCCGCATCGCCAACCGCTTCAACCGCCCGCTGGTGTTCACGCATCATACCCGGTACGAGTATTACCTGCACTACGTGCCCTCGGAGGCCCGACGGCTGCGCGAGTTTGTGATCAGCCTCGTCAGCGGCTACTGCAATCTCTGCGATTGCGTCATCGCACCCAGCCAGAGCGTGGCCGCGATCCTTCAGGAGCGGGGAATCGAGACGCCCATCGAGGTCGTTCCTACCGGCATAGACATGCACGCCTTCGAGAAGGGCGACGGCGCAGGATTCCGCCGGTCTCACGGGATCCCGCGCCAAGCCTTCGTGGCCGGATACGTCGGACGCCTGGCGCCCGAGAAGAATCTGCCGTTCCTGGCGGAGGCGATGTGCACCTATATGGCGCGAGCCAGGCATACGCACTTTTTGGTGATTGGCTCCGGCCCGTCCGCCGGCGCGATCACCGAGGTATTCGAGCGGGAGGGATTGGAGAAGCGTTTGCATCTGGCGGGTGTTCTGGAGGGCCAGGACCTCGTGGATGCCTATCGCGCGATGAATGTCTTCGTCTTTGCGTCTTACAGCGAAACCCAGGGGCTGGTGGTAACGGAAGCGATGGCGGCCGGCCGGCCGGTGGTGGCGTTGGATGCACCCGGAGTCCGGGAGGTGGTGGAAGACCGATACAACGGGCGTCTGCTCGATTCGGAGTGTACGACCGACGATTTCGCCGCCGCCGTAGGAGAGATCGCCGCGGCGTCTTTGCCGACGAGGAAAAGGCTTGCCCAGGCCGCGCGCGAGACCGCCGCGCCGTTCTCCAAAGAACGGTGCGGGCGTCTGCTCATGGACATCTATGATCGTCTGGTCCGTCAGCAGCCGTCCGGGCCAAAGGACGAGAGCGTGTGGCACCAGGCGATGGAGGAGATCAAGGCGGAATGGGAATTGCTCAAGAATACAGCGGAGGCGGTTCGCCACGCTCTCAAGTAGTGGCGGTGCATCGGAAATGCGAAGGACATGTTGAACACGGTCGAAGCGTTTTTCCGAAAACTGCGTCAGTGGTTCAGTCGAAGCGAGTGGTTGATTCGACTCCTGCGGCTGACGAAGGCACAAGGTGCAGCTTCGGAACCCGGGCTGGTACTGATTCAAATTGACGGTCTCTCTCGCACGCAACTCGAACGGGCGATGGCAAAAGGTCATCTTCCCTTCCTGACTCAACTTCTGCGTAAACAGAAATACCGATTGCACTCGCTGTACAGCGGATTGCCTTCGAGCACGCCGGCGATGACGGCGGAACTGCTGTACGGCATCAAGTGCGCTGTCCCTGCATTCAGCTTTTACGATCGGTCCACGAAGACCGTGTTCCGCATGTTTGATTTTCACAACGCCAAGGAGATTGAGCGACGGCTGCAGGCACGGGGGCCGGCGCTGCTTGCCGGCGGCAGTGCCTACGCGGGTATCTATACCGGCGGGGCGGCGGAGACGCATTTCTGCGCCTCCGTCATGGGCCTCGACGATCTGTTCCGGGCCCGATATCCCTTGCGGCTGTTCATCATTCTTCTGCTCAGCGTCTACAGCCTGCTCCGGGTAGGCATTCTCCTGGCGATCGAATTCCTCCTTGCCCTGTTTGATTGCGTTCGGGGCCTCATCGCCGGACAGGACCTCTGGAAGGAACTCAAGTTCGTCCCCTCCCGCGTGGGGGTCTCGATTCTCATGCGGGAGCTGGCGACGATCGGCGCCAAGATCGATGTGACCCGCGGCTTGCCGACGGTCTACCTCGACCTGGTCGGCTATGACGAGCAGGCTCATCGCCGCGGACCCAACTCCCGGTTTGCCCACTGGACGCTCAAAGGCATTGACCTTGCGATTGCCCGCATTTGGAAAACCGCGATGCGGTCCTCGCAGCGGGATTACGACGTGTGGATTTTCTCCGATCACGGCAGTGAGGAAATGGTTCCCTACGTCTATCAGAACGGACGGGCACTGCCGGAAGCGATCGCTGAAGCCTTTGACGGGACGGTGAAGGCGTTTGTCGTCGAACATGACGGTGCGGCAGTGCGGTCGCGGCGGACGGGTCTGTACGTGGCGGGCCGGTCCAACATAAGACCCCAGCTTCTGCTGCGTCGCCCCCGACAGGAGCCGCCGGTGCAGCAACAGCAGCCCGTGGTCGCGGCGATGGGACCGCTCGGCCACCTTTACATCGAGCAGAGGTTCGAGGGCCCCGAACGGGACCGCCTCGCCCAGGCCCTGGTCGAGCGCGCACGGATTCCGATGGTCACCGTTGTGAGCGGCGAGGGTCATGTTCGCGTTTGGACAGCGGAAGGGGCGTTCCTTCTGCCGGAGGATGCCGCACGAGTGTTCGGTCCCAGCCATCCCTTTTTGGCAGACGTGACAGAAGACTTCATTGCACTCTGCCGGCATCCGGATGCGGGCGATTTTGTGTTGTGGGGCTGGAGCCGCAGCGGTTATTGCTGCACGTTTCCGCTGGAGCACGGTTCTCACGGCGGTCCCGGTCCGGAGGAAACGCACGGCTTTGCTTTGTTGCCGGACGACGCGCCGGTCCATGCCCGCCGGCAGGATTACGCACGGCCGCTCGATCTTCGCGAAGCGGCGCTGCGATGCCTGGCGCCCGGTACAAGCCTGCCCGTGCCTGCCTTTCCAGTTGCCGCTGTGAAAGATGTCCTGCGTGTGATGACCTACAACATACATATCTGCGTGGGCCTTGACGGCAAGCTCTCACCCCGGCGCATCGCGAGGGTGATCGCCCGCTACCGGCCTGATGTGGTGGCGCTCCAGGAGGTCGATGTTGGCCGAGCGCGGACCGGACGGCTGGACCAGGCGGGAATCCTCGCCGGGTATCTCGGGATGGACCGTTTCTTTAATCCGGCGATTCAGGTCGGGGAGGAGTCCTATGGGGATTGTATTCTGAGTCGTTTGCCGATGCGCCTGGTGAAGGAGGGAATCCTGCCGATGTCCGCCAGAGGCTTCGTGCGGGAGCCGCGAGAAGCTTTGTGGGTGGCCGTCGAGCTGGACGGCACGACCATCCACGTCGTCAATACGCACCTGGGATTGGACGCGAAAGAGAGGCTCCTGCATCTCCGAATGCTGCTTGGGGAAGACTGGCTGGGTGGGCAGCAGGGTCGAGGCCCGGTGATCTTCTGTGGTGACCTCAACGCCACGCCGCAATCGGCCGCATGGAAACTATGCACGAAGACGTTCCGCGACGTGCAGTTGGAGTTACCGGATCAGCCCCCGCGTCCGACTTGGTTGAGCCATCACCCGATTGCGCGGATCGATCACATCTTCGTAAGCTCACAGGTGCACGTGATGCAGGTGGAGGTGGACGACGACTACCTGGCGCGGGTCGCCTCCGATCACCGTCCCTTGTTTGCGGAACTGAAGGTGCAACGCGAACCGTCTATGCTTGTCTCTCCAGCCACACGGGACGAGCACGGTCGTGAGGCCGTGGTCATGAGATCAGCTTCGCCTTCAGATTGACTGGGACAGCCGCCAGGGCCTTGGAGACCGGGCAGTTCCTCTTGGCGATTTCGGCCTGCTCGAGAAACTTCTCTTTCTCGATGTCGGGCACCTTGCCACGTGTATCGAGCTCAATCCGTGTGATCGCGAAGCCATCCTGCACCCTCTCGATGGTGACTTTGGCCGAGGTCTCGATACTCTCGGGCGAGTAACCCGCGTGTTCGAGGCCGGCGGCCAGCGCCATCGAAAAGCACCCGGCGTGTGCGGCCCCGATCAGTTCCTCCGGGTTCGTGCCGGCACCGGATCCGAAGCGCGATCGATAGGAGTATTCTCCCCGGAAAGCGCCGCTGCCCAACTCCATCGTTCCGGTGCCGTTCTTCAGGTTTCCTCGCCAAACCGCCTTGGCACTACGTGTCGCCATGTCCTGCCTCCTTTGGACTGTTCAGAGGTACGGTGGATCCCGTCATCCTATTGCTGGATTACAATGGCGGAAGTGGGGCACTGGTCCGCCGCCTCCCGCGTCGCATCTTCGTATTCTTTGGGCACTTCATCCACTTTGGCATGGGCGATAGCTTCCCCCATCTCAAAGACTTCGGGGCATATCTCGATGCAGCGGCCACAGGCAATGCAGTCTTCCGTTACGTGTGCTTTCATCCCGTTCTCCTTCCCGCGTCATGGATCCCGCGCCGGCCCGCGCGCCCTCACGTCCGCTCCGTGCGTCGCGTCGTTGCGGCGTTCGCTAAAGGTCCCGAGTCCGCTCGCAGATCGTTTCCAGCTCCCGGTACGGGGAATGCTCTCCGCCGCTCTTCAAAGCCAGATCGGCGACGGACAGAATGCCGACGGCCTTGCGGTCCGGACCCAGAACCACCAGCCGACAGACCTGGTTGTCCTCCATAATCCGGGCGGCTTTCTCGACGTCGTCATCCTCCGAGCAGCATGCTACCTCCGTTGTCATCACGTCCCTCACGGGAGTGATTCTCAGGTTCAGACCCGCCGCGGCGGCTTTGACCGCGATGTCGCGGTCCGTGACCAGGCCGACGATCCGGTTGTCCTCGACGACCGGGAGCGCGCCGCTGTCCAGCGTGCGCATTCGATCAGCCGCCTCACTGAGCATGGCACTGGAGCTGATTTGACGCACGCGGCGACTCACGATCTCCCGCACTTTCATGACTCACCTCCACAAAATGCCCGGTCGGGCATGTTCGAGGGAACGACCGCTTATTTATAGCCTCCGTCCCATTTCGCAAAGTAGGAATTTGCCGAATTTGGTCATGACAAGAGAGTTAAGCAATTCAGAGCCCGCAATTAGGAGAAAGCCCGGTCTCAGGTCTCCCCCGAGTCGTGTATGGTGACATTAAGTGTTAAGAGACAGAGGTGAAGCTGGCCAGGGCAAAGAGCCGTCCCAGTCGAGCCGACAGTCGCACGGCGGCCGTGGGAGGGACCTTCGTGTCCCACGTTGCCTGAACCATTAGAGCAGAGCGATAACGACGATGCTTCGCAGCGTCACAGACCTCGAAGGTTTTGCGATTGGCGCCCGGGATGGGGAGATTGGGAAGGTCCACTCTCTGCTGTTCGACGACCGGAGTTGGGTTATCCGTTATCTGGTGGCGGACACCGGGTCGTGGCTGCCCGGCCGAAAAGTCCTGATTGCCGCGACGGCCCTGCGTCGGCCGGACTGGAAAGCTCGGACCTTTCCGGTGGACCTGACAAAGGAACAGGTGAGGAATTCTCCCGATATTGATACAGACAAGCCTGTATCACGCCGGCGCGAAGAGGATCTGCACAGGCACTACAATTGGGTGCCGTATTGGGGAGCGACGCACGAGGTCCCGACTGTCTCCGCCGGGCACGTGGAGGCGGATCGTGGGGGCGTGGCGGTGGAGACGGCGGAAACGGGCACGCATCTGCGAAGCACCCGTGAAGTCAAAGGTTATCGAATTCATGCCACGGACGACCTGATCGGCCGTGTCGCCGATTTCATCGTCAGTGATGAGGACTGGGTCATCCGCTATCTTGTAGTGACCACGGGTCGTTGGCTGTTGGGGCGCAGCGTCCTGATCTCACCGGAATGGGTCAGGGACATAGACTGGGAGAAGCGGGAGGTCTGGGTGGACGTCTCCAGGCAGACCATCGAGGATAGCCCGCCCTATGACCCGTCCGCTCCCGTCAATCGCGAGTATGAAGCCCAGATGTATGATTATTACGGCCGTCCGAAATACTGGACGTGAACATCTGCGGGATGTCCGTGGGCCGAGGGTATAGCATGGCCGGGGGCTTGGGAGGAGTGCAGCGTCGTGCGCCAGACGTTGTTTGATGGGTCACACCGGCATTGAACCAAAAAGCGGCGAACGCGGGTTTCGAGTAATGATAAATATTGTCCATGCGGCGGGCAGGGCCCTCCAATTGGGGAGAACCAAGCATGCACTTACCAAAAAGAATCCTGAGGCGGGCAAAAGCAGAGGACGGGGGCAACGGCCAGTCGGGGATTCTCCCCATGGACACGCAGTCCCTTTGCCCGGAGTGTCTGCGCGTGCTGGACGCTACGGTTTACGAAGCGGACGGCCGCGTATTCATGTCAAAGCGGTGTCCCGATCATGGTCCGTACAATGAGCTGCTCAGCAGCGACGCGAAATTCTTTCAGCTCATGATCGAGCGCGATCTATCCGCCAGCGGGCTCTCGCCAACGCCGGCCCCTCGGACGCAGGACTGTCCACAGGCGTGCGGTCTTTGCGAGGACCACCTCAGCGGACCGATGATGGTCAATATCGACCTGACGAATCGGTGCAATCTGAGTTGCCCCATCTGTTTTGCCAATGCCGGCGCTCGTCGGGAAGTGGTGGAGTTGGACCTCGACCACATCCGCCGCCTTCTCGATCTGGCGCGCGAGAGTAGTGAAGTCCAGGCACCGTGCTTGCAGTACACGGGTGGCGAGCCTACGGTCCATCCCTACTTCCTGGAGGCGGTGCAAGAAGCCAGGGGGAGGGGCTTTGCGCAAATCCAGGCGGCGACGAACGGCATTCGGTTTGGGACGGACCCGGAGTTTGCGGCCCGGGCGGGCGAGGCCGGCTTGAACGTAGCCTACCTGCAATTCGACGGTCTCAGTGATGATGTGTATCTGCAGACGCGTGGGCGGCCGCTCCTGGACATCAAGCTTGCCGCCGTCGAGAACCTCTATACCGCCGGCATTCGCACGATTCTCGTTCCCACCATAGCCAAAGGGATCAACGACGATCAGATCGGGCGCATTACGGAATACGCCATTGAAAACAACGAGCCGGTGTGTGCGATCAGTTGGCAGCCCATCTCCTTCACCGGGCGACTCAACTATGAGGAGCGTCTTGCCCGGCGCTTCACGATTGCCGATCTCGCCCGGGAGATTCAGCAGCAGACCGGCCTGGTGGATATGTACCGCGACTGGTATCCCTTCTGCTTTGTCGATCCGTTCGCCCGCCTCGTGGAAGCCCTGGAAGGCAGGCCCAATCTGGTTATGGGGTGCAGCCCGGTCTGCGGAGCCGGCACGTACCTCATTGTGGATTCCCAAACCCTCACCGCCAACCCGCTGCCTGCCTTCATCCAGGTCGGGCCTCTGATGGAGAGTATTTATTCGGCCGCCGTGCGGCTCAAACGGGGCGGATTCCTGCGAAAGCTGAACGTAACCCGTGAGTTGCGCAAACTCCGCAGGTTCCACGATGAGGAGAAGGGACCGGTCGGCTGGTCGTTCGATGGATTCGTGGACTTCATGCTGGACTTCGTCGATTTCCGGCAGCGGTACGGTGATAACGAGGCGCGGGTGAAGGCCACGGCGAATCTGCGGTACAGACCCATTCTGATGGCCGCCATGCACTTCCAGGATGCCTACAACTATCAGTTGGACCGCGTCCGGCGGTGCGTCATTCATTATGCGGCGGCGGATGGACGCATGTATCCGTTTTGCAGTTACAACAGCGGGCCGTGCCACCGCCAACGGATCGAGAGCCGCTTTGCCGTCCCGCTGGAACAGTATCGATCCGCCTGCCAGAGCAGCCTCGTAAAGTGAATTGAGGTCGAATGCCCGTTCACAATAGTGACATTGAGGGGATTTTCAACGAGGTCGCCGACCTGCTGGAGATCAAAGGCGAGAATCCATTCCGGGTGCGGGCGTATCGCAATGCGGCAAGGATGGTGGCGGGACTGTCCCAAAGCGTGGCCGATCTGGTGGCCCGGGGCCAGGACCTATCGCAGTTGTCCGGCATTGGTAAAGACCTGGCTGGGAAGATCGAAGAGATCGTCAAGACCGGTACACTCTCCCTTCTCACGGAGCTTCAGGGACAGATGCCCGCGGGCTTGAGCGACCTCATGAAAGTGCCGGGCCTCGGGCCCAAGCGCGTCGCGGCACTTCACAAACAGTTGGGCATCACGACGCTGGACGACCTCCGGCAGGCCGCCGAACAAGAGCGCATCCGCACGCTCGCAGGGTTCGGCGAAAAAACCGAGCAGCGTATCCTGGAGGAAGCGACCCGGCGCCAGCAGGCGGGCGCGCAGCGCATCAAGCTGGCCGTAGCCGAGCAGGTCGCCGAGCCTCTGGTGGAGTATCTCAAACAGATAGAAGGCGTCAACGAGGTTGTGGTGGCCGGCAGCTACCGGCGGCAGAGAGAGACCGTGGGAGACCTTGATATTCTGGCCACCTGCAGGAAGGGCGCGAAGATCATGGATCGGTTCGTCGGCTACGAGGACGTCAAGGAAGTCGTCGCGAAGGGCGACACCCGGTCCACGGTGCTCTTGCGGTCGAGCTTCCAAGTCGATTTGCGCGTCGTGCCTCAGGTCAGCTATGGCGCCGCCTTGATGTACTTCACGGGCTCGAAGGAGCACAACATTGCGATTCGCACGATCGGCCTGCGGAAAAAGCTGAAGATCAATGAATACGGCGTTTTCCGCAGTGAGAAACGCATGGCGGGCCGAACCGAGCAGGAGATCTACGCGAAAATCAGCCTGCCTTTCATTGAGCCGGAGCTGCGGGAGAATCGCGGGGAAATCGAAGCCGCGCAGAAAGGCGAGCTGCCCGAGCTTCTGGAGCTCAAGGATATTCGCGGCGATCTCCACGTGCATACCAAACGTACGGACGGGCACGACACGATCGAGGAATTGGTGCAAGCAGCGAAGGAACGCGGGTACGACTACATCGCCATTACGGATCACTCGAAGCACGTCACCATCGCACACGGGCTCAAGCCCGAACAGGTCCGCGAGCAGGTAAAGGAGATTGATCGAATCAATAAGAGGCTGAAAGGTTTCACGGTCTTAAAGGCCACGGAGGTGGACATCCTGGAGAATGGCTCGTTGGACCTTCCCGACGACGTTCTCAAGGAGCTCGATCTGACCGTCTGCTCCGTGCACTCCAAGTTCAATTTATCCGTGAAACAGCAGACCCAGCGGATTCTCAAAGCGATGGAGAACCCCTATTTCAATATCCTCGCTCATCCGACGGGGCGGCTGATTGGGCAGCGCGAGCCGTACCAGGTGGATATGGAGGAGGTCATGAAGGCCGCCAAAGGTAACGGGTGTTTTCTGGAGGTCAATGCACACCCGGACCGTCTCGACCTGAATGATATCCACTGCAAAATGGCCAGGGACATGGGAGTGAAGGTCGTGCTGTCGACCGATACGCACAGGCTCGATGATCTGGATTATATGCGGTTCGGCGTCGGACAGGCACGGCGGGGCTGGATCGAAGCCGCGGACGTGATCAACACGAGAAGCCTCAGCGAGCTGAAAAAGCTGCTGAAAAAGTGACGAGGGATTCGCTCGATGGATTTCAGGAAGAATCCCAAGACGAAGTTCAAGGACATCAATAAGCTCGGCAAGGATGAGGCGCGCCAGGAGATCCAGGCGCTGCGCGAGGCCATCGAGTACCACGATTACCTGTACTACGTGAAGGATCGGCCGGTGATCTCCGATGAGACGTACGACAAGCTCTTTCGGCGGCTCCAGGACCTTGAGCGGGCCTTTCCCGAGTTCGACTCTCCGAATTCCCCAACGAAACATGTGGGCGGCCAACCGGCGCCCCGGCTCGAAAAGGTCGAACATACCGCCCCCATGTTGAGCTTGAATGCGGTATACGGGGAAGAGGAGGTCGAGGACTTCGACCGCATGGTCCGGCGGGAACTCGGGCAGCAGAAGGTCCGGTACGTTGCCGAGCCCAAATTCGACGGCCTGTCCGTGGAAGTGGTCTACGAGAAGGGAGCTTTCGCGCGCGGGGCAACGCGTGGCGACGGATACATCGGTGAGGACATGTCCCAGAACATCAAGACCCTGCACGCGGTTCCGCTGCATCTGCGAGACGGCAAGCAGGACGTCCCCTCCTTTCTGGCAGTTCGCGGCGAAGTGTTCCTGCGCAAGGATGACTTCCAGAAGCTCAACAAGGAGCGGATTGAGAGCGGTGAGGAGTCCTTCGCCAATCCCCGCAACGCCGCGGCCGGGACCGTCCGGCAGTTGGACCCGAACAAGGTGGCCGAGGTGCCGCTCGACATTGTGTTCTACGACATCCTGGGAATCCGGGGTCGCTCCTTCGATTCGCATTGGGAAATGCTCCAGCAGCTCCCCGAGTGGGGGCTGAAAACGGACCCTCACAACACCAAATGTGCGGGTCTGGAGCAGATCAAGAAGTACCACGCCGAACTCGGTGAGCAGCGCGACGACCTGGACTATGAGATCGATGGCATTGTGGTCAAAGTGGATGATTACCAGGCACAGGACCGGCTGGGGATGCGCCAGCGAAGCCCCCGTTGGGCACTGGCGTGGAAGTTCGAGCCGAAGCACGATATCACCAGGCTCAAAGATGTCGTCGTGCAGGTGGGCCGAACGGGAATCCTGACGCCGGTGGCCCTGCTGGAGCCGGTCAATGTCGGCGGCGTCACCGTCAGTCGCGCGACGCTGCACAACGAGGGCGAGGTGCGGCGCAAGGATATCCGGATTGGCGACCAGGTCCGCATCGAGCGGGCGGGGGACGTCATCCCGGAAGTCGTGGAGCGGGTGGGCCGGCCGGGCGGGAAACGCGGCAAACCGTTCTCCATGCCGAAGAAGTGCCCCGTCTGCGGCGCCGCAGTATATCGGGAGGGGGCGTACACCTTCTGTCCCAACACGCTGTCCTGCCGGGGCCAGTTGGTGGGGCGCCTGGTGCACTATGCGTCCCGCGAGGCCATGAACATCGAGGGATTGGGCCGCAAGACCGCCGAGGAGCTTGTCGAGAAAGGGCTGGTCAAGTCGATTGCCGATCTGTATCGGTTGTCCGTGGAAGGTCTCCAGCAGCTCGAGGGCTTTGCGGAGAAATCGGCCAGACAGTTGTACGAGTCCATCCATCGGGCGCAGAAGGCTCGCCTGGACCGTTTCCTCTACGCGCTGGGCATTCATCGCGTTGGTGAGCACGCCGCCCAGGCGGTGGCCCGGTACTTCGGAACGTTTGCAGCTTTGCGGAAAGCGACACTCAAAGACCTCGAGTCGGTCGAGGGGATCGGCCACGCCACCACGCAGGGCCTCTACAGCTTCTTGCAGGAGGAGCAGACCCGGCGTGTCCTGGGCGAGTTGCTCGCCGCCGGCGTGGAAATCCTGCCCATGCCCGCGGGCAAAGCCAAGGGTCCGCTCGCTGGCAAGACGCTTGTTTTCACCGGGGAGCTGGAAGGGTACACCCGGGACGAGGCCGAGCGCCGAGTGAAAGACCTCGGCGCCAAGGTGGCATCCGGCGTGAGCAGTAGCACCGATTATGTCGTGGTGGGGCGGGACCCGGGCCGCAAGCTGGAGGAGGCCAGGAAGCGAAACGTCAAGATAATCCGTGAGAAGGAATTTCGCAAGCTGATCGGCTCGCAGGAGCCTCTAACTGAATGAGCGAGAATGAGGAAGAATAGCCATGACAACGACAACGATCAAAGCAGGCTCAAAGTTAAGTCAGCGGGTCCACGACTTTGTGAGGAGGGATTTCACGCCCCGTTTCGGGCAGCCGGAAACGAAGTTTGAGTCTGACGACCTGTGGAAGCGATTTCGCGAGTTGGGGACCGAGCTGTGGCTGGATTCCGGGAATTTTGATGAAGTCGGGCAGGTGTGGACGCAGGAATTCACAGCCCTGACGACCAATAACACGCTGCTCAACAAGGAGATCCGGATCGGGACCTACGACGATCTCATCCCGAAGGCGGCCGACCTTCTCTCCGGATTTCCTGATCTGACGGAGCGGGAATTCATGCTGGAGATGGCCTTCATCCTGAACGCGACGCACGCTCTGCGGTTGGTCGAGCGGTTTGACGCGTACGTTTCCGTGGAGGAACACACGGACCTCGCTCACGACGTGGAGCAGGCGGTGGAATACGCGCGGCGCTACTACGCGATCTGCCCCGAGCGGTTCTATGTGAAGATTCCGTTCACCGCCGCCGGACTGCTGGCGACGCGCCGGGCCCGGCAGGAGGGCATTCCCATCAATCACACGCTCGGCTTCTCCTCGCGACAGAATTATGCGATCACGCGGATCGCCGGGCCCAATTTCGTGAATGTCTTCCTGGGCCGGCTGAACAGCTTCATCGCCGAGAACGGTCTCGGCAGTGGTGACTACGTCGGCGAGAAGGCCACGCTTGCTTCGCAGGAAGTTGTGCGCTCGCTGCGAGAGGAACGGGGTCTCGAGACGCGGCAGATCGGCGCCAGCTTCCGTAGCTGGGAGCAGTATCTATATCTGGCGGGAATCGATGTGATCACCGCGCCCCCGAACGTGGCACGCGAGTTCCGCGACAGAAGGCGTGAGCTGCCGCCGATCGCCAGTCAGCTCGGTCAGAATTATGCGCCCGGCATCCATCCCGACGTGGACCCCAGACAGATTGGCCTCGATACGCTCTGGTATGTCAATGATGAGTTGGTCGCCTGCCTGGACGCCCTCGAACAGGAGGACCTCGATTCGTTCGATAACGAAACCCTGGTTGATTTCTTTGAGGCACACGGATGCAGTGATTTTCTGGTTCGCTGGAGCAACGAGGAAATCAGCAGGAGCGCCGAAGAGGGCAAGATTCCCCGGCTCAGCCACTGGTCCCGGCAGTTGGCCGACCGCTCCATCGGGCTTGACAGCCTCATGAATCTGGCCGGCCTCAACACCTTCGCCGCAGACCAGAGAGAAATGGACAGCCACGTCAAAGAGGTGTTGAGGGAGGTCTCCGGGGTCTATGACATCCACTAATACCGGAAGATGGCCGCCTGGGAGCTCTCGGTGGGCATCTCGTCCGCACCCAAAGTATATACGATGCCCCTGTTTTGCAGCACGTAAATGGTGGCGAGATCGATGAGATCGACATCGCCCTCGCGGGGGTCGTGGTGCGCCGCAACCGCCAGCGTGTCCGTATCAAATCGGCCCCAGACACGTCCGTTCCTGCGTGTGAACAGGGTGCGGACCCGCCCGTGATAGGCGGCCGGCAGAATCTCCTCGAGACGGTCTGATGTCTTGTCCGTATTCGAGAGGTCGGCAAAGTGCTCCAATTCGGTCCTTTTCGCTTCGGCAAAATGCGGCTCCACAATTTCCCATGCGGCCCGGTGGAGATCGTCTTCGCCCAGCTCGTCCGGATTTCCGACAATACCTCTCTCCAGAAGATTGTGGTAGGAGTTCACCTCCCGGTAGAAGGACTGTTCGTATTCTACCGCGGCGATAATCAGCGGAGCCGTGTCCGCGTCCAGGTATTTCTCCAGTCGCTTGCTTACGACTTGCAGGTATTGGAAGACATCGGCTTTGTAGGTGGTTTTGTCGGCGATGTTGCCCTGACCGTGGAAGATGATATCTGTTCGGGCGCTCTCCGTCAGGGCCACCGTGTGCCCCTCCAGATGCCCTTCGGCCACATCAAATTGCTTGAGGTCGTCGATATTCTTCAACATGTCAGGCACGATTCTTTCCTGGATGCGCGTTCGGGTGGCATCGAAGAACCGGATCTGCTTTTGGCTGAGCGCCAGGATGTGGAAACGGCCGTCCTCCGTGAACAACGGGAGCAGTTGCTGGAGCGAGAAATGGCTCGCCACGACCACATCATCCTGCAGCTTCAGCGGCACCCGGTAATACTGAAAGAAGCCGGGCGAGAGGAAAATCGCCAAGCCGTCGGCCGGGTGAAGCCAGAAATCCCGGCTCGTGACGAGGTCGCTGGCCGGCTCCAGCAACTGGGCGGCCTCCCGTTTTGCATAGCCGGTCTCCGTCAACCGGTGCATGGCCTTGCCGACCGCGTTCCTGAGCCGAATCGGGTTCTCCCGCGTCTCTTTGCCCGTCCGCGAGGTCGGCAGACAGATTGAAATGCAGGGCCACTGCTGTACTTCCGCTAAGGCCCTCAGGTCCTCAATCTGAAATAGCTTCATAGCCACTTTTCATCCTTCGCATATACTGCGAGCATAGGCGTGCCTCACCTGTCCATCAATCCGGTACATGCTCACTTGCCTTAAGGAATGTCCTTATGCAGACACATGTAACCAATAGACCCCAGGCATCGGATGCGGTACAATGGCAGGCAGAGGTACCCAAGTGGATTAGGAATCGCGTATGTGTGCAAACGAAACGATCGCGCCGATGGATGCCGCGCCGCGGAACTCGGCGTCACCGCGGATCCTGCTGGCGGATGATCAGCTCGGCGTGCTGAAGGCGTTACGCCTGCTGCTTAAGGGTGAAGGCTATGAGATCGAAACGGCGGCGTCCGCCGGGGCCCTCCTGGAAGCCATCCGGCGCCAGGATTTCGACGTGGTTCTGATGGACTTGAACTACGTGCGAGGCAGCACCTCCGGGCAGGAAGGGCTGGACGTGCTGTCCCGAATCCAGCAGATCGACAGCACGCTGCCCGTGGTGGTCATGACGGCCTGGGGCAGTGTGGAGCTGGCCGTGGAAGCGATGCGGCGGGGAGCGCGGGACTTCATCACCAAGCCTTGGAGAAATGAGCGCGTCCTGGCCGTCCTGCGGACCCAGCTTGAGCTGGGTCGCGCGCTGCGCAAAGGCCGGCAGCTCGAGCAGGAAAACCTGGTCCTGCGCGGCGAAGCCCAGGCACTCTTGATCGCCGAATCGTGGGCCATGCAGCCGGTGCTGGAAGCGATTTCCCGCGTCGGTCCGTCGCAGGCCAACGTGTTGATCACGGGAGAGAACGGCGTGGGCAAGGGCGTGGTGGCCCAAGCGCTGCACACCGCCTCGGCGCGAAAGGATAGACCGCTCGTGTCGGTCAATACGGCGAGCATTCCGGACACGCTTTTTGAGAGTGAGCTATTCGGACACGTGGCAGGGGCTTTCACGGATGCCAAGTCCGATCGGCTCGGACGTTTCAAGCTGGCCGACGGGGGGACGCTGTTCCTGGACGAGATCGCCAGCATACCGGCGAATCTGCAGTCCAAGCTTCTGCGCGTGCTTGAGAGCGGGGAATTCGAGCCGGTAGGGTCGTCGAAGACGCATCGTGTGGACGTGCGGATTCTCTCGGCGACCAATGCCAATCTGGGCGAAGAGGTGGCGGCCTCGCGCTTCCGGCAGGACCTGCTTTATCGCCTCAAGACGGTCGAGATCCGGATTCCGCCGCTGCGGGAGCGCAACGAAGACATCCCGCTGCTCGCGACGCATTTTCTGCAGAGGCACATGGGGCGGTACCGCAAGAATCTCCAGGGCTTCGATGCCGCCTCGATGCAGGTTCTTCTGAATTACTCCTGGCCGGGCAACGTTCGTGAGCTGGACCACGCGGTGGAGCGGGCCGTTCTCATGGTGCAGGGAGACATCGTGCGGGTGAGCGACCTGGGCCTGGCGGAGGCGGGAGGCTTCCGGTGGGGGATCGGAGGCGCGTCCGGTCCGCCGTTCGAGAGTATGACGTTGGAGCAGATGGAAGAGACCCTGATCCGAAATGCCTTGTCGCGTTTTCAGGGCGACATCAGCAAAGCGGCCGACGCCCTGGGACTCAGTCGGGGGGCCTTGTACCGGCGATTGGAGAAATACGGCATCGGTTGACCGTTACGATATGAGCACTCTGTCTCGACGTTTGAAGTACGAACACCACATCGTCATCCTGGGTCTGCTGGCGGGGCTGGCCGGCTCGCTGTTGTCGCTCGTTCTGCTGTGGCAGGGCGACTACGCCGCCCGGACCCGCCTGACGCTGATGTTACTGATCCTTCTCATGTGGGTGACCGTGGCGTTTGCCATCAAGAACAAGGTCGTCTTTCCGCTTCGGACCCTGTCCAATCTGCTGGGGGCGCTGCGGGAGGGGGACTACTCCTTGCGCGCCCGAGGCGCCCGTCGGGGAGATGCCATGGGGGAGGTGATATGGGAAGTGAATGCCCTGGCGGAATCGCTTCGTGAGCAGCGCTTGGGGGCGTTGGAAGCCACGGCCCTGCTCCGCAAAGTTCTCGCGGAGATCGACGTGGCCATGTTCGGTTTCGACGGCAATCAGCGGCTCCAACTGGTCAACGAGAGCGGCAAGCGGCTCCTCGGCCGGACGGATGACGAGCTTCTCGGCCGCCCCGCGCGCGACCTGGGCCTCGCCCCATGCTTGGAGGGCGAGACGCCCCGTGTGCTTGATGCCGCGTTTCCGGGCGGCTCCGGACGCTGGGAGCTGCGTCGCGGCAGCTACCGCGACAAGGGCATATCCCATCAGTTGGTCTTCCTCTCGGACCTGACCCGCATGCTGCATGAGGAGGAGCGGCGGGCGTGGAAGCGACTGATCCGGACCGTGCGTCACGAAGTCAACAACTCTCTCACACCGATTCAGTCCGTGGCCGATAGTCTGCGTGCGCTGGTCAGCCGTCCGACTCTGCCGCAGGACTGGCAGGAAGATGTGAAGGGGGGTCTGGAGCTTATTGCGGAGCGGTCCGAATCGCTCGATCGGTTCATTGGGGCCTACTCCCGCCTGATGCATCTGCCGCAGCCGTGCTTCGCACAGGTGGACGTGGCACAGTTGCTGCGCCGCGTGGCTGGTTTGGAGACCCGCATGGAGGTGGTTACCATCGCGGGACCCGATGTGCGGGTTCGAGGCGACCGGGATCAATTAGAGCAACTGCTTATCAACGTGATCTCTAACGCCGTGGAGGCCAGCCTGCAATCCCGGCCTTTGGGAGACGGCCGGGTTTCGGTCGGTTGGCGCATGGAAGCCGACAAAGTGGAAATCCACGTCGATGACGACGGCCCGGGTCTGGCCGACGGGATAGATGTGTTTGTCCCGTTCTACACAACCAAGGACCACGGCTCGGGCATCGGCCTGACACTGAGCCGCCAGATTGCGGAAGCCCACGGCGGCTCGCTGACCCTGGAGAACCACCCCGGCAAGCCTGGCTGCCGAGCCACGCTGAAGCTGCCGGCGGGCGGTTGACGGCGGTTGGCGGTAGCAGGAGAGGCAGATGAGGACACTGTTGCAGGACATCCGATGCGGCACACGTCCGCCGCGGAAGAACCCCAGCTTCGCCGCCGCAGCCGTGCTCACGCTAACGCTCGTCATCGGGGCGAACACAATCGTCAGCGCGGTGAATACCGACCAGGCCAGCCAGTGGCAGGCTGTCGTGCTCGAGACGCAGGCGGAAGTGGCTTCCCTCGACCCGAACGGCGAGGCGTTCGCCGCTGCCGCCGAGCGGTTCGCCGCCCGACTCGAACGAGAGCTCCCCATGCTCTGGGACTGGTGTTTGCAGGATGCGGGACCGGACTTTGGTTCCTGGTTATCGGCTTCCACCGTAGCGGCAGTGGCCCGGAAAGCGTCGGCCAAGGCGCTGGCCGAGCTTGGCGTAGTCGGTCGGGATCTCCAAGACGAATTCGACCGCCTGGCCAGTCAGTCGGTGCCCGCCGAGCCGCGGCGCTGGCTCCAGCTCTACCTCCGCGCCGCCGAACGGCGCCGTGAAGCCCGCTTGCGGAACCTGCGTCAACAGTATCCCAAGTGGATCTTTACGAAGCACTGCACGCTGGGCGGCTCGCACTACGCCTATACCGAAGGTCAATCCGACGCCCAGCATGAGCGGCAGTTTGAGCCGGGTGCGGCGCTCTGCCGGCTCGAGTTCGATGGCACCGAATCCCGCGTGCACACACTCCTCGAAGATTCCGATGGCGTCATCCGGGACCCGGACGTGTCGTGGGACGGCCGGCACGTGCTCTTTGCCTGGAAAAAGTCCGACCGCGAGGATGACTACCATTTGTATGAAATGAACGTCGCGGAAGGCTCGGTCAAGCAGTTGACCCACGGACTTGGCTTCGCTGACTACGAAGGCGTCTACTTGCCGAACGACGACATCCTGTTCAACTCGACTCGTTGCGTTCAGACGGTGGACTGCTGGTGGACGGAGGTCAGCAACCTGTACACATGCGGCCGCGACGGCCGCTATCTCCGCCGACTGACTTTTGACCAGGTTCACGATAACTATCCGACGGTGATGCCGGATGGCCGGATCGTCTATACCCGGTGGGAATATCAAGACCGCGGCCAACTCTTCGTTCAGGGCCTGTTTCAAATGAACCCCGACGGCACGGGTCAAACCGAGTTCTATGCCAACAACTCGTGGTTCCCGACCTCACTGCTTCATGCCCGTGGCATCCCCGGCACGCGTAAGGTGGTTGCCATCTTCTCCGGCCACCACACGCGCCAGACGGGCAAGCTGGCGATCGTGGACCCGGCCCGGGGTCGGCAGGAGAACGCCGGTACGCAGTTGATCGCCCCGGTGCGCAACACGCCCGCCGAGCGCATCGACGCTTATGGACAGGAGGGGGACCTGTACCAGTACCCGTATCCGCTTTCCGAATCGGAGTTTGTGGTCGCCTGCGCGCCCCTGGGCTGGTCACGCTCGCCCACGCTGTTCAAGCTGTACTGGGTCGCCGCGGATGGCCGCCGTGAGTTACTGGCCGCTGATCCGGGCATTTCCTGCAACCAGCCCGTGCCCCTGGCGGCACGGTCGCGTCCACTCATTCGTCCCAACTTGGTGGACTACCGCAAGACCAGCGGCACCTGCTATCTCCAGGATGTCTATGCGGGCCCGGGGTTGGCGGGCATTCCCCGCGGCACGGTCAAAAAACTCCGCGTGATCGGTCTCGATTACCGCGCGGCCGGCGTCGGCTGGAACTACAATGCGGGCCCGGCGGGCGAGGCGCTGGTCTGCACGCCGGCGGCCATCGGCAACGGGAGCTGGGACGTGAAGATTGTGCTGGGTGAGGCCGCCGTTCACCCGGACGGCTCGGCCTTCTTCACATTGCCGGCGCGCACGCCCGTGTATTTTCAGGCGATCGATGCTCGCGGATGCACGGTGCAGACGATGCGAAGCTGGCTGACTCTGCAGCCGGGCGAGAACGCTTCCTGCGCCGGATGTCACGAGCCGAAGAACAGCGCGCCGGCCGCCGGGGCCACGCCCGGCATGGCGCTCGAAGCCGGTCCGCAGGATTTGACTCCATTTCATGGTCCGTCGCGCGGCTTTAGCTTCTCCCGCGAAATCCAGCCCATCCTGGACCGCCACTGCACCCGCTGCCATTGCGACGCGCGAAAGTTGGAGGAAAGGCTGGGTGACGTGGTCCGTGTCGCCAACGCGCCGATGAATCCAGATTCCGCTGCCAACGAATCCGCCTTCAGCCTGCTGGGTACGCCGGTGACAGAGAGCCTGGCGAAAAGGCAGTGGAGCGCGAGTTACCTGGCGCTGGTTCAGACGACGGAGCAAACGCAAGAGGGCAATCGTTATCTGGCGGGCACGAGCAATGGCCTCGTGAATTGGGTCGGCGCCCAGTCGGTGCCCGAGATGCTGCCGCCCTACGCCGCCGGTGCGGCCCGCAGCCGCCTGTTGTCCATGTTGGCGGACGGCCATTACGACGCACAAGTCACGCCGGAGGAAATCGAGAAGCTCGCCTGCTGGATCGACCTGCAAGTGCCTTTCTGCGGCGACTACGAGGAGGCAAACCAATGGAGCAGCGAGGAACAGCAGACCTACAGACACTTCCTTGAGAAACGCCAGCGCATGGAAGAACTGGAACGCCGCAACATCGCCGAATGGCTGAGCGTGCAGGTCCCGCGCGTTCAGATCGCAGCCCCGATATCCCGCTCCCACGCGCAGGATTTCTTCCTCTCGCCGGTGGCGCTGGCAGCGAACGGCGAGGGAAATGAGCTCTACATCGTTGCGGCCACCGGACGGCAACTTCTCGTCGTCGATCGTACGACCTCGACTGTCCGCCGGAGAATCGCCCTGCCCGAAGCGCCGTCAGGTGTCGCCACTGCTCCGGATGGCAAGACTCTTTACGTCACGGCAGGCCTGCCGCACGGAATCGTTCTGGTCCTCGACGCCCAGACCGGGGCCACGCGTGCCCGGATCTCCGCCGGCTACAGCCCCACTGCGCCGGTGCTCAGCGCGGACGGGAAGATGCTCTTTGTGTGTGACCGGTATCGTTCGCGGCTGCTGGCTATCGATTTGACTACCCGGAAAACCAGGGATGAGGTGCTGGTCGGCCGGGAACCCGTCGCGGCGGCCCGTACTCCGGATGGGCGATTCGTGCTGGTCGCCAACCTCCTGCCCGCCGGACCAGTCACCGGCCCGGTCGTCGCAGCCGAAGTCGTCGCCGTCAGCACCGCCGATTTAACAGTCGCGGCCCACATTGTCCTGCCCAACGGCAGCACGTCTCTCCGCGGGATTTGTGTGTCGCCGGACGGCCGCTACGCCTATGTCGTCCATACGCTGGCCCATTATCAACTCCCCACCACGCAACTGGATCGAGGTTGGATGAACACCAGCGCCCTCAGCATAATCGACGTTCCCGCCTGGCGCCGGCTCGCTACCGTATTGCTTGACGACGTGGACCACGGCGCCGCCAATCCCTGGGACGCGGCCTGCACCAGTGACGGCCAACGGCTGTGCGTAAGCCAGTCGGGCACACATGAGGTCAGCATCATTGACCGCCCGGGCCTGCACCGAAAGCTCGATGCGGCCGCTGCCGGCGCTGCGCCGAACGATGTGCCGAGCGACCTTTCATTCCTCGTCGATTTGCGCCGGCGCGTCCGGCTGCCAGGCAGGGGACCGCGAGGCATTACGGTCGCAGGCAATACCCTCTACGCCGCCGAGTACTTCTCCGATTCTGTGGCCGCCATTGAACTGGCGGGGGAGGGGGTGGGCCGGATTGGCTCGATCCCATTGGGGCCAACGCCGCACCTGACCGACGTGCGCCGGGGGGAAATGCTTTTTCACGATGCGGAGTTATGCTACCAGCAGTGGCAGAGCTGCGCCAGTTGCCATCCGGACGCGCGAGTGGACGGCCTGAACTGGGACCTGCTTAACGACGGTCCGGGTACGCCCAAGACCACGCGAAGCCTCCTTTGGGCACATCGCACGCCGCCGGCGATGAGCCTGGGCGTTCGCGAGACGGCCGAAACCGCCGTACGGGCCGGTATCAGCCACATTCAATTTGTTGTCCGTCCGGAAGCTGATGCGGCAGCCATCGACGCGTATCTGAAATCCCTGGAGCCGCTGCCCAGCCCATACGTGGCCGGGAAGGAACTCGGTGCCAAGGCTCAGAGCGGAAAACGCGTTTTCGAGAAGGTTGGCTGCCAGGAATGTCACCCGCCGCCTCTTTACACGTCTTTGAAGGCCTGTGACGTGGGCACCGGAACCAGGCGCGAGGCCGGCGAGGCTTTTGACACACCGGCGCTGGTCGAGCTTTGGCGCACCGCCCCGTATCTCCACGACGGGCGGGCGGCCACGCTCGAAGAAGTGTTGACCAGGTTCAATCCCGGCGACCGTCACGGCAAGACCTCGGGCCTGAGCGCGGCGGAACTCGAGGATTTGGCAGCGTTTCTCGTGTCCCTGTGAGCTGCTGGGTTGTATGCAACTGGGCGGGAGAGTGTCCGAATCCGGGCGCGCCGGTTCCAAGATCGGACACTCGAGGTGCTGTCCGCCGCGGGCGGCGCGGCACAAATGACCTTCGGAGCATCTCCGGAACCGTCCGAAGGTAAGGTCCGCTGGTATGCCGTTTGCAGCGGCATCTGCCGCGAAGATCCAAATAGGAGGGAAAAGTGGGAATTCTGTGGCAAGACGCCAGATACGGGATTCGCGTGCTGGCGAGAAGCCCCGGCTTCACCGCCATTGCGGTTCTCACGATGGCGGTGGGCATCGGTGCGACTACGGCGATGTTCAGCATCGTGAATGGGGTGTTGCTGCGCCCAATGCCCTTCAAGGATGCCACACGTCTGGTGATGGTCTGGGAGGTCGAAAAAACCGGCCATCTTTCTGCGGTCTTGCCCGCCAACTATCTCGAGTGGAGGAACCAGAGCACCGCCTTCGAGCGGATGGCAATCTTGCAGGGCTCTGCTTGCACCCTGACGGATGTGGATGAGCCCTCCCAAGTTTTCGGCGCGAGCGTCTCTCGGGAGTTTTTCTCCGTTCTGGCGGTGGATCCGCTGCTGGGGCGTACGTTTGCGGACGAGGAAGCCGCGCAAAGGGGTTCGAAAGTGGTCATCCTCAGTCATGGAATGTGGCAGCGTTTTTTCGGCGCTGATCCGGCGCTGATTGGGAAAACCATCAGCTTGAACGGTATAGGGCGCACGGTTGTCGGGGTCATGCCCGCCGGATTCACGTTCCCCGATAGGTCTGAGTTGTGGCTGCCGAACGCTCTGGACGCGACCTCGTTGGGCAACCGCAATGCCGAAGTGGCGGGCAAGCTGAAACCCGGAGTGACGCGCAGCCGGGCGCAGGCCGAGATGGACCTCATCGCCGGGCGCCTGGCGGCGGCTCATCCGGAGAACCAGGGGTGCGGTGTACGAGTGACCTCGCTCCACGAGCATTTGGTGCAGAACGTGCGACTATTGCTCTGCGTCTTTCAAGGGGCGACTTTGCTCGTACTGCTGGTGGCGATTGCCAACGTAGCAAATCTGCTGCTGACGCGCTCAGCGTTGCGCGCCCGGGAAATGGCGGTTCGGTTGAGCCTGGGGGCGGGCCGCTGGCGGATTGTGCACCAGTTGCTCTGTGAGAGCTTGCTCCTGGCGTTGCTGGGCGGCGTTCTGGGTTTGCTCGTGGCGCGATGGGGGGTGGCCGCGCTGGGGCATCTCGCTGCCGGTCTCGTGCTGCGCATCGAGGCCAGCCGCGTGGATGGGCGGGTACTGGGCTTCGCTCTGGTCGTTTCTCTGGCCAGTGGTCTGGTCTTCGGCTTGGTCCCGGCGCTTCGTGCGACGAAAGCGGACTTGAGTGACTCTCTGAAGGGGGGTCGAGTGGGGCAGGGACTCGTGAACCCACACCTCGGTTTGCTGCCACATTGGGTGGTGATTGCGGAGATTGCCACATCCCTCGTGTTGCTGACCGGTGCCGGACTGCTTATCAAGAGCTTTGCGTTGCTCAGCCGGGTGGAGCCCGGGTTCGACCCCCGGAACGTGCTGACGGTGGGACTGGGGAGAGCCCCCAGCCGGGAATCGCGCGAATTAATCGAGAGGTTATCATCGCTCCCCGGTGTGCGGGCGGTGGGCAGCATCAGTCACGTTCCGATCTCCGGCGGTTACATGGCGCGGTCCGACGTTACCGTCGAAGGTGAATTGCCCCGAGCGGCCGGGGAGGAATGCAGGGTCTACGAGCACGTGATATCCCCGGGCTATCTCCGTGCGATGGGTATTCCTCTGGTGACAGGCCGTAGCTTCACCGATGAGGATGCGGAAGGCACGCCGCCTGTGGCTGTCGTGAATGAGACGTTCGTGAAACAATTTCTCGGGGGTGCCGATCCCGTCGGCAGACGGCTGACGACTCGCAAGCACCACGCGATTGTGGGTGTGGTGGGGGACGTCAAGCACCTGGGGCTCGAGAAAGAAAACCAGCCGCAGGTATACTATTCGTGTTATCAGACAGGCATCCAGGCGACGAACCTCGTTGTGCGGACGAGATCCCATCCGCTACAGATGGCGGCATCCGTTCGTGAGGTCATCAGGTCGGTGGCGAAGGACATGCCCATCTCGTCCATACAAACGATGGAGGAGCGGATCGACAATTCCATTATGCCGCAGCGGTTTCGCACCATCCTGGTCACGTTGTTCTCCGCGATCGGTCTGATCCTAGCCGCTGTGGGCATTTACGGGGTCGTGAGCTACTCGGTAGCGCAGCGCATCCGCGAGTTTGGCATTCGCGCCGCTCTGGGAGCGCAGCGCACGGACATCTCGCGGCTGGTTCTGCGACAAGCATTGTGGCTGACGGCTGCCGGGGTAGGGCTTGGGTTGGCAGGGGCGGCGGCTTCCACCCGCGTGCTCAAAACGTTCCTCTTCGGCGTGCAGCCCTTGGACGCGGTGACACTCGTCACCGTATCTGTCATTCTCGGTGGCATCGTCATCCTGGCCAGTTACCTTCCGGCCCGCCGGGCCGCGCGAATCGATCCGATGGTCGCACTGCGATACGAATAGGAGTGACGAATGGGAACAATATGGCAGGACGTTCGGTACGGACTGCGGATGCTGGGGAGAAGCCCGGGCTTTACGGCCGTGGTGCTCCTGGTCATCGGCCTGGGCATCGGGGCCAACACGGCTCTGTTCAACGCCCTGGACCAGGTGTACGCGCGGCCCCTGCCCGTGAAGGAACCTCATGAATTGGTTTCCGTGCAGTATCACTATCGGCATGGATCTTTCGAGACTACAGAGGGCTCATTCAGCTATCCAGACTACGAGGCATATCGGGACCGGGCGGAGGTATTTACCAGTCTGGTGGCATTTGGCGAAGTGAGCCTGAATCTGCGTGTCGGCGACGCGATGACACGAGTCCAAGGTTCGGTGGTTTCCGTCAACTACTTCTCCGAGCTCGGCATCAGGCCGGCGTTGGGCCGCCTCTTTGCCCCGCCGCAAGAGTGGGCGGATGATGCGGTCCATCCCGTCGCGGTGATCAGCCACGGCCTGTGGCATCGGCAGTTCGGGGGCGACGCTCGTGTCATCGGAAAGCAGATGATTCTCAACGAACAGCCGCTGACCATTATTGGAGTCGCTCCACGGGGATTTACAGGAACGGTCCTGGGCCACACGGCGGACGTCTATCTCCCATTAGGTACCTCCGCGCAAATGCACCAAGAGGAGGTCCATAGCGTCGGCGGGCTGTGCCTGCTGGGCCGGCTCAAGGCGGGCGTCGGTCGCGAACAAGCACAGGCCGCCCTGAGGGTGCTGGCTGCCCAGATGCGGAAACCCGAGCCCGACGGTCCTCGAGTCACCATGCTCGTTGTCGGCGGAAGCCAAGGGTATGTCCCCGAGCAGGCACGGGTGGCGTTCTACCCTCTGGCCCTGTTCCTGGGCATGGCGGTCCTGGTGTTAGTGATCGCCTGTGCCAATATCGCGAACCTGCTTCTGTCGCGAGCGGCGACCCGGCACAAGGAGATTGCCGTTCGCCAGGCGTTGGGAGCCGGCCGCCGACGCGTTCTGCGGCAACTGCTGGTCGAGAGTGTGCTTCTGGCCCTGGCGGGTGGAGTCTGCGGAGTCGTGCTGGCGGTGTGTCTGGACAGGGTGATCTGTACTGCACTGACCCGGATCGCCTCCGTTTACATAGAGCCGGAACTACAGGTCCGCATCCATCCGGGACTGCACCCTCGGGTGCTGCTCTTTGCGCTGGCAATCTCCCTGGCCGCCGGAATTGCCTTCGGGCTGGCCCCCGCCCTGCAGACGGTCCGGCGGAACATTGTGTCGACTCTCAAGGAGTCGGCCGGATATGGCGGCCAGCCTGCTCGCCGCTGGAACCCTCACAGCCTGCTGGTCGTGGGCCAGATTGTCGTGGCGCTGGTGGTGATGGTCTGCAGCGGGCTGTGCTTACGCAGCCTGATTGGCCTTCACCGCATCAATCCGGGCTATGACACCACGCACCTCCTTGTCGTATCCCTGCCCATCGAAGTATGGCCCACCCATGACCGGCCTGAGCTGCGTCGTTTCTTCGAGGATCTCCAGGAGCGAGTAAACGGACTGCCTGAAGTGGTGTCGACCAGTCTGGCGGACTGCGCTCCCGTGAGTGAAGCGAGTTCGGCAAGCACGGTGATAGACATCGAAGGTCTCGAAATGCGACCAGGCAGGGAGCTGAGTTGGCGCCTGGGTGTTGTCAGCCCAGGGCACTTCCAGACACTCGGCCAGGCCCTGCTGGCGGGACGGGATTTTACCGTTCGTGACGGTGTCAATGCCCCGAAAGTCATGGTCGTCAACGAGGTCCTGGCGAGGCGCTACTGGCCGAATCAAGACCCTCTCGGCAAACGAGTTACGTTCTACGGAGGAGGAGATAAAGCCGGCGAGGTTCGAGAAGTCGTCGGCGTGGTCAAGGCCGTCAAACTCCGCTCCATCTTAGAAGAATCCGTACCGGTGGCCTATTTGTCTCTTGCCCAGCAGCCGAAGGTCACTCCAGTCCTACTGGTTCGCACCGC
>Ga0315281_10000421_pt1 | contig 58601 bp, 62 predicted proteins | sample YL17G07_0_MG_FD_204540 | JGI IMG/M metagenome (GOLD analysis project Ga0315281, IMG submission 204540) | Sediment microbial communities from Yellowstone Lake, YNP, Wyoming, USA - YL17G07_0 | ecosystem: Environmental > Aquatic > Freshwater > Lake > Sediment | place: USA: Wyoming | collected...
TCGCTGCCTCAGTGATACCCTTTCCCATGGTGGTGTCTCCTTTTCTTTTGTTGATTTCCAGTTCAACATATTAAGATTTAGGATACACCGCCTGTTTTCTATTTACCCACTTTTTTATTGTACCTCCATAATTGCAGGAGGCATGTTTGTAGGTTTATTAGCATTATATTTAAAACTGAGAATAGAGAGAAAATAATTGTTAGCCATACTGCAAAACCATATTTGCCCTGAGGGCCACATCCCATATTTATTAAGAACTGCCTGTGCCGACCAGGTATGTTTTCGTCTTGTTCACAAAATCCAGGGCTTTGGGAAATATCTCGTCCACGTCCTCTTTGGTAACCTCAGCCTGTTCCATATAATCGCCTTTTTGTCTGAGTTCAAAGGCCCGATAATGTCACAGTATGTGCGGATACGACCCTGTGAAAGAGATCAAAGCAAGCTCAAATAATCCCGGGCACCATGAACTATGCGATGGACCCAAACAATGCGGTCTTCGATGGTATAGAAGACAAGATAATTTTGAACAATGAGGAAGCGATAGCCCATAGCGGCCAGTTCTTCCTCTTTGGGAACCTTGCCGATAAACGGGGAAATTGAGAGGTTGGACATACTGCTTTCAAGTTTGTCTGCAACGGCTATGGCAGCCGGGGGATTATCAAGGGCAATATATGTTACGAGCTCTTTAAAATCTTCTTCAGCAGCCCGTAATAATCGGACAGTATGCTTAGACTGCTTCATGTATCATTTTTCGTATATCTTTAATGACACCGGACAATGTTTTCCCTTTATCGCCTGCCGCTTTTTGAGATTGAGCGACAGCGAGTTTACTGTATAAATCAAGCTTCATCTGTAGCTTGCTGTAATGGCTGATAGACATAACTACCATATCGCCTTCTCCGTTTTTTGTAATAAATATCGGTTCATCGCAATGGTGCGCAATTTCCGAGATTTCGTTTGCTTTGTTTCGCAGGTCTGAAATAGGTTTAATAACAGGCATGGCTTCCTCCTTATTTTTATATCAGAATTATATCATTCCCATGATAAAAACAGGAAGTGTCCGGGTCAGGCTGATTGTGGCATTTGGCCCGGAGGGACACATCCCAAAAAATATTTCCGTTCCTTCTGAAAGAAAATTCAATTCTGACAGTCTTTATAGGTATGAAACCACAAAAGGAGGCCTTACCATACAGTATGCTTATGAACTTGCATATCAGGAAGGACAAACACATTTCGCGGGTCGCGGCTCTTGCCTGCCTTCTTATCCTGGCGTTGTGTTTCAGCGCTTGGGCAACTGAAATTTCGCTCAAGAATTCCGTTGCTCAAGTATATTTCAGTCCTCATGGCGGATGCAGCGAGGCCATCGTCCAGCAAATAGATAATGCTTATTCTGAAATATTGGTCCAGGCTTATGCCTTTACCTCCAAACCTATTGCAGAGGCCCTTGTGAAAGCGCATAAAAGGGGCGTACATGTCGAAATAATACTGGATAAATCAAACCGGTCCGCACACTACAGCTATGCCGGTTATGCTTTCAAAGAAGGGATACCTACTTATATAGATTCCCAATATGCCATTGCTCACAATAAGCTGATGGTAATTGATCGGGCCAGCGTTATTACGGGAAGCTTTAATTTTTCAAAAGCGGCAGAAGACAAGAACGCAGAGAATCTTTTGGTAATCAAATCCAGAGAGCTTGCGGAGCTATACAGAAACAACTGGCTTCAGCACAGGGAACATGCTGAAGAGTATAGGGAAATATGAGTAAAATCGAGGTGGCGTGCTTTCTTTGCCCGGTACATGTGGGACTTACTCTGCAACTTTAAGTCATGAGATTTACTTCTTACGGTCTTGTGTCCTAAGCTTTACACCTTACGACTTAACGGTACGAAACTGTCTGAGATTGTCCGAGACTTTGCATTCTGCTTATTCTCCGGGCAGAGAGTAGCAACGCAACCACCTCGACTTTAGATTATACTTCACTACTGTCTTTGTCAAGCAATTAATCAGGGTTGTTCAGATAAACTTCTGCATCCAGACGATGTCGAACTCTCTGTCGAACTTCATGCCGATTTTTTTGAAGCGCCCGCACTCCTCGAACCCCTTTTTGCGGTGAAAATCCATGATTGCCGGATCCATGGAGGAAATGCTGGCCAGCAATGATTTTATCTGCATTTTCTTGGCATCTTCGATCAGCGTATCCATGAGAGTTGTTCCCAGCCCCCGGTGAAGGAAATCAGGAGCGATAAAATATGCCAGCTCAGCGGTCCTGCAGAAGGCCGCTGAGTGGTGGTGTTCTTTCAGCAGACCAAAGCCGATCACATCCTTATGGTCACCCTCGAGAACATAAAAGGATGTGCCGCAGGTTTTATGCCGGAGATTATCGAAGAAAGAGAGTGTCACCATCTTCACAGGATATGCGGCGAAGCTGTTTTCCACGTAGTGGTTGAAGATACCGATGATCTTGTTGCCATCGGATTCCCGTACCCGTCGAAGGCTAATTTCCATTGATTCTCCTGAGTTGGCAATATTGCTTCTCAGGCTATTTACCTTAGATGCAATGGATAATTATACCTTATTCAGGTATTTATTATAATTATGTATTGGGGGGGATAACACGGGAACCGGTAAGGGGGTTCTTGGGCGGTCCCGCCAAAAGAGTCCCCTGCCGTTATCTATCACTTTCTCCCGGCTTTTACCTTCCAGATCTTATCCGCATACTCCATCACGGCGCGGTCACTGGAGAATTTCCCCATGTTCGCCGTGTTCATTATGGACCTGCGTGTCCATTCCTCCCTATCGAGGTATACTTTGCCGGCCCTTTCCTGCGCCTGGATATAGGAACGGTAATCAGCCATCACAAAATAATGATCTCCCTCATCGAGGAGCGCCCTGCTGACCGGGGCAAAGAGGTCGGGCCGGCCGGCAGAGAAATGTCCCGAACCGATCATGTCCACCGCCTGCCGCAATTCCGGGTCATTATCGTAATAGTGCCGGGGATTGTATCCGCAGCTCCGCATTTCGGAAACTTCCTCTACGGTGAGGCCGAAAATGAATATATTCTCGCCGCCCACCTCTTCCATGATCTCGATGTTTGCGCCATCCAGGGTCCCCATGGTCAGCGCTCCGTTGAGGGCGAATTTCATGTTTCCCGTACCCGAGGCTTCCATGCCGGCGGTGGATATCTGCTCGGACAGGTCTGCCGCGGGTATTATCTTTTCAGCCTGAGATACACAGTAATTCGGCAGGAAGGCCACCTTCAGCTTTCCTTTTACCAGGGGGTCAGTGTTAACCACCTGCGCCACCGAGTTGATAAGGTTGATGGCCAGTTTTGCCATGAAGTATCCCGGTGCGGCCTTACCCCCGAAGATTACGGTCCTTGGTACTGCCGCCTCCGGATTTTGCCTGAAGCGGTTGTAAAGAGTGATGACATGGAGCACGTTCAGGAGCTGGCGCTTGTATTCGTGGATACGTTTGGTCTGGATATCGAAGAGCGAATCCACCTGCACCGAAATTCCGGTGCTCCGCAAAATGTATTCCGCAAGCAGCTTCTTGCTTTTCCTTTTCGCCTCCTGCCATGATGCACGAAACTTCTCGTCCCGGGCAAAGGGTATGAGTCCTTTGAGCAGTGAGAGGTCGTGTATCCAGCCGGGACCGATGACAGAGGTGATGAGCTCGGAAAGGCCCGGGTTCGCCTGCAGGAGCCACCGGCGCTGGGTGATGCCGTTTGTGATATTGATAAATCTTCCAGGAAAGAATTCGTCGAAATCCTTGAAGAGGCTCTCCTTCAGAATCCGCGTATGCAGTGCGGCGACTCCGTTTACTGAGTGGCTACCAACAATTGCCAGATAGGCCATGCGCACCCGTTTTGTGCGGCCTTCATAAATCAGGGACATGCGGGAGAGCCTTTCATTGTCTTCTGGATACCGCCGTGCTACTTCTTCCAGAAAACGGTGGTTTATCTCGTAAATGATCTCCATGTGGCGCGGGAGCAGCCGGGACATAAGCTTCACCGGCCATGACTCGAGCGCCTCAGGCAGCACGGTGTGGTTGGTATAGGCAAAGGTCTTAACGCAGATGTCCCAGGCCTCGTCCCACCCCAGGCCCTGTTCATCCATGAGAAGGCGCATCAACTCAGGGATGCTGATGGACGGATGGGTGTCGTTGAGCTGTACAGCTACCCGTTCAGGGAACTCCTTAAAGGAGCCGTTGTGGTGCTTCGTGAACCTCCGCATGATGTCCTCGAAGGTGGCTGCAACAAAGAAATACTGCTGTTTGAGCCGGAGTTCTTTGCCCTGTTCCTCCTCGTCGCTCGGGTAGAGCACCTTGGAAATATTCTCGGTAAGGACCTTGGCCTCCATGGCCCTTATGTAGTCTCCCTGATTATAGAATTGCATATTGAAAGCCCTGCTCGAAGTGGCCGCCCAGAGGCGCATGTTGTTCGCCGCATCGCTGCCCCAGCCGGGGATAAGGGTGTCGCAGGCCATGGCATTGACCTTGTCCGTATTGACCCAGCGGTACCTTAGCCGTCCCGTCTCGTCAGTGTATGACTCAGAACGGCCGTAAAAGCAAACGGTGGAAAGGAAGTTCCTGCGGGCTATCTCCCAGGGATTGCCCTTCCTGAGCCAGTTGTCGCATTCCTCGATCTGGCAGCCGTTGCGGATGGCCTGGTTGAAGATGCCGTAATCGTAACGGATGCCGTACCCGTAGCCCGAGATATTCAGGGAGGCCATGGAATCCATATAACACGAAGCGAGCCTGCCGAGCCCGCCGTTGCCCAAGCCCGGATCGCTTTCTTCTTCTTCCAGGTCTTCGAGGGTAAAACCGGATCCCTCAAGAGCTTTCATGCATTCCTCTTCAAGCTGCAGGTTTAAGACGTAGTTCTTCAGGAAGCGTCCGGGAAGGAATTCCATTGAGAGATAGTAGACCCGCTTTGCATCATTGCTGTAGAAGGAGCGTTGCGCTGAAAGCCATTTGCCGATGAGGTTTTCCCTCACATAATAGGCGAGACCGTTGTAGTAAGTGTCCCTGCGCGGCGGGAAAAAGTCATTGCCGAGCATGGAGAGGATGAGCCGCTGAAGGGTCTCCCTGGCGGGATTGGAAGGACACGGTCCCTGACTGGATATTGTTTGGCGATGATCTTTTGCCATATGAGAATCTCCTCCACTTACATGCACGCCCTGATGCCGGTACCTACCGGATGAGGCGATTTGCAGTTATACATTATACCCGATTTGACTTCATTGCAAGAGGGAAACCTTTCTAACCTGCACCCGCAGCCGCTGTATGTTGCACTCTATTACTCGCAGCCGCCGGTAGTGCAGAGGATACGGTATCTCAGGGAAATCAGCGCCGGTGGCAAGTGATGGTGAGCGGATTACAAGGTTTTTGTTATATTACCAATAGGCTATAAGGAGGTGTTCCATGAAAGTTCTTATTGTGTATTACTCGATGTATGGACATGTTCATCAACTGGCAGAAGCAGTAGCTCAGGGAGTAAAGGAAATAGCCGGAGCGGAGCCTGTGCTGCGCCGGGCGCCTGAAACGCTTTCTGAAGAGGTCCTCAGTGGTATGGGCGCTCTGGAGGCACAGAAAGCGTTCTCCCACATCCCGGTCTGCACCGTTGATGAACTCGCAGCGGCAGATGCCGTCATATTCGGCACCCCTACACGTTTTGGCAATATGTGCGGCCAGATGCGGCAGTTTCTTGATGCAACAGGGCAGTTGTGGTTTCAGGGCGCTCTTGTCGGGAAAGTGGGAAGCGTGTTTGTCAGCACCGCTACCCAGCATGGCGGTCAGGAATCCACCATCCTGAGCTTTCACACCACTCTCCTGCATCACGGCATGGTCATTGCAGGACTTCCCTATACATTCCAGGGCCAGATGAGGAACGATGAGGTGACCGGTTGCTCGCCGTACGGGGCATCGACCATTGCCGGCGCAAAGGGAGAGCGCAGGGTAACTGACAATGAGCGTGCCGGGGCCAGGTTTCAGGGCAGGCATGTGGCTGAGATAGCTTCAAAACTCACAAAGTAAAAGGCTTGTAGTATTTTAGGTGAATAAGAAAGGGAGCAGGGGAAAGTGTTTAAAAATCTTCCCCCTGCTCCCACTGATTAATCATTTAGACAATCTTGTCGATTTTCGTTTTAACGGCATCTGTGTTCTGTCCTGCAACCGGCGCTGAAACTATCTTGGCGTTAGCTGCCGCCACTACGTTTTGTGTTGAGGCGGACTGTGCTGAAATGTTTACCACCGCATCATCCTTGTCCCCATCATTCCTGGGTTTTTGGGCCGTCACGCTCTTTATTGCCTTATCATCCTTGTCCCCATCATGACTGGGGGCCTGAAGCACGTTTTGCGGTATTGCGGCGGCTGCGTTGTTTGTGGGATCAATAGACATTTTATTCTCCTTTCACGTTAAACGTGACTTCTCTTACTCTTACTTAAGTTATCGTGGACTACGGAGGCATACTTAAATAGCTCCTGAAAGTGATCTATTATGCAACAGGTTATCGGGGAGGTGATCTGTCCCCTGGGGATATGAGCTATTGGGCCGGGCCAATGGAAGGACGGCCCACCACCACCCTGAAGAATTCGTCCAGCATCTCGCGTCTCATCTCGATAACTTCATGAAACCTGTTGACGAAGCTGCGATAGGGCTTTGCAGGCCCGTCCTCCATATGCTTCAGAAGAGCGTCGCAGAAATACCAGTTGCAGCGGAAAGGGCGTATTGCCCTCTCGATGGTACAGCCGGTTTTCGCTATGAACTGGCAGGGGACGGTATCGTGAAGCCCATTTTTGTATGCAGGAGCTTTGTGACCGAGGCTGTAGATATATATAAGGTCTTCGTAATCGTAGTACCCGTGGCGATTGATGCAGCAGACCTGGCGGCAGGCCGGGCAGACTTCCGCTGTGTTTAGCTGGATAAAGGGGTCAATGGCGCCGATGCCCTCCCTTATTGCTTCGGAGAGTTCCCTGGTGCGGCCCGGGCTGCCCCTGCGCTCCGCAATAAAAGCCTCCAGCATGGACAAGGTCTTGTCCCACCGTTCCCTGTCATGCCAGGTGAGGTCATGGGTGAGGAAATGTGACAGTGACATGGTTGTATGGTATAGTAAAAATATTGTTTTTTACCAACGAAGGAGCGCATGCGGAGATGAAATGCAGGGGATGTCAGGAGCAGGTGCAGCTGGTTATCAGCTGCAGGGCGGTTACGCTGCGCTGCACGGCATGCGGCGGGAGTTTCAGGCTTTCGGAGTATATCGACGAGATTGACGAGGATGCCTGGGAGCGTATTTCACAACGGCCCGCCAACCGCGCATAGAACTTGATTAAAGGGAGACAACTCACACTATGGATGCTTATATAAAGAGAGTAGGGGAGATTTTCAACGCCATCGAAAGCATGTACAATGCGGCCCTGCAGCATTACGGCTTTAGCTGTGAGGGCTGCGCGGACAACTGCTGCGTCACTAAATTCGACCACCATACCATGGCAGAGGAACTCTACCTTGCTGAAGGGCTGAAGAAGTTCGATGAAGATAAAAAGCGGGAACTCGTGTCCCGCGCGCAAGAGGTGGTGAAGAGTCATACCGCCTCAGGGGATGATGATCCGCGTGTCATGTGCCCCCTCAATGAGGGCGGTCTCTGTATCATGTATGAGCACCGCCCCATGATATGCAGGATACACGGGGTGCCTTACGAGATGCACAAAAGGGACATGTCCTTCGAATTAGGCGCCGGGTGTCACCGTTTCATGACGGAAAAGGCGCAGAAGGAGGGACTGCAATATTATCCCCTAAACCGTACCATGTTCTATGTGGAGATGGCACGGGTCGAAAAGGACGTGCGGGAGAAGCTCGGCACGGGAGATTACAGCAAGACCACCGCAGAGATGGTCCTGAGCATCCTCGGGAAGGGGTGAGGGGGGACTCATCGCACCTGTCATTATAGACGCCTATAATGTGATCGGCATTTTTCACCGGAATATGGAGAAGGCGCGGGAAGAATTCATCGACCTGATAGTCCGTTACCGGAAGATAAAACCCCACGACATCACCGTTGTATTCGATGGCCATAAGACCGGTTCCGGTGTTGAGAACAGCATGGTGCGGGGCAGCGTAAAAATCATATATTCCCGTCTCGGAGAGCGCGCTGACGATGTCATCAAGCGGATAATTTCGCGGGAGCGTAAGGAATGGATCGTGGTAAGTTCCGACAGGGACATCGCCAACCATGCCTGGGCGGTGAACGCCATCCCCGTGCCCTCGGATACGTTTTACACCATCGTTTCACGCCAGACAGGTACAGATGCTTCCATGGAGGATGAGCCTGAGGCAAAGGAAATAGCTGAAGACTATGAAGATTATCCTGCCCGCAAGGGAAGTTCGCATCAGCTTTCCAAAAAAGAGAAGGCCATAAGGAAAGCGTTGAGCAAGCTGTGAGTAATATTTCAGTAGAACGCTATAAGGATTTCACCTTTGAGGAACTCAGACGACTTCTGAAGAGCTTCGGATACGAAGAGGCGAAGACAGGCAAGACCTCAGGGTCAAGGGTTACGTTTTATAATGACGGGCTTGACGATATGATAAAGTTCCACAAGCCGCACCCTTCCCGGATTGTAAAACAATGCTACCTGAGAGACATCGAACAGCAATTAAGAGACAAGGGGGTTATAAAATGAGCGATGTAATGACCTATAAGGGCTATATCGGCTCGGTCCGCTATAGTGAAGAGGACGAGGTCTTTCACGGCAAGATAGAGGCCATAAACGACCTAATCATGTTTGAAGGAACGAGCGTTAAGGAGCTTAAGAAGGCATTCCATGAAGCCGTCGATGATTACCTTGAAATATGGCAGGGAGCCGCAAAAACCCTTCAAGGGCAGCTTCAACGTAAGGATACCCTCTGACCTTCACAGAAAGGCCGTGGAGAGGGCGACAAGGATGGGCGCTTGAATCAGCTCGTTCAAAAGGCGTTGGAAGAGAAAGTCGCCGTCTAAGCGGAAGCCCCTGACGTATTTTTTATTCAATAAAAAACAAATTCACAAAAGGCGAATTCATCCCGCTTTAAGCCGGGAGCGCGTGTCAAATCTTTTTTACGCGGCCTACAGCCCCGCTTTCCAACCGGACCTTGATTCCATGCGGATGTGTCGGTGAGCTGGTCAGGATGTCCTTAACAATTCCCTCCGTCAGTTTCCCTGTCTGCTGGTCTTTCTTTAATACGATAGAAACACGCAGCCCTGCTTTTATATCCAGTCGTCTGGTTCCATCCATCAAACCCTCCCGCAACATTATTGCATTTTACATGCATATGGGACTATCTTAATCATCTCCCCCGACGCATCAGTCAGCCGGTTCCCGCAGTGACCGGCGGCGTAGAGCTGATTGATAATTGACACAAAGTATGACTTTATGTAAACTAATACATGGCATTTGAGCGAGACCTATATGCTGAAATAAAACCTGTCATTGATGCGCCGGAAGCAATTATTATCACCGGTATGAGGCGTGTCGGCAAGACCACCCTTCTGAAATATATACAAGAGACCATAAAATCATCGAACACCCTCTTTATTGACCTCGAAAACCCGATCAACCGCCGTATTTTTGAAGAAGATGATTACGAAACAATCCTTTCGAGCCTTAAATTCATGGGGCTCGAGGCCGGCCTTAAAAGCTATGTGTTCCTTGACGAGATACAGTTCGTAAAGACATTGCCGTCCGTCGTGAAATACCTGTACGATCATTACCATATCAAGTTCTTCCTGAGCGGCTCCTCAAGCTTTTATATCAAGAATCTGTTCTCCGAATCCCTGTCCGGCAGAAAATATCTCTTTGAACTTAAGCCTCTCGGGTTCCGTGAATTCCTCCGCTTCAGGCAGGCGTCCGCGGACCTTGACGCCGTAAAAGGAGAAATTCCCGAGGCGGTTTTTTCAATCCTTGACCGCTATTACAGCGAATACCTGCTCTATGGCGGCTTCCCCGGCGTGGTCCTGAAAGAATCGGACAGTGAAAAAAGGATGATGCTTGACGATATCTTTTCATCATACTTTCAGCTTGAAGTAGTACAACTCGGGGACTTCAGAAAGGCCAATGTAATAAGGGACCTCATACTACTCCTGATTGAAAGGACGGGCTCAAGGCTTGATATTCAGAAGCTCTCAAAAGAACTGGGCGTTGCGCGGGAGACCATTTACCATTACGTCGCTTTCCTTGAAAACACTTACTTCATCAAGCTGATACGGCCGTTCAGCCGGAACCTCGATTCCGAGATACGCAGCGCCACCAAATTTTACCTTTGTGATACGGGTATTATCAACAGGTTCGGCAGGGTTGGGGAGGGGGCTGTTTTTGAAAATGCGGTATGCTGCGCCCTGCAGCGCCATGGAGAGCTTAACTACTACCAGAGAAAGAGCGGGCTGGAGATTGACTTCATCGTCAATAAACAGCAAGCCTACGAAGTAAAGCTGCGGGCCGATGAAAGGGACCTCAGGAAACTCACCGCCCTGAGCGCGGAACTGAACCTGACCGGCGCCACCGTGGTATCCCGCAAACGCAGCAATGTTGCCGGTGTAAAGTACGGCTTTATGTTAGGGTGACATAGGACTTTTATTTTTAGTTCCGCCTTTCGACAACACCCCGAAACGCCATATTGTCCGCATAACCCACTGATTACAAGACAATCAGGCCGTCCGCCTGTTTCGCATCTTTTTCTTTGCCAAGGGAGAATCTGTAAGTAAGAAGATCCAGGATATTGCTGGGCTGGTGGAGATTGTTGAGTCACGGACCAGAAAGAACTTTCACAGCTCCGGGGAGCTTATGGAGATATTGATAAACGATAGGAAAAGCAATGAGCCTGAGAAAGGAGGCACAGGCGAAACAGGAGTCGAAGGAGAGTAATCGGCATTACTGGGGAATCAACGCTTAAAAAAAAGAGAACAGGGAGGTAAAACATGAAAGCAGGAAAGAGATTTTGCATTTTAGTGAGTTTGCTGGTTGTGTCGTTGATTGCAGGATGCGGAGACGAGGTGTCTCAAAGTTATTGACAATTTCCGCAGGTGGTACAACAGGCGGCGCAACATCCATCCCTAGCGCATTCTCAATGTCATACTTGAGTGGAAAAACGCTATATGGAGTTTGGTTCGGAGATGGCACTGATGCGAGTGGAAATGCTAAGCATAATGTGCCGGTAGTGTTAAAAGTTGTATATGGTGTAACCGGCACAGCTCAGACAACAGGTTTATTGAACTATGTAAGCCAATCCGCCTCGTATGGTGTCACTGCTTCAGGCCTGCTCTATTTTGAAGGCGATACCACTCAAGGCAACACTATTGTAAGTGGCAGCACGTCTCAATACATAAAAGCCTCTCACATGGTAAGCGGGGTCAGCGAAGGCGGTGCTGTTTTGATGTACTTTGATCAAAGTGCTGCTATGGCATATGCCAATACCTTACATGCGGTTATTCCGTTTTAACTGGTTACATTCAGCCCTTAGAATATCTCTACAATCGGGATAGGTGTTAAAGCCTATCCCGATTTAAATTTGCAGGCGACTGTCGGTACTACACCTCCCCGAGTCCCGGCAGTTTTTTTCTCCCTGGGGTATTGCCGCTGCATTGCATTTTACCTGCATATGGGCTATCATAGCTATAAGTATAGCTATTAACTATGGAGGTAAAACATGAGGACTGTTCAGATGACCCTGGACGAAGACCTTATTTCCGAGGTTGACAGGACAATAAAGAAACTGGGAACTACACGGTCCTCATTTACGCGCGATGCGCTGAAATACGCCCTTAAACATGTGAAGGAAAAAGAAGAGGAGCGGAAACACCGCGAGGGATACAGGCGCAAACCCGTCACGCAGGGCGAGTTCAGCGCTTGGGAAAACGAGCAGTCCTGGATTGATTGATGGAGAAAGGCGAGATCAGGTGGTACAAGTTCCCGGATCCCGACAAGAAGCGTCCGGTGGTAATCCTAACCAGAACGGCGGCGATTGAATATCTCAGCGAAATTACCGTCGCACCCATCACCTCCACAGTCCGGCATATCCCTTCGGAAGTCCTGCTTACAGCGGAGGACGGGATGCCGAGAAACTGTGCAATAAACCTCGACCACATCCAGACCGTCTCAAAAGGGAAGATCGGCCCCCTGATCGCAACACTGGGTCCGCGGAAACTGTCCAACCTGAAAACGGCCCTTCGCTTTGTATTCGGGTTATAACCACCCGCCTGCCATGAGCCTTAAAGTCTTACGAAACGATCTCCATCGTCTCCCCCGCTGATTTTTATTTTTTACTCCTTCTTTTGACAACACCCCGAAACGCCATATTGTCCGCATAACCCACTGATTACAAGACAATCAGGCCGTCCGCCTGTTTCGCCCTTTTTGTTTTTCAAGGGATAATCTGTAAGTGATCTGTAAGTTGCCCTCTTTTATAATCACCCCATAAGCGAACTGTTTGAGGGGTGTTTATGGATAACTACATCGTCCGTATCTACAGACGTAACGAAGAAGGGCCACAGGATGTCGCGGGGTTGGTGGAAAAAGTGGAAGACCAGAGGTCAATGAACTTCAGGAGTTCGAGTGAGCTGCTGGAGATATTGAAAGGCGCACCAGTGAAGCAGGATAAAAGGGAAGAAAAAAGCAAAAACACTTAATCTCACTTTTAGGAGGCACCATGCGTGTGACGGTCAATAAGTTGGCAAAAACCTTTCTTCTGTAAAGAAGGTGCAGAGAAAAAAGTGTGCCTATCGGCATCGCCGATAGTTTGACAAACCATTAAAGGGGAATACAAAAAGGGAGGTAATCACAATGAAAAAGGCATTTTTTGTTTTGCTCAGTATCCTGGTTTTGGCATTAATGACAGGCTGCCCAAGCGGCGACCCTGGCCTAGGCGGAAATAGCACCCCGAGTTTTATTACTTGGAACGGCAACGCTAATGGTTCATGGGTTGCTGTTGCCAACAACGACTCAGTGCAATTCACCACGGATGGCAAAATGTACTACAACGGATCGACTTATTCAAATATTACCGTTAATACAGATTCAAAGAGCGATGCAACGGTGTACTTAAATGGCATAGCAATGGCTAGTGTCGTATCTGCTTCTGGCACATCGAACACAACGATCGCCGAAATGAAATGCCCCGATGGCAGTTTGGTAAGTATTGTTCAATCTGGTTCGACGATAGCGACAGGTTGCAGCGGGGGAGGCACAAGCGGCACAAGCACAAGTAGTAGAACGGTTAGTGGTATCAACGGGTGTTTTGGGAGTGTTTTCTCAGATACAAGTCTTTACGGATGGGCTGCTTTTACAAATCAATGCTCTCAAACTGTCGCTGTGACGTATTGTAACGGTAACGGAACAGGTGTCTGCGGTGCTAATAACAATCTTGCTCCTGGAGCGAAAGAGAATAGCGGAGAGAGCATGTCCTACTGTCAGGCGCATAATAATTTTATCTATTTTACATGCCCTGTAGGATACATGCCAGTAAATCCTAATACGTTGGAGTATATAAGGCCTTCGGATACCAGCTATGTTTGCTATAAGTGATAAGTAACATGCTTGCGTTTCCATGAATTAAGCGGGACGGTTCTGTTTATCAACAGGTAAATAGAGCCGTCCCGTTCTTACAGAGCAATGTCTTCTTCTACGGCGCTGCTTGGGCCAGCGCGTCTATTTTCCTGATCCTCTTGTAGCGTTCTTCCGTTAATTTCGCCGGGCTCTTTGTTTTGAGACCTTCGAGAGCTTTCGTTATATAGTCCGCAATCCTCCGCGCCATTCCTTCAGGGTCCCGGTGCGCCCCGCCCAGGGGCTCGGGTATGATATCGTCGATGATCTTGAAGCCCTTCAGGTCCTGGGCGGTCAGCTTGAGGGAATCCGCGGCCCGCGCGAAATCGTCGGCGGAAAGGTCCCCGCTCTTTTTCCAGAGAATGGCCGCGCAACCTTCCGGGGAGATGACGGAATATACCGACAGTTCGAGCATGTAGAGCCTGTCCGCAATGCCGAGCGCAAGCGCGCCGCCGCTGCCGCCTTCTCCTATGACCACGGCGATGATGGGCACTTTGAGTTTCGACATCTCCATGAGATTGGTGGCAATGGCCTCTGCCTGTCCGCGCTCCTCGGCCCCTATTCCGGGATAGGCGCCCTGTGTGTCGATGAAGGTGACTACCGGCATATTAAACCGCTCAGCCAGCTTCATCAGGCGCAGGGACTTGCGATAGCCCTCGGGGTTGGCCTGCCCGAAATTCCTGAGGATCCTCTCCTTGGTGCCTCGTCCCTTCTGGTGGCCGAGGATGACCATGGGAACGCCGTTAATCTTTCCCGCGCCTCCCACAATGGCCGGGTCATCGGCAAACCGCCTGTCCCCATGCAGTTCTACGAAGTCTTCCACTATCATCGTTATGTAGTCCAGAGTGTAGGGCCTTTCCGGATGGCGGGCCAGGAGCGTCTTCTGCCAGGGGGTAAGACTCGAAAAAATATCTGAGCGCAGTTCCTTCGCTTTCTTTTCGAGACGCTTGATCTCGGAGGTGATATCCAGTTCATCGTTGCCGTCGGAGAGCTTTCTCAGTTCTTCAATCTTTGTTTCGAGTTCTTCCAGCGGTTTTTCAAATTCAAGGTAATAATTCATATAACTCCGGGAATGTTCCTATATTATTTTTACTCTTTTTCCGGTTATCCTCTCAACTTCAGCGGCAAAAGCGCCGGTGGGCTTTAGTTGAGATGCAATAATAACACAATACTCGGGCATCTGGACCCTGAAAGTCAATGATACCTTGTCCTTGCCGTTCGTAGCAACCTCCAGGTGGTCCCTGATGCGCCGGAAAACGGGGCCCGACTCCTCAGGGTTGTTGCAGACAAGGGTCACCTCGTATTTTTCGGCTACCTCCAACTCCGAGAGGTCTTGTATCTCGCGGGCCATGAGCTTGGAACCTTTCTCCGCGTTGAAAACCTGTCCCCTGATCATAACCACGCCGCCCTTTTTCAGGACATCACCATTCTTGCGGTAGAGGTCGGGAAAGACCATGACATCACAGCTCCCTGTCTCGTCTTCGAGGTTCAGGAAAGCGGTCACGCCCTTTTCCTTTGCCTTGCTCCGCAGGTCATTGATGATCCCGGCGATGCAGGCATTCTCGCGGTCTTCCTTGGAACTGACGACGGCAATGGGGTCCACAGACATGGAGTCCAGCGTTCTTCTGAAACGTGATAGAGGATGCCCCGAGATATAGAAACCGAGCGCCTCCTTCTCATAGCCCAGCAGGGTTTTGTCGTCCCATGGCTGAACGACAGTGGTCTCAACCTCCATGTCCCCGAAAAGTCCCGGCCCGAGGTCCCTCGACCTGGCAGGCTGGGAAAAAGCATCCAGGGCTTTTGCCCGCGCTTCGTTAGGCTTCATGCCCTTTGCGGAACCGTTGCAGTGAAAAAGTGAATCAAAGGCGCCTGCCTTGATAAGACTCTCCACCACCTTCTTGTTGACCTTTTTGTTGTCCACCCGCCTCAGGAACTCCTCAAAGTCGGCAAACCGGCCTTTGCGCCTCTCCGCGATAATTATCTCGATGGCGGCTGAGCCCACACCCTTCACCGCTTCCAGGCCGAAACGGATGGCGCTCCCTACGATCTTGAATTCTCTCTCGCTCTCGTTGATGTCGGGGGGAGAGACCTCGATGGACATATTCCGGCATTCGTTGATGAGCTTTACGATCCTGTCCGTGTCTCCCATGTCCGCCGTGAGGTTGGCGGCAAGGAATTCCACCGGATAATGCGCCTTCAGGAATGCGGTCTGATAAGCCAGATAGGCGTAGGCCGCGGAGTGGGATTTATTGAAACCGTACTCCGCGAAAAAAGCCATGAGTTCGAAAAGCCTGGCCGCCTTTGCTTCCGGGATATTATTGGCCGCCGCGCCGCTGAGGAACACCTGCTTCTGCTTTTCCATATCCTCCGGCTTTTTCTTTCCCATGGCCCTTCTGAGGAGGTCCGCCTGCCCGAGGGAGAAACTTGCGATCCGGTTGGCAATGCGCATGACCTGTTCCTGGTAGAGGATGACGCCGTAAGTCTCGTCGAGGATCTCCCTGAGTTGCGGCAGGTCGTATTGCACTTCGGTATCGCCCCGCTTCCTCTTGATGAAATCGTCGATCATCCCGCTGCCGATTGGACCCGGCCGGTACAGGGCGACAAGGGCGATAAGGTCCTCAAACCTGTTGGGCAGCATCTTCACAAGAATATCTCTCATGCCGTCGCTTTCGAGCTGGAAAATGGCGGTGGTCTCTCCCCGGCCCAGCAGCTTGAAAGTCAGGTCATCTTCGATAGGTATCTCGGACAAGACAATGTCCTTGCCCTGCTGCCTGATGAAGTCCACGGTCTTCTGGAGAATGGTGAGGGTCTTGAGGCCGAGGAAGTCGAACTTGAGGAGCCCCACGCTCTCCACGGCGCTCATGTCGAACTGGCTGACGACCACATCTTCCGAGGGGTTCTTGTAGAGCGGCATAAAATTGGTGAGGGGCTCGGGCGCGATGACCACACCGGCCGCATGGGTAGAGGCGTGGCGGGAGAGCCCTTCCAGCCTCTTTGCGATGTCCATAAGGTCCTTTACCGTTTCGCTCGTCTCATACAGTTCCTTCAGTTGCGGTTCGAGCTTGAGGGCCTCATCGAGGCTCGCGTTGTTGGGCACGAGCTTCGCGATCCTGTCCACCTCTGCGTAGGGAACGTCCATGACCCTGCCCACGTCGCGAATGGCCGCTTTTGCCGCCATGGTCCCGAAGGTGATGATCTGTGAAACATGGTCAGCGCCGTATTTCTTGGCCACATATTCGATGACCTCGGGTCTCCTGTCTTTACAGAAGTCCACATCTATATCGGGCATGCTCACCCTTTCGGGGTTGAGAAATCTCTCGAAGAGAAGGTTGTATTTTAAGGGGTCTATTTCAGTTATCCGGAGGCAGAAGGCCACAAGACTTCCGGCTGCGGAGCCCCTGCCGGGACCCACCGGGATGCCGTTGGTCCGAGCATAATTAATGAAATCCCATACGATGAGGAAGTAGGAGGAATAGCCCATCTTCCTGATGACCCGGAGTTCCAGTCTGAGACGGTCTATGTACTGTTCGGGCGGATTGCCCTTGAACATGGCGTTCAGGCCTTTTATGGCCAGTTCCTCAAGGTAATGTTCGGGAGTGATGCCGTCGGGCACCTCGTATTTCGGGAGGAGGTTTTTGCCGAGCGTAAACTCCACATTGCACATATCGGCAATCACCCGCGTATTTGCTATGGCCTCGGGCGCCTCATGGAAGGCCTGCTTCATCTCCTCAGGGGACTTGAAGTAGAACTCGTCGGTGGTCATACGCATTCTCTTTTCGTCCTTCACGGTCTTGCCTGTCTGGATGCATAGCAGCATATCGTGCGCCCGCGCGTCGTCCTTGCGGAGATAATGGCAGTCGTTGGTGGCCACGAGGGGAATATGAAGCTCCTGCGCAAGGTCCATGAGCTTCCTGTTCACTTCTTCCTGTTCGGGCAGGCCGTTGTGCTGTAGTTCAAAATAATAGTTCTCAGGGCCCAGGATATGCTTGTACTGGAGAGCCGCTTCTCGCGCCCTGTCCCTGTTGCCCCGCAGGAGATGGTAGGGCACCTCGCCCTTGAGGCATGCGGAGAGGGCGATGAGCCCGCCGCTGTATTGTTCAAGGAGGTCCTTGTCTATTCTTGGTTTGTAGTAAAATCCCTCGGTATACGCCTTGGATACGAGGACCGTGAGATTTCTGTACCCGGCATTGTCTTTTGCGAGCAGGATGAGGTGAAAAGAAGCTTCCTCATTGCCGTCTATGTTCGTTTTGCCCCTGTCCCGGCGGCTTTCGGGAGCAACATAGACTTCGCAGCCGATAATGGGCTTTATCCCCGCTTCCCGGGCCTTTTTATAGAATTCGATGGCGCCGAAGAGATTCCCGTGGTCGGTGATGGCGACCGCAGGCATTTTAAAGATATCCGCCTGCTTCACCAGTTCGTCTATCTTGATGGCGCCGTCCAGAAGGCTGTATTCAGTATGCAGGTGGAGGGGGACAAAGTCCGCGTGTTGCATCAGAAATTTTACCGTTACAAAAGGTATTTAGTCAATTAAGCGGCCCCGATTGGCAGGAGACGGTTTCTCGCCTTTCCGGGCATTTTGATATAATAAGCAGATTGAGTGTAAGGAGATGAGCTTGATGTCCGCCGTTATACTTTATATTACCGACAAAGGCCGTACACTGGCCGAAAAACTGAGAGTGTTTTATCCGGACGCGCGGATTGGCAGGTTTTCCACTGAAAAGGTGGCCGCCTCATGGACTGAGACCCGTACATTCATTTTTATCATGGCAGCAGGCATTGCGGTGCGCACCATCGCGCCCCTGCTCGCGGACAAGAGGACGGACCCTGCCGTGGTGGTGCTGGATGAGGCCGGAAAATTTGCCGTCAGCCTCCTGAGCGGACATCTGGGCGGCGCAAACGAACGGGCGCGTGAAATCGCCGGTTTCCTGGGAGGTAAAGCGGTCATTACCACCGCATCCGATGTTAACACCCTGCCCCCCCTCGACCTTTGGGCGCGCGACAACAATCTCGTCATCGAGGATTGGGATTTATTGCCGCACTTAGGCACACGCTTCCTCGACAACGGCGCGTTGAGAGTTTACGCCGATGTGGACATGGAACTTCCCGATGAGTTTTTGAGAGTCGGGGAGCCGCGCTTTGCGGACCTGCTCATTACAGCCAGGCTGGATGCGTATAAGGAACAGTGTATGCCCGGCATGAACTGCGGCCCTGATTCGTGCCGCGTAAAGGGCCAGCTCTATCTCAGGCCGAAGAATCTCTTTGTCGGCATAGGCTGCAACAAGGGGACCCCGGAAGAGGAAATACAAGAGATGGTGCAGGAAACGTTAAGGACTAACAACCTGGCCTTCTCCTCAATCCATTGTCTTGCCACTATCACCCTCAAGGCTTCCGAAGAGGGCCTGCTGGCCTTTGCACAAAAGTATACTCTTGATATTCAGGCCTTCTCCCCGGAAATGCTGAACAGCGTGCAGGGCATCGCCCGCTCGGAGGCTGTCTTCAGGGCCACCGGGGCCAATGCCGTGGCCGGGCCCGCTGCGCTCATGGCCGCGGGAGCAAGCGGCTTGCCGGCCAGGCTGCTTGTGCAGAAACAAAAAAAAGGGAATGTTACCGTAGCGGTCGCCTGGTACGACACGTTAAATAAAAAAGAGGATTGTGTCTAATGAAAAAAGGGATGCTGTTTATTGTGGGAACAGGGCCGGGGAGAATTGAACATATAACCCCGTATGCGCAGAATGTGATTAAAAATGCAGAGGTCATTGTCGGCTACGGCGCCTACATCGACCTTATCCCCGACCTGCTTCAGGACAAGGAGGTCTTTTCAACCGGCATGACAAAGGAGACCGACAGATGCCTCAAAGCTGTAGAGCTTGCGCTTGAAGGGAAAAAGGTGGCGGTCATAAGCGGAGGAGACCCCGGCATTTATGCCATGGCAGGCCTGGTTTTCGAGTTGCTGAAAAAGCGTCTCACTTCAGGCAACTGCCGGCCGGACAGCGCCGCTGAAGAGCTCGTGCAGGCTGAAAGCTGCTGGCCCACGGTTGAGGTGGTCCCCGGCATTTCTGCGCTTAACGCCAGCGCCTCCCGGCTGGGCGCTCCGCTCATGCACGACTTTGCCACAATAAGCCTTTCCGACCGTCTTACTCCCTGGGAACTCATCGAAACGAGAGTTGCGGCTGCCGCCATGGCCGACTTCGTCATCGTCCTCTACAACCCCAAAAGCCTGGGCAGGCCCGAGCACATAAACAAGGCGCGCGCCATAATACTCAAACACCGGAGCACCGAAACACCGGTGGGCATTGTGAGAGCGGCCATGCGGGAGGAGGAGAGCATTGTCATCACTAACCTGCGCGACATGCTCAATTACGGAATCGACATGCAGACAACGGTGATCATCGGCAATTCACAGACCTTTACATGGGACGAGTGGATGATAACGCCCCGTGGATATGAAACCAAAACAGAACTTTGAAATGAAAGAATCCTCCGCTACGGGCCGTACTTCGCAAAAAGCCGCCCTGCTCTGGGATGAATCCTTCCTTTGGGGCCTGATGGCTTATAAAGCGCTGAAGAATGCCGGTCTCCCTTTTGACCTGGTGCGTTCGGAAGACATAAGAAGGGGCTGCCTCAAAGAGTATGGGATGCTTTTCGTCCCCGGCGGCTGGGCCTCAAATAAAATAAAGGCCCTGGGAGATGCGGGCTCAGAAGCAATCAGGCATTTTGTCCGCGAAGGCGGCGCGTATCTCGGCTTCTGCGGTGGGGCGGGACTCGCAACGACAGACGGCATCGGGTTAATGGGTATCAGACGCAAGCCTACAAAGGAGCGCGTTCCGAGCTTCAGCGGCAGAATTCGCCTGGCCACAACTGAGCATCTCCTGTGGCAGGGCATCGATGACCCGGTTTTCCACGCGTGGTGGCCCTCCCAGTTCATTGTGGACGATAGCAGCGTAAGAGTTCTCGCCTCTTACGCAAACGCACTTCCCGACTCCTTCAGTTCCGACCTTGCGGTAGGGGACACCGCTGAAAACTGTTCCTGGCAGGAACTGGAGGAGCGGTACGGGATCAATCTTGACCCGCACAGGATGTTCGGCGACCCGGCCGTTGTGGAAGGCGGCTATGGGAAAGGACGGGTTCTCCTCTGCCTTGTCCATTTCGACACGCCTGATGATGCAAATGGGGCTGTTGCCCTCAGGAATTTATGGTCGTGCTTTAACCTGGATAAAGGAAGCGCTGATAAGGTGACAGGCGCTAACAGCCCGGAACGTGAGGGCAGGCCTTCCGCGCTGATAGAGGAAATGGAAAGCTCGGTGGATGAATTGATGGCCCTCGGCATGCGCAACTTCCTCTGGTTTCGGAAAGATCGGCTGCTCCTGCAGTGGCGGCGCGGGGTCAGGGGCCTTGAATACTGCACACTGTATGCCATGATAAAAGAAATCTCGGGGTGCGCGCCAGGCCGTAATATCGATGAAAGTCGTCTTCTCCATATCAGGGACCTGCTTGTCTGTTTCATTGATAAGGCAAAGCGTCTCCTAGTCCTCGAAAGGCATGCCCTGCAAAACGGGCATATTACTTATGAGCGCTGTGACGACCCGGTCATCACCGGGATCAGGACAGAGCTCTTTTCGGGCTCCAAGAGCCACGGCGGCCTTTTTAAAGAACTCCTCGATGCCGTGGATTCCTTCCTCTATCCGCTTTTCCCGGAAGCCCGCAAGTAAAGAAGTCTCCACTCTGGCCGCTCTCGGCATTAAATGGTCTCAACGCTATCGGCCACGTAGTCCCTTACCTCCCGGTCAAAGAGTATGGATACATGATGCACTGCAAAATCCCGGTGTTCCTCAGCCTGGGGCATAACAGCGCTCGCAGCCGCCACCAGACCGTCCCCGAGGCCCCTGCGCAGTTCATCAGGGAGTAATTTTGAGGGGACTATCTTTGCCGCGAATTCGCTAAGGGAAAATGACCTTATCCTGAACATATCTGGGTCCGTACCGCCCGCTGAAAAATAACGGACACCGGTGCGCTTCACAGGACTGAGCGCCTCCAGAAAAGGCGAGCCGGGGAGCAGTTCCTTTAATCCCCTGCTGCCCAAAAACCGGCAGACACGCTGTAAGGCTACGGACAGGTCTTTTTTAGTGTAGTTCTCAAGCACCCGGTCCAGCAGCGCTGCGGCAGGCGCTGCATACCCCGCCAGCCTGGCCAGTGATGTGCCCCTGTGCGGAGATGCCAGGGTCATAATACCGCGTATCCCGGCACTCTCCCCTTCGAGGTACTTTCTGGCAACAAGGCCGCCCCGGCTGTGGCCGATTAAAATTATGCCCTCTGAAGAATGGTCCTTGTATTCATCCACCAGAGCTGACAACTCCTCAACCGCGGCTTCAACAGGACCGGCCGGCCGGCTCTGGGACCACGCCAGCACAGGGTAGCCGCGCTCCTTCAGGTCCGCGAAGGAGGTGATCATGCCATCGCAAGCATTATTAAACAGGACCCCCAGTGGATACAAGCCTCCGAGCACCCTCGCCTCCGCAGGCTTGCTCCATATCCCTGCATCCATGCCCATCCCGTGTATGAACAGAATGAGCGGCCGTCCACGCTCTCCTCCGTAATACAGCCTCTCGGGCTTCATACTACTCCTTGCTAAACATTATTAGCTGAGTTTATCATATTATTATTTAATCTTATTTCTATTTATAGAGTAGCGGCAATTATAATGTATCATTGTGCGGGATTTTTTTAACTTCACCATAGTTTCTATAGCAGTTTAATAACGCATAACGGTCTGTGTGCCGGACAATAAACTAAGGGAGGTGTAATAGTGAAACTGGGCGTTTTTTTAAGTGATTTCAGGACATGTTCCGATGTCATGGACAGGCTCACCGCTGAGAAACTCGGCATTATCTTTGTGGGAAACGGCGTTTATAATGCAGCGGTGAAAGAGGGCGGCAAGGCATCTTCCCTTCTCGACAAGAAGGCTGACTTTTACGTGCTCACCGAAGACCTCGAAACCAGGGGGTTTACTGCCGCGAATCTGGACAGCCGCGTGAAATCGGTAACGTACGGAGAGGTTGTCGATCTTATATTCAACGATTACGAAAAAGTCATCTGGTTATAAACTAAAAGGAGACAGGAATGGGAAAACTGACAATAGGCTGTTTTTCATCGCTGGTAGGCTCCTTATCCCTCGACTTTGCGGTAAAACTTTCCGAAGCCGCCGTTCAGAAGGGGCATAAGGTCGATTTATGGGTGTCGGGTAACGGCACCATGCTTTCCAAAAAAGGACAGAAGGCGTTCAAAGACTATTCTGCCCTTGCAAAAAAGGTCCAGGAGCTTATCACCGGCGGCAATCTCCAGGTGACCGCGTGCGAAGCATGCGCCGAGGCGCGGGGCTATAACAAGGAAGACACCATGGAAGGCGTCAAGAGGCACAGCATGGACTGGTACCTGGCAAGCACCTTCAGCGCGAACAGGGTGCTTCACATAGGAGGCGATTAATATGGCGACGACAAAGAAACTCGGATTCGTTATCAGGACAATGCCCTATAAAATAGAGGGCTCACGGCTTGCCATGACCCATGCGATCTCAAGCCAGACCGTTGAAATCTATCTTGAGGACGGAGATCTCGTAGAGCCGGTCGTCTGCTTTGTGGGTGACGGCGTGCTCAATTGCCTGAGAGGCCAGCAGGCCATGAAGCATTACGGGTTAACCAGCATCGAGCAGCATGTAAAGAACTCCCTTCTGCTCGACCTCAACGTCCTGATCTGCAAGGAGGACGTCGAGAAGTTCGGCATCAGCGAGGAGGCCCTTATTATGAACGCTGAGGACATCGGCGGGGAAACAAATGCAAAGATAGTGCCGTACAGTGAGATTCAGCAGGCGATGGAATCTGTAGACCATCTCCTTTTCTGCTAAACCATAATCAGGAGGATAATACAATGGCAGATTTAAAGTCACAGACCCCCACGGAAACACTGGATGTTTTAGGGAGAGTCTGTCCCTATCCGCTGGTCCTTACCAAAAAACAGCTTGAGAAAATGGCGAGCGGCGGCCTTCTCAAGATCCTCTGCGACGCTCCGGCTTCTGCCGAGGACTCCATTCCCCGGTATGCCGAAAAACAGGGATATGCTATCGAGGTCGTGAAGCTCGAAGACAAGGGCCACTGGGAGATTTTCATCCAGAAGAAGTAATTGCCGGGGTTTGCACATAAAAAAAGTAGCACACACCGTGCCGGCCTGTTCACAAAGGTGTTGATGAGCGCCTGCTGAACATCACTAAAAAGCCTCTAACTGCCGGTTAGAGGCTTTTCCTTTAGGAAATCAGGGGCACGACCGTGTGTTAAAATATAAGAATGTCCGAAACGAAGAAGAAGGAAATCCTCGATCTCCTGGAAGAACTTTCCGGCGGACTAAAAGAGACCGGCGCGGTCCCGGACAAAAAAGAGGGATATTCCCTGGTCATCAGCAGAAGTAGGGGCCAGTTGGATATTTACGCGCAATGTGACGGCAAGAGGCTGAAAAATTATACCCCCGCATGCCCCTCAGTGTTGAGGCCCTTTATTTTTCCGGACCCCGCGTACAACGCATACTCCAGTCAGCGGGACCTGGCCTGGTTCCTTGGTCATCACTGTAGCGAATACCCGGTAATCCTCCGGACTGCAGATGAAGAAAAGAGGATACGCTTTGACCGAAGCGGAGAGTATGCTACGATGACCGAATTTGACGCCTGCCATGATTACGTGACGGTAACAAAGGCATGCATATACAGGGAGAAGAACATCAGGAGTTCCGATGTGGCGGGGAATTATGTGTTTGATGCAGTATCCGGCACCTTCGGAATGATCCGTGACCGGAGCGGGTGGCAGCTCTGGGACGAGGTCTTCTCCTTTTTTTACAACATCCACTCGGATGAGCATCTGCCGGATGAGGACGATCCCTCTTTCCCTATGCCGCTTGAGTTATTCCGGTCTTCTCCTATAATATTTCCCGCTTCCGAGGGTGACACGCCCCGCGATCTTGTCCTGAAAACCGAAGGTATGGACTGCGGCGCTGCCAGGACTGTGCCCTCATACAGAATAACCGTTGTCCCCTCTGCCGACGATAATAGTTTTACCCTGCGGGCTGACTGCCTCGCAGGCGGACTGCGCCTGCCGCCTGTATTTAAGCTTTTTCGGTTCCTGCTCCCTGAGGCTATCGGCCTTTGTCCCGCGCTGCGCGCACGCAAGCGGCTGGCGGTAGTGTACGAAGCTTTTTTTAGCGCGTTATCGGCCAAAAACAGGACGGAAGCGGAGAGCGTCATAAAAAAAGCCCTTGCGCATGAAAACTTCAACCGCTATCAGGTCAGGAAAAAGGCGCGCGACCTCCTTAAAAGCGCACTCTCTGTTTTCCTCCTGGACGAACGGCAGTTGCTGCTTCACGAGGGGCAGTGGCTCTCGGTTGCCATAGATAAGTCAAAGGAGCTTTCCCTTTACCGGATACCCCATGAAATATTCGGATGCGGGATATTCAGCAATATGCCGTCGCACGACATCATGAGCGTTCCCGCCGAAGAGTTCAACAAGGCTCTCCCCCTGCTCCATGAAAAATTGGCTGGTGAAAGCATTGAACTATTTTTTGAGAACAAGCAGGTAAAAACGGCGTCGTGGGATTTTGCTTTTGATGCGACCAGAAAGAAAGGCTTCGACTGGTTCGAGATCAGGCCCGAGATCCGCTGCAACGGCGAACTCATCGACGGGCAGACATGGAAGAAGGTTGTCTCAGGCAAAGGTCCTCTTGAGAAAGACGGATGCCTTCAGATACTTGATACGAACGCCCACAAGGTCCTCTCCCTGCTTTCGGACCTCTACAAAGAGAGGAAGGGGGGGCGTAACCAGCAAAAAGAGATAGTGCAGGTGCCCCGGCTCAGGATACTCGACTGGCTTATGCTCAGGAGTAACGGCGTTAAAATCAGACTCTCTCCTGAAGATGAGGAGATACTCAGCCGTCTCACGACGTTTGAGAAAATAACACCCGTTCCTCTCCCCGGGAAATTAAAGGCAAAGTTGAGGCAGTACCAGAAAGACGGCTATGCCTGGCTGGCATTTCTTTATGAGAACAGGTTCGGCGCCTGCCTGGCAGACGACATGGGGCTCGGCAAAACCGTACAGGCCATAAGCCTTTTGGGCGGCATACGCGAAGGCATGATAAAGTATCCGGGCAAGGGCGGCCATCTGCCCCACCTTGTTGTCATGCCGCCCAGTCTCCTGTTCAACTGGGAGAATGAGATAAAGAAGTTCTATCCCGCTTTCGATATTATTTTTTATGCCGGAAAGGAGCGGAACACTTCTTTTAAGGGCGGCGCTGTTGTACTCACAACCTACGGGCTTGTCCGCAGGGACATTGAAAAGCTCAGGGACCTCCGATTTGATGTCATAGTTTTTGACGAAGCCCAGGCTGTGAAGAACATCAGCGCGGACACCACCGGCTCTGTCAGGCAACTAAAAGGGAACTTTAAACTTGCGATAACCGGTACGCCCCTTGAAAACCATGTCGGAGAGTACTATTCGATAATCGACCTCGCCGTACCCGGCCTGCTCGGCGACTACGAGGAGTTCAGGCCGCTTATAAAGCAGGATGCCTCAACAGCCCTCGACAGGATAATCGCGCGGACAAGGCCGTTTGTGCTCAGGAGGACAAAGGAAGAAATCCTGAAAGAGCTTCCCGCCAAGACAGAGACCGACATTTATCTGGACCTTACGGAAAAGCAGAAAACGCTATATAAGAAAACAGTCGAACAGGTCAGGGCGACTATCGATAACGCATACAATAACAAAACACAGGCGCAGGCGCGGATTATGGCGCTTACCGCGATCATGAAACTGCGGCAGTTGTGTGTTTCCCCTCAACTTCTGTCGCCGGAGCTCAGGGAGGCGTCCCCGAAGATCGATTTTCTTGTCGAAAACCTTAAGGAACTACAGGCGGAAGGTCACGGGGCACTGGTATTCTCGCAGTTCACCTCTTTTTTGGATCTGCTGGAACCTGATCTCAGGAAACATGGCATCAGCTTTCTGAGGCTCGACGGCTCAACGCAGGTGGGCAAGAGAAAGAAGCTTGTCGAAACTTTCCAGGGCGGCGAGGGGCCGGCGGTCTTCCTGTTGAGCCTCAAAGCCGGGGGGCAGGGACTGAATCTCACCAGGGCCTCATATGTATTTCACCTTGATCCGTGGTGGAACCCGGCGGTTGAGAACCAGGCGTCGGACAGGGCGCACCGTATAGGCCAAAAGAACAAGGTCACCATTACTCGGATACTCATGCGGCATACGATTGAAGAGAAGATGATGGCGCTGAAGAAAAAGAAGCTCGAACTCTTCAGGGCGGTAATGGAAGGCGCGGCTTACGGCAAAAGAGGGCCTTCGATAACCCGTGCCGATTTCAATTTCCTGCTCAGTTAAAGGGGTGCCGCGCTATATAGTATATAGTAAACTGACGGTGTAAAAGGCGCATTTCTGGTATAATTTCATAGACACATACGAGGAGGAGAAGTTTTATGCCTGAAGTGGAAGACCTGGCCTTCAAAATCATTGCTGCTTTCGAAGACGAATACTTTTTAATTGCGAAGCGTAACGCTTTTAACGCGGTATTCAATAAATACCTGTCACTTGTGGACCCCCAGGGCGCCATGGACCCCTACGATGCTTCGGTGGAGCTGGGGTACAGCCACCGGGCGGAGTTTAACGAAATGATAAAGGAACTGAAAGAGCAGTCCCTTATCTCATAGAAAAAGCTGCCCATGGAAAGAACATCGGTTATTCTGAAAATCATCGGCATATTTGCCGTCTTCGGTTTTGTCCACAGCCTCTGCGTCCGCGATTACATAAAGCGCCTGGTACAGGACCTTCTCGGCGAAACCTTCATGAAAGCCTTTTACCGTCTCTTCTATACCCTTTTCAGCGCTGCCACGACCCTAATTGCCTTCGGCTTCATTTACGCGCTTCCAGATGTGCCTCTGCTTATGAGCCCTGTATGGCTCAAGGTGCCTATGCGCCTGTTGCAGTTCTCCGGATTACTTCTTGCTCTGATGGCCTTCAGGGTGCTCGATTTTCTTGAATTTACCGGCATTAAACAGGCATGGCGTTTTACCACCGGACAGGAACTCATCGGCGACCGGGAAGGTCTCACCCTTGCCAGGCTTGTCACCCACGGCGCCTACGGTATTGTGCGCCACCCCCTGTATGTTGCCGGACTCCTCATCTTCACCTTCGACCCAGACCCTGCCCGTAACAGGCTTGTGGTGAGCGTGCTTGCCGACATTTATTTCATCTATGGGGCCCTGTCTGAAGAGAAGCGTCTCATAAGCCACTTCGGCTCTGAGTATGAGGAATACATGAAAAAAGTCCCCCGCTTTTTACCGCGGTTCAAAAAACCTGTGCGGTGATTTTGGCAGGGGCAGTTCTATTGCACGCTGTCGCGTTTCATTCTTAGTGCAAGCAGCGTGATAGTTCCGGCCATAAAGAGAATGCCGCCGATTAAAGCCCAGACGGCCCCCGGCTCCCGGCTTATTTCAAGGAGCACCGCCTTTTCGGGGTAGACCCTGAAGTCTTTGGCATACACGCCGATGCCCTCAAAGAGTGAGGGTTTGTTGGGAAGCAGACTGTCGTGTCGAAGCACTTTGCCCCCTGCTACATACGCCACATCAACCGCCCAATCCGAAATGTAGCCGTCGGGAGTGAGGGCTATATGAATGTCCTTTACCTGAAGAGTCGTGGTCTCATCAATATTCAAGAACATACCTTCTTGTACTCCGACATAGCTTTTGTAACCACCCAGGGAGCTTAAAAGATGGGCCAGGAGAATGAAAAGAAACCCGGCATGGATAATCTGGGGCGAGATGAGGAGCAGCCATTGAGTGCCATTCCGCTTTTTGACAATGGACTCTACACTGCACAAAAGGGTGTTGGCTGTGAGGAGAGAAAGGACAATCAGGGCCCCCCAGAGCCACCATGATACTTCAAAGGGCTGCGTTTTGAGCCATATAAGCATGGGGGTCTCGTGGATCTTCCGGAACTCTTCGCGGGCGGGCATGATGAAGGCCCCGGCAAGCAGCAGGAACAGGAGCGCGCAGAGGAGCGCTATGGTGGTCTTTAATGAGAGCAGAAAGCGGAGGGCCTGTTTTATCATCGCTAAAAAGTGTGTGAGCTTTTCATCAGAAGACTCACCCCCAGGTAGGTGAAGAGTACGACGCCAAAACCCGCAATCCCAAGGACTGCCGCTGGTTTGCCTGCCCACCAAGGCCTAAGGCGCGCGTGGAGATAGAGGCTGTAGAAAACCCACAGAATGGAGGTCCAGAGTTCTTTAGGCGTCCAGAGCCAGTAAGTCCCCCACGCGAGATAGGCCCAGACGCCGCCGAAAATCATCGAAAGCGAAAAAAAGGAGTACCCGGTAAAGATGGCGCGGTATTGCATGTTGTCAAGAGCGCTGTCCTGCTCTCTCACAAAGAGCGCACCGAGGACAGCGGCGATGCCGAAGAGCGCGTAGGAGAGGAAGGCCAGGACAACATGGAGTTCAAACCAGATAGTTTTCAGCACCGGGGGAAGAGGAGTGTTATGTTGCCTGGATATAAGGGCGCATATGGTGAAGAGTATTGTCATTATCGCGATTGAGGGATAAAAATGAGGGTGCGTTTTCATCCTGCGGTAAAAGGGCAGGGAAAAGGCGACCAGGGATGCGGCGATAAAGGTAAGGGTGTCGTGGGGGCCGACCAGGGGGAGTCGGCCCAGTTCGAGGCCGCGCGAAATTATATAGGTTGTCTGGAGGGCGAGGCCCGCGAAGAGAAGGGGGCGTTTGTAGAGGCTGAAGAGGTAAAAGGGTAAGACTGCAAAGGCTAATGTCATATGTATCTCACCTGTTTGAATGCTCGTCGTCGGTCTTTTTTATCATATCATGTAAGTGCATTGTTTATCCGGCAAATTAAAAAGACAGGCGAGCAGTATGATCCTCTGTTGTTGCCATGCCGTTATCTGTAAAAAATCTCTTCAAAATGCTAAAATCACACATGATTTTTACAAAGCGACTGATGTTTGCCTTCCAGGCCCTCCAGGCGAAGATGCTTTTCATCGGCGGGATAATGTTCGCATTTTTCATCGTGTTCGTCTCCTTAACATATCTGTTCACCGAAAAGATAAAGGGCGAGGCCAGGATGATCAACGTTGCGGGCAGGGAAAGGATGCTGGCCCTCAGCATGTCATATCGCGTGATGCACATGCTTAATCTGCCCGCCTCACCTGAAAAGGAAAAACTGGGCAAAGGCCTGGACAGGGTCATGTCGGAATATGAAGAGACCCTTTTCGGCCTCAGATACGGAAGCGCCGCACGCGGCCTCAAATCCATAGCAGGTGACAAGGAGTCGCTCGCTGAGCTTAACACCCTGATAAACCTATGGCAAAAAAAGCAGAAGCCTCTTCTGCTCGACATGGTCAAACTCCCGCCTGAGAGGAAGAATGAGGCCTGCTCCTTGTGCCATTCGGTTATAAGAGCGAACCTGGGCAGGATAGAAGCCCTGGGCACTACACTCGAAAAGCATCAGTCAGGTGAGATAAAGTTGTTCGGGTCCATGAGATTATATGCTTTAGCCTTCTTCTTGTCGGTGACAGTCTTTATAATTTTTTATGCAAAACGCATCATTATCAACCCCTTGCTGGAAATTGCAAACATGGCCAAAGAGGTCAAGAGCGGCAACTTTAACGGCAGGTTGAAAATCAATGGAGATGATGAAATAGCAAGGCTTGCAATGGGCTTTAATAATATGACCGAAAGCCTTGCCGCAGCCTTTGCGGAGAAATCCATATTCATTGAAAGGCTCGAGGAAAAAGTGAGGGAAAGGACAAGAGATTTTGAGCTCACTAACCTGGAACTCCAGGCCACAAACGAAGAACTTCTGGCAAGACGCCATGACGCTGAAACGGCCATGGAACAAGTCCGGCAAAGTGAAGAAAAGCTCCGCCTCCTCCTGGATTCGACTGCCGAAGCTATATACGGCACTGACCTGAATGGGAATTGCACGTTCTGTAACACTGCATGTCTCAGTATGCTTGGATACCAACACGAGGACGACTTGACCGGAAAAAATATGCATTCCCGGATCCACCACACGTATCAGGACGGGACTGCGTTCCCTGTAGAGAAGTGCCGGATTTACCAGGCATTCAGACTTGGTGAAGGCACGCATGTGGACGACGAGGTGCTCTGGCGGGCTGACGGCACTTCTTTCCCCGTGGAATACTGGTCATATCCTCAATACCGTAATGGCGTGATAATCGGCGCCGTCGTGACATTTGTGGACATCACCGAGCGCAGGCAGGCCCAGGAAAAGCTGCTCAAGCTTTCTCGTGCCGTTGAGAACAGCCCTGCCATTGTGGTTATCACGGATCGGAACGGTTGTATCGAGTACGTCAACCCGAAATTCACCGGGGTTACGGGGTATCTGCCGGAAGAAGCCATAGGTCAGAATCCGAGGATACTCAATTCCGGCAAACAGCCCAAGGAATTTTACAAGGAGCTCTGGGAAACGATATTAAGCGGCAATGAATGGAAAGGGGAATTCTGCAACAAGAAAAAGAACGGCGAATTGCACTGGGAACACGCCTCTATCTCCCCCATTCGTGATGAGGATGGGACCATCACGCATTTCGTGGCCATAAAGGAAGATGTTACAGAGCAAAAACGGATTGCAGCGGAACTGCTGCAGACACGGGACGCTGCCCAGGCTGCGAACAGGGCAAAGTCGGAATTTCTTGCGAACATGAGTCATGAACTGAGGACACCTCTGAACTCAATAATAGGTTTTTCAGAGGTGCTTCAGGACGAGTTCTCCGGACCGCTTAACGAACAGCAGAAGGACTACCTCAACGATATAAGTTCGAGCGGTAAACATTTGTTGTCCCTGATTAATGATATTCTTGACCTGTCAAAAGTGGAGGCTGGAAAGATGGAACTCGAACCGGGCATCGTCCCTCTAAAAGAGGTTTTGGGCCATTCGATCTCCATGTTGAAGGAAAAGGCTATGAAAGGCGGCGTAAACCTGAAACTCGACGTAGCGCCGGAGGCGGACATCGAAATCACTGCCGACAAAAGAAAGCTGAAGCAGATAATGTTCAATCTCTTAAGTAACGCGGTAAAGTTCACGCCTGAGGGCGGCAGGGTTACCGTAAAGGCACGCCTGCTTCCTGATGTCGTGGAAATATCCGTCACTGACACCGGCATCGGGATAAAATCCGGGGACATGCCCAGGCTCTTTCAGGAGTTTTCGCAGTTGGAATCGGCGTATGATAAGAAATACGAGGGCACCGGCCTCGGTCTGGCGCTGACGAAAAGGCTCGTGGAGCTTCATGGCGGCGCCATTGGAGTTGAGAGCGAATACGGCAAGGGAAGCACGTTTGTGTTTGCAATCCCCACGAAACAATTGGAGGGTAAATAATGGGCAATAAGGTACTGGTTGTGGAAGACAATCAGAAGAATAGAAAACTGATGGTCGATATCCTGCGGCACTACGGCTTCGATGTCATAGAGGCCGAAAGCGGCAGGGAGGGGATAGAGTCGGCCCATGGGCATATGCCGGACCTGATTTTCATGGACATCCAGATGCCCGGAATAAACGGGTTTGAAGCGATCAGGGTCCTGAAGGAAGCCCCGGAGACCAAACATATCAGAATCATTGCGGTCACGTCCTTTGCCATGAGGGGAGACAAGGAAAAGATACTCGAGGCAGGCGCTGACGGCTATATGTCAAAACCGATAGATACAAGGGCACTGCCGGAAATCGCAAAAAAGAACATGCCGGACATCAAAAAATAACCGACTTGCATGTTTAAGTGCAAAGGGAAGCAATATGGACAAAGCATCCGATAAGATAGACACCTCGACCATCCTCTTCCTGGGATTTTCATTGGCGGCGCTTTATATAGTCAGTCTGAATAACTACCTGTTGTTTCACAGCATCGCGGAGCTTTTCAGCATTGTCATCGCCTATGCCCTGTCTATAGTTGCCTGGAATTCCCGCAGGTATTACCAAAACAACTATTTTCTGTTCATAGGCATCGCGTACTTTTTTGTAGCGTCCCTCGACGTGCTGCATACGCTCGCCTATAAAGAGATGGGAGTATTCAAGGGCTTTGACGACAACAACCTGCCTCCCCAGATATGGATAGCGGCGCGTTATTTGGAAAGCATTGCGCTTCTCATAGCCCCGGTTTTTTTCAGGAAAAAACTGCGGATTGCTCCGGCAGTGGTTATCTTTTCCCTGATAACATCGCTATTGCTCTTAACGATATTTTACTGGCGGGTCTTCCCCGACTGTTTTGTCACAGGGGTTGGGCTCACCGCATTCAAGATAAACAGCGAGCACGTTATAGTCGCGCTTCTCATCGCCGCGCTCACCTTACTCCTTCTCAACAGTAAGGAGTTCGAAAAGAAGGTGCTCACTCTTTTGATGCTGTCAATAGGGGCTACGATAATAGCGGAGCTGAGCTTCACTTTCTACGTGCACCTCTACGGCATATCGAACCTTGTCGGTCATTTATTCAAGATATTGTCCTTCTACTTCATGTACAAGGCCATCATACAGACAGGTCTCAAGGAACCTTACGCCCTTTTATTCAGGGACCTCAAGCAAAACGAGGAGCGGCTGCAAGCGGCCAAACTCCAGGCCGAGGCCGCGAGCAGGGCAAAGTCGGACTTTCTTGCGAACATGAGCCACGAGCTGCGGACCCCGCTGAACTCCATAATAGGTTTCTCAGAGGTGCTTCAGGACGAACTCTTCGGTGAACTGAACGAACAGCAGAAGGATTATGTCAACGACATCAACTCAAGCGGCAAGCATCTATTAAGCCTGATTAACGACATCCTCGATTTGTCTAAAGTGGAAGCCGGAAAGATGGAGCTTGAGCCGGGTGTTTTTATGTTAAGAAAAATCCTGGAGCAATCCGTCTCCATGTTAAAAGAAAAGGCCGTAAAAGGCGGCGTAAGCCTGAAACTCAACGTAGCGCCGGAGGCGGACATCGAAATCACTGCCGACGAAAGAAAGCTGAAGCAGATAATGTTCAATCTCTTAAGCAACGCGGTAAAGTTCACGCCTGAGGGCGGCAGGGTTACCGTGAAGGCACGCCTGCTTCCTGATGTCATTGAAATCTCTGTTTCCGACACCGGCATCGGGATGAAATCCGCGGACATGCCCAGGCTCTTTCAGGAGTTTTCGCAGTTGGAATCGGCGTATGATAAGAAATACGAGGGCACCGGCCTCGGTCTGGCGCTGACGAAAAGGCTCGTGGAGCTTCATGGCGGCGCCATTGGAGTTGAGAGCGAATACGGCAAGGGAAGCACATTAATAGTGACACTTCCCTTAAAACAACCGCACAGTGGAGAATGACTCTATGGACATGAGCGCAGTCAAAAAAAGGGTGCTGTGCGTAGACGATGAGCCCCTGAACCTGAAAATACTTCAGGCGCTGCTTTCCAAGAGCGGCTTTGATATCGTTACCGCTGCGGACGGAGAGACAGCCCTGGAGATGGCGGACAAAGAGACAATAGACCTGATCTTCATGGATGCGATCATGCCCGGCATAGATGGGTTTGAGGCTTGCAAACAATTAAAGGAGAGCAAACAACACAACCACATACCTGTTATTCTCCTTAGCGCATTAAGCCCCTCGGAGTGTGAGCGCAAGAGCAGGGAGGCCGGTGCGGATGCCTGGCTGGAAAAGCCGGTCAACAAGAAGGATATACTCGAAAAACTTGAGACCTATCTTAACAAGGAGCCGCGATGAAAGAAAGCAGTCCTCCCGGCTACTCTTTAAACACCCTCTCGAAAATATAATCGATATTCCTCAGATAGTAGGACAGGTCGAAGATATTCTCTATTTCCTGCGGCGAAAGATATTTCGCAATGTCCGTGTCCTTCTGGAGCAGTTTCATAAAAGCCGCCCCTTTCCCCCAGCTCTCCATTGCGTTCCTCTGCACGAGGGCATAGGCATCCTCGCGGGTCACTCCTTTTTCGATCAGCGCGAGCATGGCCCTCTGGGAATTATAGAGGCCGTAGCTCCTATCCATATTCGCCTTCATCCTCTCCGGGTAGACGAAAAGGTCTTTCAATATGCCCTTGAGCCTGCCAAGCATGTAATCCACGAGAATGGTGCTGTCCGGGATGATCACTCTTTCGACCGAGGAATGGGAGATGTCCCTCTCGTGCCACAGGGCGATGTCTTCAAGAGCCGCAAGAGCGTTGGAGCGGACCACGCGGGCCAGGCCAGAGAGGTTTTCGCTTCCGACCGGGTTCCTCTTGTGGGGCATGGCCGACGAACCCTTCTGCCCTGCGGTAAAGGGCTCTTCAGCTTCCAGGACTTCGGTCCTCTGGAGATGCCGTAATTCGACGGCGGTCTTCTCGACATTTGCGGCTATAAGCGCAAGGGTGGTCATATATTCCGCGTGCCTGTCCCTCTGGACCACCTGTGTAGCGACCGGCTCGGGAGTGAGCCCTACTTTGGCGCAGACTATCTCTTCCAGCCTGGTGGGTATATTGGAGAAGGTGCCTACCGCGCCCGAGAATTTCCCGATGCTGATAGTCTCTTTCGCGCGCTCCATTCTCAAAAGGCTTCTCTTTGCGTCTTCGTACCAAAGGGCGAATTTCAGGCCGAAGGTCATGGGCTCGGCATGAATGCCGTGGCTCCTGCCCATACAGGGCGTCTCCCTGTATCTGAAGGCCTGCGCTTTCAGCACTTCCATCAGTTCTTTCAGGTCTTTTATGATGATGTCCGCCGCTTCTTTCATGAGGAGGGAGAGGGCGGTGTCCACCACGTCCGAGGAGGTGAGGCCTTTATGGACAAAGCGCGATTCGGGCCCCACGAACTCCGACACCGACGTGAGGAACGCGATGACGTCATGCTTCACCGTCTTTTCAATCTCGTCGATGCGGGAGACATCGAAGCGCGCCTTTTCCTTTATCACCTTCAAAGCGTCCTGTGGTATCTCCCCCATCTCCGCCCATGCCTCGCACGCGGCGATCTCGACCTCGAGCCATTTCCGGAACCTGTTTTCCGGCTCCCAGAGTTTTCCCATTTCCTGGCGCGTATACCGTGCTATCATGATTTCTCCTTTTAATCTCTACGCATTATTTTACGGCATCACTTTGACGTTTTTTATTTCTTTACTACTTCCCAATATCCGCCTTTATCCGGACCGATTCGCTTCAATATTTTTCTTTGCTTTAGTTTTGCAAGATTATTTTCCACGGCAGTCTTGCTTATTCCCAATGTCTTGGAAAGATCAGGTATTGTCACGAACTTGTTTTTTGCAATAATTTCTGCCATTTTCATTTCGTTTTCACCCAACTTTTCACCCAACTTTTCACCCAACTTTTTCACCCAACCTCTTTCGGCTTCTGCTCTCTTTTCCAAGGCGGCATTTGGGGTAAGAGCTTTCGCTTTTTTCTCCACAGGCCTTTTAAGGATAATCGTATAAAATCCCGTCTGCTTTATCCGTGGTGCGGGAAGTTCCACTATCGACATTGCTTCCTTCATTCTCCTGATGCCAGTACCAGCCCGTTCAACTTTGTCCATTCTGAAGAAGAGATCGGCAAGTCGTTCGTTTCTCCTCACAGAAATCTTGCCGAAGTCGCTTTTTTTTGCGCCTGGAAATATGCCGGGGTTGATTATCTCGACCCTGTCATCATAAACCTCCACCATCAGGCTTGTGCCCCTTATGCTGTAATCGCGGTGGATTATCGCATTTGCAACAGCCTCGCGCAATGCCTCAAAGGGTATTTCATAGATGTCTTTGCGGTTTACGCCTTTTATCTCGCTGCGGCGGTTCAGATGTTTCATCAGAAAAAGCACTGCTGAATTGAACTGTGTGAGAAGGTCATTCTGAACATCCTGTCTGTCATAGATGTGCACCCTATCTTTCCCTTTAAAGGCAATAAGCGTCATCTGCGCCTGAAGAATGAACTTGTGAGGGTCTTTGGCAAAAAAGAGCACGCCTGCATTGGTAATCCTGTCATCAACGGCAATGCCCAAGCTCGTCAGGATGTTATGAGGAATAATTTTTTTTATTTCAATGTTTGCTTCTTTTAGAAAATTATGTATTTTCTCTTTTGATATATCATTCCATGAAATAGCTTTGTTGATTTTTTCTTCAAAAGAAGCTGTCTCATTCTCCTGAAACATCACACGCAATTCGTGATGCGCCATCTTCTGCGTTGTGCCGTCAAGTCTTCTGAAATAGCCGGAACTGCAACTATAAGGTTTTTCTTCACCTTGGGGCACTTCAATTACTACAACATCATTGATTTGTTTTATTCTGGCTATAAGGGGAGGATTACAGTTCCTTGCAATAGAATTTATTCGGGCTTTAAGGTCGTTTGTCAGGCTTTCACCGCACACAGTACGGTTATCGCGTACGCCAAGCAGAATAACCCCTCCCTTGGTGTTTGCAAAAGCGACAATATCCTCGTCTATTTTAGAGGTAAAGTGTTCCTTGAATTCAACGGTAAGGCCTTCGCCTTCCTTGATAAGGATATTTATATTTTCACTGTCAGTCATTGGCATAAAATCTAGATAAAGGTAACTCCCTTCTCCAGTTGAGCTTCCGTGTCAATCTTCAATTCGTAAATAGTTGCCCGATGCCCTACGAAAGGCCAACAGACTTTACATATTAAACAGTCGCTCTATCTTAATCAATCCCCCGAAAGTCTTCCCGATGCCGAAGAGCCTGCCGCCGGCATCCGCAAGTCTGACAAACCCTTTATGTATTTCCTGTCTGCCGCCGCTGAGCTTCACCGGGTTCCCGTTCTTCGCGCGTTTGAGGTCGTCGCCTTCTACCCGTACTGAAGGCAGATGCTGCAGGGCCGCATCAAGGGAATAAATGGCTTCGGTTTTAAAAGGAAGTTCCTCCAGGGTCGCGGCGTTTTCGATTGAGAAGTGCCCGATCCTGGTGCGCGTCAACTCTGTCACGTAAGCTCCTACACCCAGGGCCTCACCCATGTCGTGGCAGAGTGAGCGGATATACGTTCCCTTGGAGCACGCCACCCTGACAGTGAGAAAAGGGCTCTCGAATTTCAAAATGCTTATGGAGGAAATCGTTACTTTGCGCGGCTTTCGTTCCACCTCGATGCCCTGGCGGGCCAGTTCGTAGAGGGGTTTCCCTTCTCTCTTTATGGCTGAGTACATGGGAGGCACCTGTTGGATCTCCCCGGTGAAGCGCGCGAGCGCTTCCTCTATTTCGGAGAGCCCGACATTGACCTTCCCGACTCTCCTGACCGCAGGGCCCTCGGCATCATAAGTATCCGTGGTCTCCCCAAGCTTTGCGGTCATAATATATTCCTTGTCAAGGTCAGCGAGATACCCGGTAATTTTTGTCGCCTCGTTGAGACAGACGATCAGCACGCCTGTGGCAAGGGGATCGAGGGTGCCTGCATGGCCCGCCTTTCTCACCTTGAATATTTTTTTAGTTGCGGTGACCGCATCGTGGGAGGTGTTATGAAGGTTTTTGTTGAGATTGACTGCTAAATTCATAGGGCTTGAATCCTCCAACTCCCTTAAGTTCGAAGAGTATCATAAAGCTGTATTCGTCCGGACGTATCGTAGTTCCCAGTGTGCTGCCGGGCCTCCTTATGAAAACTAAATCCATGCCCCAGCACTGCTGCTTATAATGGCCGATAAGCGAGAGGTCCCGCACGCCCTGGCCTTTTGCGTCATAGTATACAAGGCCTTCCGCCGCCCACTTCCTGGTAAGAGCGGTTGTAACCCCTGCATTAAATTGTAATGTATTGTCTGCTACATAGTCCCCAAAGGTCAGCGTGGTTTTTGGGATTAAGGTGGTGCTGAGAGTGGTGGTGGTGGACAATAGTTTGCCCTTGATGAAGTCATGGGCCAAAGACGTGCTGAAGGTGAGCGGCCCGTTGGAGATGCCGGCATTTATACTGGTGGGCTTTAAAGACGGGGCCGGCGCCACGGCATTGAAATCGTAGGGCTGTGCAAGTTGGGCCGAGAGTGTCAGGTTCCTGAAAATCACAGTGTTGGAAAAGGCAAGCTGCGCCGCTGAAATCTTGCTGGAGTCATCGATGGAATCGAAGATGGGCGTCGGATGTGTCTCCGGGACAAAGGAATACGTCAGAGAGGGCTCCATGATATGGGTCGACGAATCATAATACTTGATAAAACGCGAAAGCGCGTTGGCTGTGTATCCAAAGGTCTCCCTGTGGAGAGATGGCCTGAAATCCGTGCTGTCTTTCAGTTGATAGGCGGTTTCCCGCAAGGACACTGATTGTAACATTTGCACCCAGTCCCCAAAGGAGTGGGAGATGGTGGGGTTGATGTACAGCCTCTGCCCGTTGACCTCATCCGTCCGTGCGAAATTGGAGGCAGAGGAGTCCAGGGAAAAGAGCAGTGGTCCAACACCCGTTGTGTTCATTACATATCCCGCTTCAGGCAACCTTTGCGGCACGTGGGCATTCTTGTCCTGAAGATCCACCCAGTACTGGCCCAGAAGGTACATCCGCGCATTGCCCAGAGGCGCGGACACTTCCCCGCTTGATTGGAGGTAACGCTGCAACCTGTCGTCCCGCTTATAGGCAAACTCCTGGAAAAAGTCGCCTTGGTTTACATAGTTTATGTCCACGAAGCCTTTTATATCGCCCCATTTTTGCTCATGATCGCCTTTGAATTCGTAATATTTCTTTTTTAATTCAGTGTCGTTTATGTTGTACATATACCATTTCCCTTTATCGTCGAAATCAAGATACCGGTATTCCACCCCCTTGCCCACACCGCGTTTGCTGTAATAATCGACATTGAACGTGGCATCCTTGTTCTCGTCAATGGCCCAGAAGAAAGCGGCTCCAAACTGGAATCCCTTGGTATTACTGAGGCCGATAAGGGGCATCAGAAAGCCTGTCTGGCGCTCGTTCAGGACCGGCGTCCAGATGTACGGCGAATACATTGCGGGCCACCCTTTTACCCTGAAGGTGGTGTCCCGCGCCTTTACGCGGTCCCCGACCCTCAGGTCCACATCGCTGCCCTTGAAACACCAGTCGGGGGATTCCCCGGCAGGAATTATTCCCGGGGAGAGTCCGGCGGTATCGGCAATGGCCGCTGTTGCCGGGGTGCAAGTGGTGAAAAGGGCCGTCTTTGCGTAGTAGTGGTCTTCTTTTATCCTCTGCAGGTCGATGCCTCTTATCCAGTAGCCTACCCTCTCATTTTTGTTTTTCATACCTTTCTCCTCCTTGAGCAGGATAAGGGCATTATGGAAATTGCCTGTATTGGTCTCGAGGTTCATCTCCACCTGCTCGGCGTTGATGAATGTTTTGGGGTCTTCATATATCACATGGCCCGTTGCTTCCGCATCCGCTGTCCCGTTAAACAAAATGACCCTGTCCGCCCGCAGCACCGCCTTGTCCTTCTCTATCCGCACATTGCCTGTCGCAATATATTTGTCCCCATCACTGAAATATTCGAGCTGGTCCGCAGTGATAATTGTTGGTATGGGTGCAGCCCATGAAACAGCAGGCAAAAGACAAAAGACAAAAGACAAAAGACAAAAGGAGATCCTGAAAGAGTTTTTCCTCATGACCCATAGCCCATTACATAGGGCCTTTTTCACAGCGTTTCCCGCAGACTGCCGAGGGTCGCTTTTTCTCCGAGTGTTTCCATGGCTTCTCCAATGGTATAGAAGGAGCCGGTGATTAATATAAGAGCGGAAGTGCGGGACCCGCCTGAGGCGGACGGAAGTGCGGACAATGAAACAGCAGTGTCTATGGCCTCTTTCACCGAGGAAGCGGTTATTGCGGGAAATCCCATCGACAAGGCAAGCCCTGAGAGGGCCTGTGCAGAGGCGGCCCTGCCGTAGTTGGGGGCGGTGAAAACTATTTCGGAGGCAAGGGGCAGGAGAGGGCGCATGATGCCGTCCATGTCCTTGTCCGCCATGATGCCCATTACCAGAATGATTTTCCGGTCGGCAAGGTATTCCTTTATGAATTCTGCAAGCGCGAGCGCCGCCTCGGGATTATGGGCCCCGTCGATCATGATGTCCGGATCCCGGCTTACCATATCAAGCCTTCCCCGCCACCGGGTGGAGGAAAGACCTTCCTTTAGTGCGGAAGTGCGGAGGTGCGGCCCCGCTGCATTAAGAGCCAGGGAGGCTGCCCTGACAGCGAGACATGCATTTGAAAGCTGGTGTTCTCCCGGCAGAGGCGTATGCAAATCAATGATTGTCTGAGAACTGTCGCGGTATTCGAAGGTGATTCCGTCCAGGCCGCAGGTCATGAGTTTGCCCGAAAAATCTTTCCCGTACATGAGGAGTTGCGAGGACCTATCTGCCGCAGTTGTCCGCAGCGCCTGTTCAGCTTCACTGTCCTGCTGCGCGCAGACCACGGGCACGCCGGGCTTGATAATGCCCGCCTTCTCTGCTGCAATTGCAGCGAGCGTATTGCCGAGGAATTCCCGGTGGTCGAGGCCTACTTTCGTAATGATGCATACAGCGGGCGTGAGGATGTTGGTGGCATCGAGCCTTCCTCCCATACCTGTTTCGATAACGGCCCATTGGACACCCTTCCTGCGAAAATAGAGGAATGCCATGGCGGTGACGAATTCGAAGAAGGTCGGCTCGGGGAGGGGTGTGGTGGAGTGGAGGAGCGCCTCGCGTATCTCGCCGGTGAGCGCGCTTACCTCTTCTTCCGTTATCTCCTCCTTGCCCACCCGTATCCTTTCGGTGAAGCTTGCGAGGTGCGGCGAGGTGAAAAGTCCGACCGTATAGTCGTGGGCCGCAAGGATTGAGGAAAGCATCGCCGAGACCGAGCCCTTGCCGTTGGTGCCGGCCACATGAAGGGAACGAAAGCTCTTGTGCGGGCTTCCCAGCAGGGAGAGTATGATGTCCGTCTTTTCAAGGCCCAGTTTGATCCCGTATTTCCGGAGGCCGTAGAGGTAATCAATAGTATCGCTATAGCTCATGGTCAGTAGTCCGTTTCTAGTCTCCGCTCCGTGGCGCATATTCGCCGCAGACTGTTATGCGCCGTTGCCGGCTGCAAGGGGCATGAAGTGCGCGATGAGCTTATGAATGGTGTTTTTCAGTTCCTTTCTCTCCACTACGAGATCGATCATCCCGTGTTCGAGAAGGAATTCCGCCCTCTGGAAGTTGTCCGGCAGTTGCTGCTTGATGGTCTGTTCGATGACGCGCGGACCCGCAAAACCGATCAGACTTTTGGGCTCGGCAATTATGATGTCCCCGAGCATGGCGAAGCTTGCGGTAACGCCGCCGAAGGTGGGGTCCGCGAGAATGGAGAGGTAAAGGACGTCTGTTTCCTTGAGCCGCGCGATGGCGGCGGACACCTTTGCCATCTGCATAAGGGAGAACATCCCTTCCTGCATGCGCGCGCCGCCTGAGGAAGAAACGGTTATAAGAGGTACGTTCGTATCCAGCGCCCTCTCCGCCGCGCGTGTTATCTTCTCTCCCACGATGGAGCCCATGCTGCCCCCCATGAAAGAGAAGTCCATTATGGCAAGCACCACCGGCCTGCCGTGTATGGCGGCGTCCCCGTATATGGCCGCTTCCTTGAGGTCGCTTTTTTTCCTGTTATCTTCGAGCCTGTCCCGGTACGGGACGGAATCCACGAACCCCAGGGGATCACAGGAGCACAAGTCGGTGTCCTCTTCCACAAAACTTCCCTCATCGGCTATATAGGTTATGCGCTCTGCGGCGCTGATCCTGAAGTGGTAATTGCATTTGGGACATACCTGCAGGTCCTTCTCAATCTCTTTTTTGTAGATGATTTCCTTGCAGCTGTCGCACTTGACCCAGAGCCCCTCGGGGATCTTTACCTTCTTTTCGGTTTTGACTTCCTTTATTTTTTTAAACCAGGCCATATTAGAGAATCATTCAAACCATTTAAACTGCTTAAACGGTTTTTTAGATTGCCTCCCTCAGTTGACTGATATATCCTGCCGCATCCACGGGGTGCTCATGAAACTTCTTTACGATGGCGCTGCCCACGATAACGCCGTCCGAGACCTGCCGCAATGCGCGGGCCTGCTCAGGGGTGGAGACGCCGAACCCTACAGCCACCGGCTTGTCCGTGGCCTGCCTGACCAGCGCCAGATGGTCCTGCAACTCCCCGTCGATAAGTAGTTGCGAGCCGGTGATGCCTGTCATCGAAACGTAATAGACAAACCCGCTGCACGCGGCCGTAATATACCGTATCCTCTGCAGGGTCGAGGTGGGAGCGGCAAGAAAGATGGTATCAAATGCCCCTTTTTTCCGCGACAGCGCCCTGAGGCTCTTCGCTTCGTCAGGAGGCAGGTCCGGGATGATGACCCCGTCAACACCAGCTTCAGAGGCGTCCCGCACAAAAGCTTCCTCCGAGTATTTAAAGACGGGGTTGTAATAAGTCATCAGCACGATGGGGATAGCGGTATGCTGTCTCAATTCCCTGACAAAGGCGATCACTTTTCTCAGGGTGACGCCGGCCTTCAAAGCTCTTTCCGCAGCCGCCTGTATGGTGGGGCCGTCAGCCAGGGGGTCTGAGAAGGGAACGCCCAGTTCCACAATGTCCGCGCCGCATTTCTCAAGGAGCAGAACGCGCTTAAGGGTCTCTGCCAGTTCGGGGTCCCCTGCCATTATGTAGGGGATAAAAGCCTTTCCGCCGCGCGCCTTCAGTTTTGCAAATACGGTTGTAATTTTCGATTTCATAGTTTTTTGTCAGATGGAGAGTTCTATCCCCTTGATCTTGGCCACCTGCTGCACATCCTTATCGCCCCGGCCGGAAAGGTTTACGATGATGACGGTCTCTTTCGGGAGCGTGGGCGCCACTTTCACCGCCTCTGCAATGGCGTGGGAAGATTCCAGGGCGGGAATAATGCCCTCTGTCCTGCTCAGAAGTTCGAAGGCGGCCAGGGCCTCGCTGTCGGTTGCATACGTATAACGCACCCTGTCCTTATCCTTCAGGAACGAGTGCTCCGGCCCTATGGCGGCGTAATCCAGTCCTGCCGATACGGAATGGGTGCCGAGGATATTGCCGTCGTCGTCCTGGAGCAGATAGGATTTTGTTCCCTGTAAAACGCCGACGGAGCCTCCGGCAAACCTGGCCGCATGTTCACCCGATTCGATCCCCTTTCCTCCGGCCTCTACCCCGACCATCTTCACACCGGTATCCAGGAAATTATAGAAAAGTCCCATGGCGTTGCTTCCTCCTCCGATGCAGGCGATGAGGTAATCAGGCAATCTGCCTTCAGCTTTGAGTATCTGCTTCTTCGCCTCTTTCCCAATGACCGACTGGAAATCCCGCACCATCATGGGAAAGGGATGCGAGCCGAAGACCGTTCCCAGCACATAATGAGTTGTTCTGACATTGGTGGTCCAATCCCTGAAAGCCTCGTTAATGGCGTCTTTAAGGGTCTGCGAGCCGAGGGTGACTTCTTTTACCCCGGCGCCCAGCAGCTTCATCCTGAAGACATTCAGTGACTGCCTCTGCACATCGACAGCCCCCATGTAAATCTGGCATTCCAGACCGAACAGCGCAGCGCCGGTGGCCGTTGCCACGCCATGCTGCCCCGCGCCTGTCTCGGCAATGAGCCTTTTCTTGCCCATCCTCTTTGCAAGAAGGGCCTGTCCGATAGCATTATTTATCTTATGCGCCCCGGTATGCGCCAGGTCCTCACGCTTAAGGTATATCTTCGCTCCGCCGAGTTTCTCCGTCAATCTTTTTGCAAAGTAGAGCGGTGTCGGCCTTCCTATGTAGGTGGCCTGTAAATGTTCCAGCTCTTGTGCAAAGGCTTTGTCTCTGCGCGCCTCCTCATATGCCGCATTAAGCTCCTGAAGCGCGGGGACGAGGGTTTCTGGTGCGAAACGGCCGCCGTATTGCCCGAAGTATCCTTTTCTGTCAGGTACCTTGCTGATGACGCCTCCCTATGCAAAAATATGACGATTATCCTTTGTAAGTGATACGGGATTTGTTATTATATCATACTGGTGCGTTATATACGCCAACAGCAGGCGCCTTAAACAGACTGCAAGGGACTGCCGTATGGTCTGCGCTTACTTATTACATTCTGCCCGTGATATAATTTGAATGCAATGGTACGGGTCAAGATTTGCGGCATAACAAATATGGAAGACGCATTGGCAGCGGTGGATTACGGGGCGGATGCCCTGGGTTTTGTTTTTTATAATAAGAGCCCGCGGTATGTGAGTCCCGAGAGGGTCAGGGAAATTGTATCCGCCCTCCCTCCGCTTGTTACCACCGTGGGTGTTTTTGTGAACGAGGAGCCGGCCCGCATGAAGGAGATCATGGAGCACTCCGGCATCTCGATGCTTCAACTGCACGGGGATGAGCCGCCCGCACTCTGCGCTGCCTGGCCCCGTGTCATCAAATGCCTGCGGGTCAGGGATTTCACGGACCTCAAGCCTCTTGAAACATTCGATGTCTCCGCCTTCCTGCTGGACACCTATACTCCGGAGCAGTTAGGGGGTACGGGCCAGGTCTTCAACTGGGACATTGCCGTGGAAGCCAAGAGGTTCGGCAGGATAATCCTTTCCGGGGGCCTGACTCCCGACAATGTCGGGCAGGCAGTCCAGAGAGTGAGGCCCTATGCCGTGGATGTGAGCAGCGGAGTGGAGCAGGACAAGGGGAAGAAGGACCTGAAAAAAATGAGGGCCTTTATCGAGAAGGCTAAGGCCGAGCCTTTGAGGAAACCCGTATGACCGTTTTCACATTCCCCCGCGGATTAAAGTCCCCCGTCACTTCAAGGGACCTCGGCTTCAGCGCCTTTTCAAGGGCCGCATAAATGTTATTAACGGATTCCTCGTGGGATATATGCAGGTCCCGGAAGGAATTCAGGTAGAGCTTCAGCGCTTTCAGTTCAACGATTTTCTTGTCGGGAATATAGAACACCCGTATGGTTGCAAAGTCCGGGTAGCCTGAGCGCGGGCAGAGGCAGGTGAATTCGGGGAAAGAGATGTCTATTTCATAGTCCCTTTCAGGGCTGGGGTTGGGCCATAATTCGAGGCGAGCCTTTTTTATTTTCTTTTCGCCGTATTTCATATGTGTTCCCCTTTAATCATTATCATAACTCCCCCTCGCCCCCTCTTACCTTAAGAGGGGGGTAATACTTAACTCCTCCCCTTAGGTTAAGGGGAGGCTGGGAGGGGTTACGCTTCTGTTCCCTGCGCAGAGGCGAACTGCATGGTGTAGAGTTCCCGGTAAAGCCCGTTCCGCGCGAGAAGTTCTTCGTGGCTGCCTTCCTCCACCACAAGCCCCTTGTTCAATACTATGATCCGTGACGCTTTCCTTATGGTTGAAAGCCTGTGGGCGATGACAATGGTGGTCCTCCCCACCATAAGGCTCTCGAGCGCTTTCTGGACCTTTTGCTCCGACTCCGTATCCAGGGACGAGGTGGCCTCATCAAGGAGCAGGATCGCAGGATTTCTGAGAATGGCCCGCGCAAGGGTTATGCGCTGCTTCTGCCCCCCAGAGAGCAGTACCCCTCTCTCTCCGATTCCAGCAAGGTAACCCTCCGGAAGCTCCATAATGAATTCATGAGCATAGGCGGCCTTCGCGGCTTCCACCATTTCTTCATCTGTAGCGCCGGGCCGGCCGAAGAGGATATTAGCCCTGATGGTATCATCGAAGAGCACTATGTCCTGGGTCACCATTCCCATACCTTCCCGCAGGCACGCAAGGGACAGGCTGTTTAGATCGAGGCCGTCTATAGTTATCTTTCCGCCGGTCGGGGACCAGAAGCCCGTTATCAGATCAACCAGAGTGCTTTTGCCGGCCCCGCTGTGGCCCACCAGCGCTACAATTTCGCCCCGTCCGATTTTCAGGTTGATGTTCTTCAACGCGGACTCCACCGCCGAAGGATACCTGAAAGAGACATCCTCAAAGGCGATCTCTCCGCTTATCTTCCGTCTTTGCCCTCCCTCCCTCTCCCCTTCGGACAGGATGACCTGACCGACCCTGCCCAGCACATTGCGGGCCTGCTGGAAATTGTTGTTCACTCTGCTCAGCCTTTTCAGAGGAGTATAGATCATGAGAATAGCCGCGATAAAAGAGAAGAAATCTCCGGTGGTGATCCTGTCGGAGATCACCAGATGTCCTCCGTAGTAGAGAATAACGGCGACGCCCACACCCCCCAGGATTTCCGCGATCAGAGAGGAAAGTTCGTCAATCCGCGTCTCGCGCATTTTGTTCCGGTAATGCTCGGCGACAGCCCCCTCAAAGCGTGCGTGCATCTCTTTTTCCATGGTGAAGGCCTTGATGATCTTCATGCCCTGCAGGCTTTCGTGGATGATGGTGGTCACCTGGGAGATGAGCTGCCTGGTCTTCATGCTCGTTTTTTTCATGAGCTGGCCCAGCTTGCCGATGCTGAGGACGATGAGGGGGATCACCACGAAAGACAGGAGAGCGAGTTCCCATTTCCGGGACATGGCCACCGCGGCAAGGACCAGCACTGTCCCCCCTTCTACAAAAAAATCTTTTATGGTATGCGCCACGGTGAGGTGCAGCAGTTCGACATCGTTCAGTACTTTTGAGACCAGGGAGCCGCTGGTCGTCTGCTGAAAATAGGACAGGGGAAGCGCAAGTAGTTTTTCGTAAATGCCCTTCCTCAGGTCTCTCACGATCTTTGCCCCGATAGACCCCATAAGATAATTATTGACGTACGTAAACAGTCCGCGCAGCAGGAAGAGGGTCACCACGCCGAAGGGCAGCAGAAAGAGAAACTCCACGGATTTTCTGATGAAGATGGAATCCAGCGCCGGTTTGATCATCCATGCGATGCCTCCGTTGATTCCGGAGAGGAAGGCGCTGCAGACCACTGCTGCGGCCAGCCTGCCGAGATGGGGCCGGGAGAGCTGCCCTATAAGGGAAAGGTCGTCCCGCCAGGTGCCGGCCCGGTAGCTGGTGAAAATAGCACGGATATCCTGGTTCATCCCTGAGCGGCGCCTCTGTTTTTCTGACTCTTGTAGCTTTTCATTTTTATTTTAAACTATAATTTACCACAAAGAGACAAAGGATTCCCAGCCAATGAAGATTTCCGTAATCATAAGCGCCTATAACAGGGCAGGTTATCTGGAGAGGGCGGTGAAGGGGTATTTTAACCAGTCAGTCCTTCCGGATGAGATCGTTGTAGCGGATGACGGCTCCACTGAGGAAACCGCCCTGTTGCTGAAGCAACTGGCGAAGAACGCTCCCGTCCCTTTGCTTCATGTCTGGCATGAGGACAGGGGATTCAGGGCGGCGAAGATACGCAATACCGCCATTGCCCGCAGCTCCGGAGAGCAGCTCATTATCTGCGATGATGATATCATCCCCTCGCCAGATCTGGTTGCAGACCACGCGACTTATGCAGAGGAAGGATGTTTTGTCCAGGGACACAGGGTCCTCCTCGGCCCGGATATTTCACGGTGGTTCACTTTCAATGACGGTGCTCCTCTTAAGCTGCTCCGTTTTTTCTTTAAGGGCGAGGTGAAGAACCTGTCAAATGCTTTTCACCTGCCCAGGCCTCTTATCAGGCTATCACAGGATATGGGTGGAATACGGAGCTGCAATATGAGCTTTTCCCGTAAGAGTTTCCTTGCGGTGAACGGGTTCAACGAGGATTTCGAAGGCTGGGGCAGGGAAGATTCTGAACTGGTGGTACGGTTCTATAAATATGGCCTGAAGCGGAAGGACATAAAATTCCGGGCCTGCTGCTACCATCTTTACCACGGGCCCTATAGCCGTGAAAACCTTGACAGAAACGATACGCTTATTAAGGAGACGGTGGGCCGCAATGGCTACTATTGTGCAAATGGAATCGACAAGTATCTTATGCCTTTACCTTAGTAACGGCACGCAGTAACTGTGCCAGGACCTACTCCGCTAAGTCACGCGGAACGGGCCTGTCCGCCTTCCTGCGCTAAAATTTCCCTTGCTTTCTTTATTACGGATTCCGGTTTTATCTCGCTCAGGCACGCCTTGTAGGGAACAGTATGACATACTTCCTGCTTGCAGGACCTGCATGGCAGGGAACTGATATCAAAAAGCGCCTTTCGGTCGGTCCATGGCCCGCATTGCTCAGAGTAGGTAGGACCGTACATCCCTATCACAAAGGTCCCCACTCCGGCGGCTATATGGATCGGGGCGGAATCGTTGCCGATGAAGAGCGTGCAGAATGTGCAGAGCGCGGCGAACTCCAGCAGGGAGAAGCTGGTGGATACGATATCGGGGGCCTTATTGAGTTTCCCGGCTATTTCCTGCACAACATCTTTTTCCTCGGGACCGCCCAGCAGAAATATCCTGTAATCCGGGGAGAGAGCGTTGATGACCGCCGCAAAATTCTCCGGTCCCCACTGTCTGAACTTTGTCCGCGCCCCGGGATGGACCACAACGGCTTTGCGGTTTCCGGTCCCCAATATGCTGAATCTTTTCTGGAGTGACCGGACAATGCCGTCCGGGACGTTGATGGATAAACTTTTGTCGTAAATGTAAAGCCCATTATCGGTGAGAACCTGAAGATGGCACTGGATCATGTGCGGATTTCTATGGCTGTCCCAGAGCAGTTTCTTTGTAAGCAGGTGGTGCCGCCACCAACTATCGGAGAAAAATCCGATTATCGTTCGGGCGCCTGAGGCAAAGCCGATAATTGTGGGTCTGTCGGAGTTTGAGAGAATGATGACCGTATCAAAACGTCTCTTTCGTATGTCCTTGATAAGCTGCAGGAACTTCCATGCCCCGCCGGAGCTTTTTATTTCCTTTCTCTTGAGGGAAATGACTTCCGCTAATTCGGGCATGAGTTTAAGAAAGGGTTCCGTGTTTTCATTTACCAGCACGGATATCCTGCTGTCGGGAAGGTTAAGCTTTAGGTTACTTATGAGCGGATACATCCATATGGTGTCGCCGATGTATTTGAGGTTGATAATAAGTATGTTTTTTGCATTTTGCAGTTTTGCGACATCCTTTGCCTCAAGAAGGAGCTTTTTCACCGCCTTTTCGATGGTATAAGGAGATGGGGAGAAACGAGGCAGGCTTTTCAGTTCCCATTGGGTCATGTATTTCCGTATGGCCATGGCTATTGCACGTTCATTATCGGCCTGCACTACCTCATGGCCTCTTCGCTCCAGCATGTCCTGCAGTTCAGGGTTTCTGTAGACAAGAGCAAGAACCGGCGCCCCCGTATGCATATACTCGTAAACCTTTGAGGGGATTGTCTCAAAAGAGATATCATCGGTATTCTGTATCAGAAGCAGCACGTCCGCGTTGCTCATAGACTGAAGGGCCTGCTGCTTTTTAACCTTGCCGGGAAGAAATAACATCTGTTTATATTCATATTGTGCAATCTCTTTCTTGACCTGTCGGGAAATATATCCGTACAAATGGAGATGGAAGGTTTCGGAGAAGCCGGCAATATCCTGCGCAAGCTCTGTCAGTGCCTTAAAAATATATTTCATATTACGGCTTCCCCCCAGGGAGCCGTAATGCGCGACAATAAAAGCCTTGTCTTTCCCGGCAGGTTGCGCAATCGCAAGTGTGGGGGCGCCGGGGTAGATGGTAAGGATCGGGGCAAGTCCGGCATTCCTTATAGCAGCGCTTTCCGCAGCCTTCCGGGTAAGAAATATAACGCGTTTCGCTGTTTTAAAGATTAACTTTTCAACTTTTCTGCTGAAAAATCTCTCTATTATGCCCGGCGCCGCATATTTATTTACAGGGGGGTCCTGAAATTCCGCTATATAAGGAATTTTTGTTGCCAGTGACGCTATCATCGCAGCGATGTGAGCGCTAAGGGGCCCCCCTGTGCTGTATATTATTCCGGGTTTGTGCCTGACGGTCAGAATAATCGCGGCTATGGAGGACGAAAAAAACCACGACCATGTGCTGTCCAGCCGTATAAATATTTTTTCCATGAAATAGAAAGGATAAACAGGAATAAGGAGCAATAATTCCAGGAGCTTGCGCCATATTTTGTCGGCAGCTTTTCTTCGCAGGAGGTAACGAATCTCATAACGTATGCCGGAGGGTGCGAGGGAAGGGACCCTCGTATGGCTGAAGTCCCCGCTCCTGTCGCAGCAAGGGGAGGAAAGCAGATGAAACTCTACCCCCTCCTGTTGCAGCCGGAGAAGTTTGTCATCAATGTGGTGGGAGGCGGCCAGGGCATCGATATTCGCGAAGTACGATATGATGAGGAACTTTGGGCCCGTATACGTATTGCGTTCAAGCTCAGTCACTTTGCTTCTCCCTGCTCTGCGATTTCTCACTGCCCAATGCTGCTTCGTAAGCCTGCCGTAAAGAGGCTAGGCTGCGCCTGAATTTCCATCTTTTCCAGAAACCTCTAGGCATCATGCCTTCGGCAAGGCAGAGTCTATTATTAATCATATATGAAAGCCCTGTTGTCAACCCTTCAGACATGGCTTCCCGGAGAGAGTGCCGTATAAGGTCCATCTGCCTGTCCCGAGGGTGGGCAGGACGGTATTTTATCCCATGCTTTTTTTCAAGGTGTCTTTTATTTCTTTTCATGAGCGTATGCGTTTCCTCTGACATGCGGGGAAAAGTTGCGCTTCCTTTATGGTAAATGAAAACGTCCTCCCGGCAAACAAGCCGGTATCCGGCTTGCTGCACCCTGATACAGTAGTCATCATCTTCATAGAACCCAAGACCGAAGCTCTCGTCCAGGGGACCGACTTTAGCAAAGACCTCGCGGGGCAGCGCTACACAGAAGAAACCAAGCCGGTTCGTTAAGAACATATCCCCTATGCTCGCGTCACACCATCTTTTCCCCTCGGCGGTGATCTCCTCCGGGGATATGCCTTTCGTAAAAATACGCTGTTCGTTCCCCACCTCGTTCGACACAGGACCGATTAGGCCGATGGTCGCGTCTTTCCGAAGGGGGGCGAGAAGTTTGTCGAGCCAGCCTTCCGTTACCCGCGTATCGCTGTTCAGCAGGACGAGATATGTTCCGTGGGCCGCCCGTATGCCGAGATTGTTCCCTCCCGCAAAACCGCGATTGGTTTTATTCAGAATCGGCCTGATCCGGGGAGAGCGTTCCGCAGCCTGCCTGAGGTAGTCCGGGGTCCCGTCGGAGGATGCGTTGTCCACGACGACTATCTCGAAATCCACGGAAGCTGTTTGCCGCAGGATGCTTTCGAGGCAGGGGACGGTGGTCTCGTGCAGGCCGTTATAGGTAACGATGATAATCGTCGCTTCAGGTGTTTCGCTCATACCCTGCCGTGTGGTGTGCGGGGTCCTCTGCGAGAGGAGCAGCTTTTGTGGCCCGCACGCTATATTGTATGACAAGGGATTCTTTTAATGTATTGCACAGGAGCAGATTGAGCAGTTTCATGTTGAGACCGGAATCGATCTTCCGGGACACTTTTTCAAGGGTGAATCCGTTTTCCTGAAAGAGGGCTTCTATCCCCTCCCATGTAAAAAAGCGCAGGTGCGTTCTATCCAGCACTCCTGCATCCGCGTAGCGCCACTTTCCCCTTATGAGGTCCCGTATTACTCTCCCGCAAACCTCCTTTACGCCGGTCTCCTTGAGATACCTGCCGAGGGCCCCTGTGCCGCACCCCACGTCAAGGACTGCGGAACAGTTTTGGGGCAGCATGGCGATAATCTCCGGGCGCAGAAGGCTGAAGTATTCATTTTTGGCCGGCCGGCTGTTCGTCTTCATATATACAGCAAGTCCTTCAACACCGCCTGTATCCTTCCTGAGGATTTCCCGTCTCCGTAGGGATTGACTGCCTTGGACATTGCGGCATATGCCGCCTCGTCGGTGAGCAGTCTTATCGCCATGTCCCTTATTCTTTCCCGGGTTGTCCCTGCCAGCAGGGCCGTGCCTGCCGTGATCCCTTCTGTCCGCTCTGTTACCTCCCTGAGTACCAGCACCGGCTTTCCAAGGCTGGGCGCCTCTTCCTGTATTCCCCCGGAGTCGGTGAGGACGAGATAGCTTCTGTCCATAAGCCACAGAAGATGGGGGTAATCGACGGGATCGATGAGATGGACATTGTTTATGCCGTCGAGCCGCGCAAAGACCTGCTTCCTTACATGGGGGTTAAGGTGGACCGGGTAGATGATCTCCAGATCCTCGTTACTGATATCCCTGATGGCGGAGCAGATGTCGTCAAGGGGCCGTCCGAAGCTTTCCCTGCGATGCACGGTGACCAGCACCATCCTCTTGCCGGTGGTGAGAAAGGCAAAGGGACGGGCATAGGTCGCCTCGTTTTTGCGTACCCGGTCGAGTCCCATGAATAGGGCATCGATAACGGAATTCCCCACGACGAAAATGCTCTCATCCCGGATATTTTCCGCAAGGAGGTTCCGCCTCGCCCCCTGGGTAGGGGCAAAATGGATGTCGGCAATCTGCCCGGCGACAATACGGTTCATCTCTTCGGGAAAGGGAGAATATTTATTGAAGCTCCTGAGTCCCGCCTCCACATGGGCCACCTTCACCTTCCTGTAAAAACCTGCGAGGGCCCCTGCAAAAGCGGTGGTGGTGTCCCCTTGCACTATAACAAGGTCAGGCCGGGTCTCTTCTATGATCTCTCCAATGCGGAGCAGGGAGCGTGTGGTAATGTCGAAGAGGCTCTGGTCCTCTGCCATGATGTTCAGGTCATAATCGGGGACAAGGGAGAAGAAATCCAGCACCTGGTCAAGCATCTGGCGGTGCTGACCGGTTACCGCTACCTTCACGGTGAAGTCCGCGCGGCACGCATCCACTACCGGCGCCAATTTTATGGCCTCGGGCCGGGTCCCAAAGATGAACAGGATGGTTTTCATGGCCTGCTGTTCTTGTCCGCCCTGTTCCTGCCCAGGGCCTGTAGTTCATAGAGCTTGGCGTATTTGAAAAAAGATCCCGCCGCATTCAATAAAGCGATTACCAGTCCGTCAAAACCGTCCAGGAAACCCCTCTTGATCACGAAGGTCCTCAGGAACATCCAGAGCCCATGAGAGACCGGCGCAAAAGGGGAAGTAATTTTGCCCCCCACGTGCATCTCCCGTGCGAGGCAGGTGGAATAAATATCCATCTTTTGTATCATCTGCGTATAATTCCCGAAGGGATAGTGCTCAATAACGGCATCCAGTTGAAATGTCTCTCCTGCGGCCTCAACTTTCTCATGGGTAATGTTCCTGATCCTGCACTTTCGCCTGTCGATAAGCCTTGTCACCCTGTCCGGCCACCAGTCGCTGTAACGTATCCAGTGTGTGCCGATATGGCTCTTTCTCATAAAGCTGTATGCAGAGGCCGCCTTTCCCTCTGCGAGGGCAGCCTGGACAATGAAAGAAGAGCCCGGGGCGAGCCGCTCGTCAGCATCCAGCAGCAATACCCAGTCATGCGTGCATTTTTCGATGGCGCTGGTCTTCTGGGGGCCGAACCCCTTCCACTCCTCTGTGAATATTCTGCATCCGTATTCCTGTGCAATCTCCACTGTTCTGTCGGTGCTCCCCGAATCTACCACAACAATCTCATCGGCGAAGGAGACGCTCTTCAGGCAGTCCGGAAGCCTTTTCGCTTCATCCCTGGTAATAATCGCCACGGAGAGCGGCGCTTTGTCTTCAGCTCTGCTCGCCACGCATCCCCATCAAAAGCGCAAACATTTTCGCGGTCCCGAGGCAGAGGATCTGAGTGTCCGTCATGCTTCCTATAATCAGGATGAGCCCGAAGGAAAAAACAGAGAAGCCTGCGAGGATTGCACGGTTCCGCCATCCGTAATCGAGAAAAACATAGAGAAGCCATATGAGAGAGAGAGTCCCCGGTATGCCGAAACTGACGGCCATGTAAAGGAAACTATTATGGGGATGGCTCAGAACATGAAACTCGGGCAAAAGTTGCGGGGGCTCATATTTCTTCATTGCAAGAGCATATCCGCCTGTGCCGACCCCGAGCACAGGATTTTCCCCGATTATCCTCAGCGCGCCTTTCCACATGTGCAGACGAAGGCCGACCGATGTGTTCGGATTTGTTTGCTGGTATTCTTTAATGTCGTTCATTGCCATGGAAATGCGGTTTTGCACTACAGGAGAGAATAATAATGCTCCGGCAAGGGCAAGCGAGATGGGAACAAGCAAAATAACGGCTTTCCTGCCGGTCAAGGTATAAAGCAGTAAAGGCAACAGTAATACAAAGGCAAGATGCCCTGCACGGCCGTGGCTTAAAGCCAGTGTAACGAAAAAGAGCAGCATAAGGGACGCCCAGAAAACTTTGAGTTTAAACCCCGCTGCTTTCGAAAAGAAGAATGAAACGACCATTATACCGAAGACAAGCATTAGGGAGGCGGTGGCGATGCCGGGGGCTTCAGTGAGAATTGAGGGAAGCGCCTTTGTGTGTGTAAGAATTCCGGTAAACTGCAGCAGGGACAAAACGCAGATGAACCCTAGACCTGCAATGAAAGCCTTGAGCAGCTTTCTTGCAGTCTTTTGCGGGAAGCCTGACGAGGCAAGGATAAAGGCATACAGCCAGTAATAACTTTTAGTTGCGATTTTCAGTCCGGCGGTCATATCATTCGTCCAGAGAAGCCCCAGCCAGGGCAGAAGCATGAAAAAAAACACCGGGGCTGTCCAGGATTGATTGAGCCACTGATGCCTGTTCTGAAAGCATTTCCCGGAAAGCAGCCAGATCCCTATTGCCAGACCTCCTGCTATGACCGCAGGAGATGTTGCGAAGGAGATGAAAAAAAACAGGCACCAAAGACTTCCGAAAAGCAACCTTCCGGACCACTCGCTTTTATTGGATGTTTCTTGTGCGGTTTTGACCGCGGAGTCTATGTCCACTGCTCTCCATGAAAGATATTGCCGGATTCCCGTATTCTATAATTGCTTAAGCAAGGGTCAGCGCGCAAAACAGATATACTTGATTATATCATACATAGTTAAGGCGCCTCCATTGCACGGATTGCCTCATCGAAAAAAACAGGCCTCAGGCTGATATCGGGGCAAGTTTTTCGGGCGGCCCCCGTTATCCGCCGATGCGCGACATACGTTTCAGGTGGGAGAAGCTTTTTTCGTGGTTTATGGCATGGCCCTGCGGCTTTACCTCTACGGACAGCCTGAGGAGTCTTTCGATTTCGCTGTCCGGCGCATCATTCCGAAGCGCTGATTTCAGGTCGATTTCCGTCTCCGAGAAAAGACAGGGCCTGAGCTTGCCGTCCGACGTTATCCTGAGCCGGTTGCATGAGCCGCAGAAGTGATGGGTGATCGGGCTTATGAAGCCGACGACCCCCGGGGCGTTTTCGAACCGGTAATAACGCGCCGGGCCCGACCTTCTCAGCCTGACCGGCGCGAGCGGAGCGATGGCGGAAACCCTGTCTTTTATCTCTTCAGACGACAGGTATTTCTCCTTACTCCATATCTCTCTTGCGCCGATGGGCATGAACTCGATAAAGCGCACGTTGTAGGAAGTGGTGAGGGTCAGCCGCGCGAAATCTTCTATCTCGTCGTCATTGAAGTTCCGTATGGGGACCATGTTGATCTTTACCGGTGCAAGGCCCGCATCCTCCGCCTCGCGAATGCCTTCAAGCACAACGGTAATGTCCCCGCCGCGCGTGATTTCACGGTACCTCCCGGGCTTCAGGGAGTCGAGGCTCACATTTACTCTTCTGAGCCCGGCGGCGGCAAGGGCCCGCACCTGCTGTTTCAGCAGGACACCATTGGTGGTGAGGCTGATGTCTTCGATGCCCGGCAGGGCGTTCAGGGAGGAGATAAGGAGGGGGAGGTCCTTTCTGGTGAGCGGTTCGCCGCCGGTGAGCCGCACCTTTTTGACGCCGAGGACTGCCGCAATCCTGACTACCCGTATGATCTCTTCGTAGGTTAGAATGTCCCGGTGGCTGATAAGCCTGACGCCCCCGGAGGGCATGCAGTAGATGCACCGGAGGTTACAGCGGTCGGTGATGGAGATGCGCAGGTAATCGATTACGCGTTCGTATTTATCCAGGATAGGGGCCATTTTGCCGGCCTAGCGTTTTTTGGGCTTACTCTTGCTCTTCGGTGTAACAATGGGACCCTTGGACAGTATCTCAGCTATCTTCTTCTCGGCAAGGTCCGCCTCGGAGGACTGGGGATACTTCTCGATGATTCTTTCGAGTATCACTTTGGCGGTTTTCCTGTCCCCTAAATCCGCAAAGGCATAGGCCTGCTTAAGCATGGCGGCGCGCACTTTTTCATGTTCGGGGTATTTCTTAAGGAAAGTCTCGTAGGCCAGGATGGCATCTTCCTTTTTCTTCTCGGCATAATAGGTTTCAGCCAGCAGGAAATAGGCATTTGGCGCCAGTTGATGCTTGGGATAGTCCCTGGTAAACTGCTCAAGCTTCTGCCGCGCGTCGGGGTATCTCTTTTCCTTGAAATCTATCTGCGCATCGTCATAGAAACGCTGGGGGTCATCGGAAGAAGCGGTTGTGTCACCCTTCTTGTCGGTAGCTTTATCCTGGGGAGCCGGCGTGTTTTTATCAGCATTCCTGGGCGCCTCGGACTGGTCGGAAAACTTCAAGGACTTCGACTTCATCTCTTTCAATTCATTTTCGAGGGCCGCTATCCGCGCCTGCTGCAGGTCTTTTTCGGAGAGAAGGTCCTTTATCGTTTTGTCGATGAAATACTTGTTTTCATCGAAACGCCCCCTGAGCGCCTGCACTTCTTTGGAGAGTTCGGAGGTCTGCGAAACCAGGGATGACTGGCTCTCCTTGATGGCGCCGAACCCCTGCTCTTTCAGTACGGACATGTCTTTGGAGATGTCATGCATGCCCGTTTTGAGCTGGGCGATCTCCTTCTTCTGGTTCAGCGCCTCCAGCTGCTCATTGTTCAGGCTGTTTCTGAGGGCATCGATATCGCCACTGCTGGCGCAGCCGGCGGCCAGGGGTAATATTAGAAGCATGAGGGCAAAGGCCCTCCCGGCCACCGCGTCTCTTGTCCTGCTGATGCTGAGACCGCCCGAGGCCATCTCTAACGGTGCTCCTCAGTCAGCACGAAGTGTGCCCTTCTGTTTTGGGTCCAGCACTCCTCGTTTTCCTCTTTGCATAAAGGCTTCTCCTCACCGTAGCTTACCGTTTCGGTGCGTGAGGAGGGAATGCCGAGCGATACAAGATAGCTCCTGGCGGAGTTTGCCCTCTTGTCGCCGAGCGCGAGGTTGTACTCGTTGGTGCCCCTGTCATCGCAGTGCCCCTCGATGATGACCTTGGAGGTCTTGTTAGCGGAAAGCAGCGCTGCAAGTTCCTTCAGTATGGGTTTTGCATCTTCACGCACGTCGTATTTATCGAAGTCGAAGCGGATATCCTGTATCTTTGCTGAAAGCTCCTCCATCTTCTGGCCGGTCCCGGCCTGTTTTGCGCCTTTACTCTCCGTCTCGGTTATCGTTTCCCGCGGCGGTATCTGACGGGATGCTTCAGCCTTCGCCGGTTCAACAGGCTTTTTCTCGGGCTGCGCCTGGGGCTCGGGCTGCGGCACAGGCTGTGTTATCGTTTTTTTGGTCGAGCATCCGGCAACAATAAGGAGTCCTGCAACAAGCAGGGCCGCGAGGGCAATGATAAGTAAACGTTTCATCCGTTTCTCCTTTGTTTTTGGTTTACTGCTAATTTAACAAATATCGAGTATCTATGCAACTTTATGGCATTGGAAAGTCCCTGTGCGGCGCCCCTCTGTAGGTTTAAGCGTAAAGTGAAATTGTTCAGTAATCACAGAAGTCCTGGAGAAATTGAGGATTATTGTCGAATCGGCAATTATGGGTCTTTCAGCCGATTTATTTTTCTATCAGAAGAAGCTCAAACTGCTCCCTTAATACCTTTTCCGTAAAAGGGTCGCCAAGGGGGATACGTTGCATTTTCCACTCTCTTATGCATTTATCGGTATTAAGATTTTCCCGTAACATCTTTTCGGCATACTCGTTAAAATAATTGTACCTGATTTCAAAGTTTTCATAGATGAACCAATGTGTCTTGCCTGAAGAAGAAGAGAATACTTTGTTTATTTCAACCAAAGCCTCATTAAACATTATATGCAGTCTGTCTTTCTGGAAATGAGCGGCAGAAGGATAGGTAAGCAGCAACTTGTCTTTTTGTTTGTCAATTAATTTGAAAAATAA
>Ga0315281_10000422_pt1 | contig 58494 bp, 71 predicted proteins | sample YL17G07_0_MG_FD_204540 | JGI IMG/M metagenome (GOLD analysis project Ga0315281, IMG submission 204540) | Sediment microbial communities from Yellowstone Lake, YNP, Wyoming, USA - YL17G07_0 | ecosystem: Environmental > Aquatic > Freshwater > Lake > Sediment | place: USA: Wyoming | collected...
GGCTCGATCACTTCAACCTCGGAACAGGGCGTAGTTATTGGCAGCACAACTCAAGATGGCACTTTGACATTATGGAGTCCAACCTATGACTATCTAGGTGTGCTTTCTCCGGCCACACTTACTGGTGGACGAGCTTGGACAATGCCGAATGCGAGTGGCACGGTTGCAGTTAATGTTGGTTCAATGGCCTATGCCGATTCGACAAAATATCATGGTTCAGAAAGCATTACAACCCTTTCCCCATCCATTGCTATTTACACATCTGGCTCAATCACCTCAACTTCGGAACAGGGTATTGTCATTGGCAGCACAACTCAAGATGGCACTTTGACATTATGGAGTCCAACCTATGACTATCTAGGTGTGCTTTCTCCGGCCACACTTACTGGTGGACGAGCTTGGACAATGCCGAATGCGAGTGGCACGGTTGCAGTTAATGTTGGTTCAATGGCCTATGCCGATTCGACAAAATATCATGGTTCAGAAAGCATTACAACCCTTTCCCCATCCATTGCTATTTACACATCTGGCTCAATCACCTCAACTTCGGAACAGGGTATTGTCATTGGCAGCACAACTCAAGATGGCACTTTGACATTATGGAGTCCAACCTATGACTATCTAGGTGTGCTTTCTCCGGCCACACTTACTGGTGGACGAGCTTGGACAATGCCGAATGCGAGCGGCACGGTCATCACAACAGGCAATCTCTTAAACATAACGGCAACCAGTCCACTTGCAGACAGTTGCCTTGCCACAATTTCGACAGCTGGAAAGGTTTCAGGAAGCGCGATCACAACTGATAACATTTACACATCTGGCTCGATCACTTCAACCTCGGAACAGGGCGTAGTTATTGGCAGCACAACTCAAGATGGTTCTTTGACATTGTGGAGCGCGGCAAACGACAAACTGGCCGTTATTTCTTCTGCCACACTGAGCAACAGTAGGGCTTATAGTTTGCCAAACCTATCTGGCACGTTTGCGTTGACAACCAACTCTACATTCGGTTCTGGTTCAATCTGGAATGGGGCGGCAATTGATACTCAATACACGGATGCGAAAGTACGGAAGATCATCGCGGGAAGTAACGTAACAATTTCGCCAACCTCTGGGCTTGGCGATGTAACGATCAATTCTCTTGGTGGTGTGGATAGCGTGTACAGGCTAATCTATTCCAGCGCATCGGACACAACGGCTGCAGGAACGGTTGGAACAAAGGTTTTCTTCGAGAACCTTCCAGGATGGTATACAAAAGTCAGGGCGTACTATACTCGTCAAGCGTCTGATTCGGCACTTGTGGCAAAATTTTTGATGACAGTAAAGAAAAATTCAGTAGGTGGTTCTGCGTGTCTTTATTTTGGGGATGCTCCGAGTGTCACAATTAACCATACCACAGTAGATACATTGATTACGCTAAGAACTGTTGTTGGTACTGCCATTGCCGATTCGGTTTACACCATAGAATTTCAGTTAAAGGCGGAGGATCAAACAGATTCTGTTCTTGTAAAGCATCTCAATATCTACGCCGTGAAATATACAACGGGTGGCGGTGGGGGCGGGGGCGGCAAATCTTATATTACGCAACCCGCCGACAAACCGCCGGATAATTCTAACTCCTTTGACGATGAATTTAACATCTCAACGATTGACACCACAAGCAAATGGAAGTGGCGCAATCGGGGAGTGACGACATACTTGGCTGCCCAGCAAAGTTTCTGTGTTATGAGAGACACAGGAACTGGCGCAACAAGCAACTGGAGAATCTTGGAGCAAACCATCACGGACACTACCTGGTCGATCACCGCGAAGATCTCCTACGCGTCAGCGGCGGGAGCGTTCAACAATGTCGGCCTAATCGCTTTCGACTTGACCAACGGAAGACTCCTGGACTTCGGCCCTGCGCAGGATGCTTCTTACTGTTACGTCCAGTTGAACAAGTACAACTCCGTGACTTCCTACAACAGCAGCGGCTACTCCAAGACGGTAAATGCTAACGCCGGTTTGACCGCCTACTATCGACTAAGGAAAGATTCGGCAAAGAACTTCTACGCGGATCTCTCGCAGGATGGTGTCGTCTGGTCCTGTGTCTGGTCTGAGGCTGGCTCGACGTTCATCGAATCAAGCGGCAAAGTCGATCGGATAGGGATAGGTGTCAACGCGTACGGTTCTGGAATCATAGCGCCTGGAGTATTCTGGTTTTTCCGTTACAACTGGACAGCAGATTTCGACCCAACGACGGATAACTGAGGAGAGATACTTTGCTTGATCTGATACCTCTCATGATTGCAAACGGCTGCGCGGTCGCGCTTTTCGGAATCCTTGTCTTCTGTGTCTGGTACTTCTGGCCCGAAGAGAAGAAGGAAACTCAATGAGAAAAGTCACGATAATCATAGGTCTAATCGTCATCGCTTGCAGTCTTTCCCAAGCACAGTTCATTGTTGCCTGGGAAAAGCTGGAATCGCTTCCAAGTGCTGGATCGATGGGCCGTCGTGTTGTCTGCAACGACACTTTCTGGGTCGACATCGGCACAGCTTGGAAGATGGACAATGTGCTCCACTACATCAAGTCTTACAGTCCATCGGTCGTCTACACCTATTCCGAAGTAGCCGATCAGTACCGCAAACACCCTAACGGAGCCATCACGGTCGCGCGCTATCTTTGTTCTGACAGCCTCTGGTCAGTACCGGACAGCATTGATCTTGCAAGCGGTCTCGTCAGCGGGAATCTACCGGTCAACCGTCTGGGCGGTGGCACAAACGCAAACTCGACTACATACTGGCGCGGAGATGCAACTTGGACGACACCATCAGGAGGCGCGCCTGATTCGAGCATCTGGGCAAAAAAGTGGTGGGTGACGAACGGGCTTGATGGCAAAGCGAACAACTCGCACTCACATTCGCCCACAGATGTAACCGGAACGGCGGTCATCACGACGGACTCAAGATTATCTGATGCTCGCGCACCGCTTACTCATAATCAAGACGCTTCCACCATCAATGCGGGATCTCTTGACGGAGATAGGCTTCCAGCACTTTCGAGCACCAAACGCGGCGGCGTACCGGCGACGGGAACACCGACTGGACTATTTTTGAAAGACGATGGAACCTGGGCAGCGGTCGCGGGTGGCGGAGGACTTGGCTATACGATCAACGTTCAAGCTCTCACATCCAGTCCAGCTGATGCTGTAACTGTCTATTTCGGTATGCTTCCGAAAGCGCCAGTGACATCGGCTGCCATCAGCAAGGTCTATATTCGTAAAGGAGGAACGATCAAGATAGCGCAAATCTATTGCTATTCGGGAACCGCAGGAACGAGTGAAGCCTGGTCTCTCTATGTGAGAAAAAACAACACGACGGACTATCTCATCGCAACACTATCCGTTGCGACAAGCGAGAGAGTCTTCAGCAACACGGGGCTGTCAATCGCCGTTGCCGTAGGCGACTACATTGAAATCAAAGGCATCCAGCCAACCTGGACAACCAACCCAGCAACCACGATTTATGGCGGATATATCTACATCGAATGAATAGGAGAAGATTTCTCTGAGGATCCAATGCCAAGAAGGAGAGCCAAGCAGACGAAGATGAAGGGTTTCATAAAGTGTCTCCAATGAATTTGAAAAACTTGTAGAAAAGGAATCCGAGGCCGAGGAGAGAACCAATCCAAATGAAAAGGACGAGAAACCCGATAGCAAGTTCAAGTGCGGTTGGTTTACGCAACCCCCACTCATCTTGCCAAGATTCACCCGTAGTAGGTGAAGGTGCACGGGGCCATCGGTTGTCGATTTTATGAATACTGTAGAGAAAGATAATCCAAAAGGGAAGGATAAGAACGGCCTGAACGCAAACAGACAGGAACCCGTTGGTGATGAATTGTTCAACGAGGAGAGCGAGGGCACCGAAGAAGGGGAATAGGACAGTGACGCAGGTGATTATAGCAAGGTCTGGCTTCTGCAAACCCGACCGCAAAAACAAGGATTTCATTTAGCACCTCGAACAGACGAGGATAGTTGATTTTGAACCGAATGTCAAGAACAAAGTGAGGCGATGCCAAATCCCCGACCGATAGCGGCTTTTCTCAACGAGGCAACGGAGGCACAGCGCGACTTCGGGTATAACCTTATTGACAGGTTTGTAGAAGCAGGTTATGACCTTAGATCAAGTATTTACTGGAAGGAGCGCGTGAAGAGCCGCCAAATTCAGGATGCAAGAAAATTCGCAGAAGAACTGACGGAGGATTCGCGTTGAAAGCGAAAAAAAGGAGACACAGCAATGCCAAATCCATACCAAAGAGGACCAAACATACCCAGAGACGTAATCACGCAACTGGCGGATCTGCCGTACTCTGGTGCTGGGGTCAAGACACTAGAGGATTTGAAGAGGTCATATGGGATAGGACCATCGAGGATAGGTGACATTTTCGGGGCAAAAAGACGCAACCTAGCCAACAGAAGGGGCCAAGCGCTATCAAGTGCCTCTGCCCGTCTTGGAACCCGTGTAGCCACGCCTGAGAGCATTTTCACGCCCATTGAGGGTGAGTTTGCAGGCGCGTTCGGCGAGTTAGAAGCTCAGGAAGCCGGGGCGGAGGTCGGTCAGGAGAATTTCCTCACCCAGTTGTTGAACAGTGTGCGGCAGGGCGAGAACCAATTCCAACTCGGCAAGCAAGGTCTTCAATTATCCGCACTAGGGCAACAGTTCCAGCAGGACTATTACGAACAGAACCAACCCGGATGGTTAGATGATCTCCTTTCAGGTATCGGTGTTGGTGCTCAAGGTGCTGGTGCGCTAGGATGGAAACCATTCGCCTCGGGTGGATCAAAAACATCAGGGGAGTCAAGTGGTGGGAGTGACACAATTGCGCTACTGGCATCATTGGCGCAACTCGCCGCAATGTTTGCATAGGAGGATGAACAATGGCCGGACAGATTTACAGAGCGATCAGACGAAACCCCGATGCGATCACCGCATTAGCGACACTTCTCGCAGGTGGCACGGCAGAAAGGGAGAGACGGCAGCAATACCAGGATATTGTCAATCTTCTGACAACGACAGAGATTGGACCATCGCCTGAGATAGAAGCACGCGCCGCCGCATTGGAAGGAATGCCAACCATCGAAGCGCAGCCGCCCAGCAAGAGAGAGATTCACTCAGATGCGGGGACAATGCCAGCGACACAGGTTCCGCACGAACCAGCGGTAGCAACAAGGCGGATGAGGGGCATCGGGGAACTCGGAGGACGGGACTTTCTGCGTTTACTATCACTCCTCAGAGTACCAGCGGGAAGCGCGATTGAGATGTTGGCAAGAACAGAGGAAAGTCGTAGACCGAAAGTGACATTCGCACCTGCGGGCGCTCAACCAGGAAGGATTAGCCCGACCGGAGAGTGGACCCCACTTGGCGCGCCCGTTCCGAGAGCAGATGTAAGCATCACGGGTTACGAAGATTTTCGAGCTGGAGGAGTAAGAAGAAAGACAGCCGAAGAGTGGGAGCAGGCGAGAACGAAACCAGAAAAGCCGACATCGGTGTGGCTCGGGACTGAGGATGTAAAGGACGGCGGAAAGACCAAGAAGGCAGACATCTACGGTTACTACGATGAGACTGGGAAGAAAGTCGTGACGGATCGGAAGTATCAGGATTTCTCGAAGCAAGAGGGGCTCTCAGACGCCGACAAGCGTTACTACGAAACGCAGATCAGGGGTCTCACAGAGAAGAACCTGAAACTTGGGAAGCAGATCAAGGATGTGTACGGGCAATATCAATCATTCGAGGGTGGAAGGGGTCTACTTGCAAAGGGTGGTGGTCTTCGCTATACGGACTCGAAGGGAGAGTTGGTTGAACTAAGAGGCGATGAAGCCGCAGCGAAGACTCAACAAATCGAGCAAGCCGTTAAAGCCGCGAAGGATGAACTCGAAGAGAACGAGAGGATGATCGAGTATTACAACTCGCTCATTGGCGGGAGATTCAAAGCGCGGGAATATAGAGAAGGATCATCCAGTGGGGTAGAAAAACTCACTGCAGAAAGACAGACTGGTCAGGGTGCGGCAACGGAGCAGGGCGGACTTCCCGCATTGCTACCGGGTGAAACCAAAGACCAGTACATCCAACGGTTAAAGGCTAATGGCTATACCATTACCCAATAGAACAGTACGTCAGTCAGATATTGATACTTTATTCGTGCAGGAGCAGCACCCGCGAGAAAAGACTGTCTCTCTGTCGGATATTAACGAAATGTTCTCACGGCAAAAAAAGACTGTGTCTCTGTCGGATATTGACGCGATGTTTTCACCGCAAGCCATTCAGGGGCCGATTCAACCGCCCGAATTTGATACTGTCCCTGCGGCAGTGACAAAAGTGGAACCGATTGTCCTTCCAGAGAAGCCAGAGGAACGCAAACGAGCTGGATTGGGAGTCCCGTCGTATGTCGAACCGGGGAAAGAAATCTATGAGCGTGCACCGAGTTTGGAAGAGCCGGAGAAGAAAGTCGGTGTATTCCAGATGCCGGAAGTCGAGGTTACGGCTCCGAGAAGGGAAGCGCGATTAACCCCAGAAGAGCAAGCCCGCGTCAGCCCAATGCAACTTGAGCAATACCGCCGCGAGGCGCCGCCCAGCATCACAGAACCCACAACCGAGTCAGAACTAGCCTACGAATCTTATCGTCAGGAACTTGAGAAATCTCTTGGAAGGAAGCTGCCAGAGGCAAAGAATCTCGCAGAAGCCGAAAAGGTTCTTGCGCAGATGGGGTCAAGGGACAGGTGGCTTTTGGCTGCCCCCTTGTATTCCGAGGTAGCAAAGCGCGCACCGTTCATCGGCGGGATCTTCGCTGGAATTGAGGAATCCGCAAAGGCAGCCACCGAGCCAGACGTTTTGTCTAAAGCACTCAAGTTCGTAAAGGGAACGGGTGAAGCAGCTCTTGGGGTAGTGATCGCGCATGCCGCCGCATCGCCGTTGATTCAGGGATTTGAACTCTCAGCCCAGACTCAAATGGACATTGGCGAGCCAGTGCGTGAGGTTGGAAAAACGGTGGGTGAAAAGTCGGCGGAGGCTCTCGGATTTTCAAGTCGGGCGAAAGAACTCAGCGGTGAACTCGGTGGGATGATAACAGAGTTGGGCACTTGGATACTGCTTGCAAAAGCCCCAAGTCTATTCGGCAGGATCAAGTCGGGCAAGGCGACGCCCCAAGAAATAAAACAGGCGGTTGAGGAGATTCGCAAAACCAATGCCGAGGAAATTCGCCAGATCAAGGATGAGAAACTGAGAAAGAAGGTTGAGGAAGTCGCACAACAGATGGAAGAAGTCACTCGGATAGGGATTCGCACTGAGGAGCAGCGCGCAAGAGAAGGGATCATTCCTCGCCCAGCCGAAGAGAAAATTCCCCAGATAGCGGCGGAAATTCAACCACCGAGAATCGAAACTCCTGTAACTGAGCCGCAGGTGCAGAAGAAACGACTCACCGAAGAAGCCATTGAGACAGGTCAGACATTCAATCTTGATCAAGCCCGCGCCCGATGGGAAGAAAGGAAGGGGATCGAGAAGCAAGCAATTGAGAGGGGAGAACCGAAGAGCCGTGAGCAGGCAGATGCGCTAATGAAATTGGGTCTTGAATCGCAGCGTGCCCGCGAAGAAGTAGAAGGTTTCATTGCCGAGCAGAGAAGGATTCTGAAGTCCAAGATGACAGGCAAAGAAGAACCGCTTGAGCACAAGGCGTATACGCGCGGACAGATTGAGGAGAAGCTGAACGAAATCGCGAAATGGCAAAGGGTTAAGCAGTATCCCGGGAGGTTGCCGCCGGAACAAGAATTGGCTAGGCTAGAGCCATTGCCGCCTGAAGTGACACTGGAAAAACCATCTGCCGAGGTCCCAGCAAAGGATAAATACGCACCCGTTCGCGATTTGATTGAGGAAAACGCAAGGAAAGACCCAGAGCGGTTTCCGGTGAACATCGGGGAGCGACTATTCGACGACATTCAGAAAGCCATTGAGCAAAAGGATTACGCCAGATTGAGGGATATGGTTCATCCGATGAACCCGGTGTGGCGCGCATACTTCCAGCGGATCACAGGGAAACAACTTCCACAGACGGTCGGTGGTTCTGAGACAGCGGCTAAAGAGATTGTTGGAACAGGGGGGATGGAGACGTTTGAGGCGGCACGAAAGGCGGGCGAGGAAAGGCGGGCAGGCGAGCATATCCAATTCATTGCAAATCGTCTATCACAGCAAGGGTATCGCAATCCAGATGGTACGACGATCACCGCGAAAGAACGGATCGACCAAGCCATCGCAAGCGGTCAGACGGAACTGACAAGTCACCAGAGGGGCGCAACAAAACAGTATTTCCTAACCAGGCCAGGAGAAGGAAGTGGCCCAGTAATCGTAGGGGCCGATCAGATTGAGTATGCGAGAGCAACGACCAAGAAAGTCACCCCCGAAAAGCCAGTTTCACCAATTGGTGAACAGGGACGGATAACTGGAACAAAGCCAGAAAAGTATAAAAACGCCAGAGACTTTGCTGAGACACTTGTAGGCCGACTTGGGCAATATAGCAAGTTGACAAGCGGATATGCAAACGAGGGCTTTGAACTATTCGATGAAAACAGATTTTTTGACAGACTTGGGCGTGAGTTTAAGTTGACGAGAGAAGAAATCAAGTCAATCTTTCCGGTAGAGAGGACGGAACCGGTATTTGAGGGTAGCGGGGGATTGATGAAGCGCCCATCGAAAGAAGATCTCGCCGAGTTCTATAATCGCGCAATCAAGGAAAAACCTTCTCCCGCCCCCAAGCCCCCAGAGATGATGACGAGGGAACAATCTGATTTTCTCGAAGCGTATCCAGAACTTGTTGATATAGTCAAAAGAGCGAAGGTCAAACAGGCGGACATGCTTGCGAATCCAATCTATGAGAAGGCTGAAGAAATCGAGGGGACATCGAGAGCTGGGTTTGGTCTGAAACTGAGTACTATCTTTGGTAAGCAGAAACCACTACAGAACTTTATTGATCTCGCCGAGAAGTACGGGAAGAAAGTCGAAGTGCCAGAAGAGAAAGGGGTTGCAGGCATACTGGGTCGACCCGAGAAATTCCGTCAACTCGCAGATCAGATGCAAGGCCAGATTGACGAGCGACGGCGTGAAATGACGCAAAACCCAACACCGAAGCGGATGAAGGAATATCGTAGTCGAGTGATTGAGGGTGACGATCTTGAACGCGCGCAGCAGGCACTCCGAACTTTGGCGGATGCTCACGAACGCGGAACGGTTCCCCCGATATTGAGAGAGCTCAAGAGCAAGTCAGAAGTTCTGCCGTTAGTCAGAAAGGGCACAACAGGCGGGGGTGGGTACTACGATGTGATCGCCTCAATGGAGTACAAGGACACGAGTCCACAAGGAAAAGCACTTCAAGATTTGATGGAGGCCAAGCCGGAGTTAAGAGTTGCGGATGTTGAGAAGCAGAAGGCTCAGAAACTCGCGCAGATGGAGGCCGAGGTTCAGTTCCGACCACTGCCAGGATTTTTTCCAACGCCGAAGCCGCTTGTGCGCAAGATGATCGAGGCCGCCGACATTGAGGAAGGTCAAAAGATTCTCGAACCATCCGCAGGGAAGGGCGATATTCTTGATGTTCTCAAGGAGGAAAAGCCCGAAGCCACAGATGTAAAAGCGGTAGAGCTGATGAGTCCCTTGGTGAACATCCTTGAAGCCAAGGGATACGATGTCACCAGCAAGGACTTCCTAGAGTACAAGGAACCCGCCGATAAAATCTTGATGAACCCGCCATTCGAGAAAGGTCAAGACATAGACCACGTTCGACACGCGTACGACCTGCTGAATCCCGGTGGCCGCGTAGTCGCAATTGTGTCGGAGGGGTCATTCTCTCGCTCAGACAAAAAAGCAACTGGATTCCGCGAGTGGTTGGATGAAGTTGATGGGAGGTCTGAAAAGATAGAACGTGGGGCATTTACTGGCAAAGAGGCATTCCGACAAACGGGTGTGGCCTCAAGGATGGTTGTGATTGACAAGCCCGCCGAGGCGAAGCCAGAAATCGCGCCGATCCGCGAAGAGGCAGTTGCAGGGTTGCCGCAGTTGAAAACCGCAGAAGAAATTCCTACCTTAGAACCAATGAAACCCCCAAGGGGGCCGGGCAAGCAACCTACCGAGATCAAAACCCCACAGCCCGAAGGTAGGAAGTTCAAAAACTGGTTTGCCGATTCAAAGATTGTGGATAAATCTGGCAACCCCTTAGTAGTATATCATGGGACAGGAGCAGATGTTAAGTCGTTCGACCCGCGTTTTCAGGGACTTGGAACCCAGTCCGAACTTGCGCAAAAGGGTATTTTTTTTACAAACTCAAAAGCGGCAGCGCAAACGTATGCCGACCGAGCACCAAGTAGAGAATTTTTAGAGTCACTTCCGGGAAGCAAGAAAGTGTCGGAAGTCCAATACGCGCTGCAAGATCAAATGAGTAAGGAACTTTCCGATTATCATGATTCATTTTTGAAAACCCATAAGATCACTGAACATCAGTTAAGCGAGAACGAAGTTCTCTACAAGAAGTACAGTGAGGCTTATGATAAGATCGGCCAAAAGTACGAAACTCAAATTCACGCCTTACAAGATGATTTCTTTAAGGTACATCCAAAACGTGAAGCGGTAGCGGTACCACGAATCGTTTCTGCCCATCTAAGAATTAGACAACCAGAAATCATAGATGCGCGTGGAGCGGTGATTACAGACATCGAGATAGAATCAATAGTTGACAAAGCATTACGTGATAAACGAGATGGTGTTGTGATTCGTAACGTGATTGATGTCTTTGGGGAAGAATCTTTGGTTTCGGATGTTTACATCGCCTTTTCGCCAGAGCAAGTAAGAATTATTTCCCCTAACCTCTCCCGCGCCCCTGAAGGTGGGGCGCAAGTTGTACCCGCGTTAAAACCCACCGAAGTTCCCTCCGAAAAGCCACTCCGCCCCACCGGAACCGAGGGCAAGAAACTCGCGATGGAGTTGCTGCCGACCGCCGCCTATTTATCCGTTGATGCCCTGCCAGTAGATGATGACACAAAGGAAAAGCTCAAGATTGCTTTTGGTGCGCTCGCGATTGCGGGGTTAGGACTCGCCGCCAGTAAACGCGTAAAGGACTTGAGTAAAGAATTCCGCAATGCGGCATTTAGCAGAGCGATGCGTGGTGAGATCAAACCGACCGAACTTGAGGCCGACGTGCGAAAACGCGTGACGGATTTCTTCAAATCTGAAGAGTCAAAAAGTCTCAGCATTGAAGAAAAGAAGGAACTCATCCGCGCACACGGGATGGAGCCGTTCAGAGCAGAAGCGAAGAGAGCGGCTACCGAGATCAACAAAGCACTAAGCGAGGAAGTCCCAGTTCCAGAGCACCAGAAGGGAAGTCTATCCAGCCAGATTGCGGCAAAGAACGAAAAAACGGAAAGAAAAAAGCCACTAGCATCTCGGATCAATCAAAAGATCGCCGAGTATAGGCTGGATGCGCAACGAGACGGACTGCGAGGAATTGAGTTGGTAGACTATGTTCGTGGTCGAGTAAACGAGTATGTGAAGACCGAGAAGCCGACAGGATTCACCGAAAAGCAACGAGAAATGATTGGTCGGAAGACGGGCACGCTAGAACTGAAAAACGCGATTAAAAGACTTCAAGAGACAGAACAAAGAACGCAGAGAATTGCCCAAGCACGGGATCGCGCTGCGGATATAGCGATAGAGACACAGAGGCGGCTAATCAATAACTACGCAAAACCAGAGGAAGCGAAGAAGATCATCACCAGGGTTGATGAACTCGCAGATCACTTCCGTGACATACTGCCAGAGTCAAACTACAAAACTTTGAAGGGTGGCCTTATGAGTCGCAACGCAGTTTTCACACGCGACTTCGGACCCGCCGGTGCGGAACTGCAACTTCTCTTCCTTGACGGAAACATCAAAGAACGAACGCTAAGGGATGTCTTCATCGATCAGGTTTCGCAGCACAGGGAAATCTTTGAGGAGATCAATAGAAACAAATCTTCCCTAGCGAAAAAGGTTGAAATCGGTAGAGAGGTCAAAGATGCGTTAAACGACCGAGAACATGCACAGACCTATCTCACCAGTGAAACCGCGAGGCAAGTATACGAGACGTACAAAGATGTTTTCGATAAGGCCGAGACACTAATTCGAGCGAAGGGATACACAGTTGAGGATAATTACTTCCCGCGTTTGAAGCAGGCTAAATCATTCGAGCAGAGAATGGAGGAACTTGAGAACCTAACTGGGCAGGATTTCCACAAAGCAAGACAAATGAACGCACCCATAAAGGGCATAGTCTCTGAGAAGAGTCCACGCCTGAAAGAACGCACGGCAGAGGAAGAGCAATTTCCGACTCGATTTGATGTCGAGAACATTTTACCTCAGTACCTGAACAGCATCATCCGCGAACTGTCCTATGGTGATGCGATGAAGTACTTGAAGAACGACTTCACGCATCTAATTCCAGAACCCTTATTCCAGAGAGCACCATTCCAGCGCGTCGCGGATCTTGTGAAGGGGAACCTCCGGCCAGATGTTGGCCGAGGATTTTTCTGGAAGGCAGAATCGTACATCTCTAATAACATCATTCAGTCTGCCGTCGAATTCAGTCTGAACAACAACGTGATGAACTTAACACAAACGGACTTTACACGCCTGTATATGGGTCCAGAAGGAACCCGACTTGCAAACCAAATTTGGAAGCAACGTAAAACCCTCACGGGCAAACTCAAGGATGCTATACAGATTGCCTCGGAAGAGGAGTCACCGTACATCGAGCGGTCGCCAGCAGAACTGAAGCGAAGAAAGATTCTCCAACGATCCGTCGAGAAGTACGGACCACAACGGATGGGTGAACGTCACAACTGGCGTTGGTCTGAATTGGGCCTGATTGTAGATTCTGCCGTAAAGAACCCCAAGTTCTCAGAGATTTACAAAAGGGTGAATGACCCAGTCAAGGCCATGAACGAGTTGTTTGAGAAGGATCAGACAGCGTATCAAACGGCAATCCGAAATGCACAAGTACTTACAATGAAGACCCAAGTAAGTCAGGATATTGCGGCGAGGCCGGAGTATTGGGATACGCGAGCGATAAAGATGTTCTTGCGGCTTAAATCGTTCAAGTTTCGAGCCATAGAAGTCGTAGCCGAGGCTTTCAAGAAGCAAGAAGGTGCATACGGCGTTAGGAATCAAACCATCTGGTCTCGTGGTGTTTTTAGTGAAGCCACGAAACCAGGCGAGGTACTTTTGCAGATCGAGGACTATCGTGCCAGGGTTGACCGAATTTTGAAAGATCCAGATGCCGTTAAACTCCTTGACGTGAAAAGCAAGCAGACGATCTCGGACTTTAGGGACTACCTCGGTGGTCAAGAGAGAGAATTAAACGCGATCATCAAGCAGATGGAACCCCTCTCTATGAATCCCAAATCCGAAATAGGTCGAATACGAACCTTCAAAATCCTAGCTAAGTACTATCCCAAGATTGTGATGACATCAATTCTCACAACCTACCTAAGCAACCTTATTGATAATGTTGTGGGAACTCCCGACCAGGATGAGGACAAACTCCATGCCTACGCGGTGCAGAGAATGTTCTTGGACCTGAATCCGTCGCCGTTTTACGGAGTGAACCCACTTGAGTGGTTGAAGCCAATCATTATTCCTGGACGATGGGTCGCGAAATATGGTCTTTCTAAACGGACGATTGTACATGATGCGGTTCAGTACGGAATCGCCGGTCTAATCCCGTTTGGTGGGATGGTTGATAGATGGGCGGGCGGCATCGCGACAAAGACAATTACAAACCTGATTGTGCCACCGAAAAAGAAGCTCGGAACCGCGCCTCCGATAATGGGCAAACGTAACGCCATTGAGCAACTGAGTGGACTAGCGAAGTAGAGAGGAAAGAAGCCTATGAACATACCATTTTTGAAGCGCAGGGCGAAACTGATTGACGCGGATGGAAACTGCATTGCCGTGGTTGAGGTTCCGAAGAAGAACAACCACGGATGGCTGAAGGCGCTTATACCTATCGCTATTATGATTGCGGGTGGCCTAATTGGATATGGTCAACTCAAAGAAAGGGTGGATACTCTCAAAGTCGAAACGAACGACATGAAGAAGGAACTCGCCGACACGAGCAAGCGTCAGGCCGCAATGGAAGAAATGTTCAAGTACATCGCAAAATCGCTTGACGAAATCAAGGCCAACCAAGAGAAGTTGCGAGACAAGATCGAAAAAAAGAAGGACAAATAAAAGGAGAGCAACATGATCATTGACCGAATCGGCGGACGGAAGAATGTTCTCGGTTATGTATTTCTCGGCTGCGTGACATTCTTGGCAAATGCAATGGTTATCAGTAATCACGACCCAGACTACGTAGGAATGGCAACCGTGATCGGCGCGATGGCAGCCGGTCTTGGTGCTATCGTCTGGGGCAACGTGAAAGAACACCAAGCAAAGGCGAACGGCAATGGACTCCAACCTGCAGTTCCTAGTTCTTGATTACTGCATCATTGATTTCGTTTTCGCCCTATGGATTCTCTTGGATTCCTGGGCGGTGAAGTGGCAGGAAGCCTTTTGGGAATTCGGCGGGTACAAGCCCAAACTGAGTCAGGAGTATGTGAAGTGCCTTCTGACTGTATTTTCGCTCCTGATGGTGTTTCTAGTCGTTCTAACGGGTCGGTGGTGGCTTATCGTGCCTTTTGTGTTCCGCCAGCAGTGCGGGTTTGAAGATTTGGGGTACTGGCTGGTCGGGACGGGCATATTCGGCAAGGACTGGTCCTTCACTGAGACGGGGAAATTCTTAGGAATGCCCTATCCGCGTTGGTGGCCGTGGTTGAACACTATGCCAGTATTGAGATTCATTTCGGGCGGGACGGTTTCCTTTGGTGGTTTGCTGCGGGCAGTCATAATCTGTGAAGTGCTCGTATTTGTGTGGTTAGTGTGGATCAACCATATCATTTAATCTATGAAAAAACCCAAGATCAAACTTGTGGACAGGTTTCACATGGTAGATGAGGTCTCTGGTCCCCGAGGCCCACGTCGAGTCAAAGAATTCCTAGATAGCAAGGAAAACCGTTGCCGAGTTTTCGCGACGCGGGATTTACGGGACGCACTTGGTTATAGTGAGTCGCATTTCAAAACGGCAATTGGAGCGCATCCCGATGTCCAATGTTACAGGCTACAGATCGCCTATCATCGCTATGTTTGGGGCAACTCCAAAGTCCTCAAACAATTCAAGGAGGAACGGGGATGGTGAAAACGACAAAGGCAGTTGAAGAGGACTTGAAGGGGCGGGAAATAAAGCAATACAAGAAAGAGAAGGAACTGAAATCAAGACTCGCGAAACTCCTTATTGGAAGCAACAATCCCTGGACAGTTGCAACACTCTCTGACAGGTTTGAATGTTCCGAGGGCGATGTGACAAATTGCTTGAGGAAACTTGCGAAAGAAGGTCGGCGGGTCATCTTTCTCAACGAGGGAGTTCAGATTTCAACAGAGATGCCGCCGAGTTCCGAGACGATTCCGATCAGTAATGCTAAGGCAAGGTGGATAAGATTTGGGGCGACAGCAGACAATCATCTTTGTAGCAAATACTCTCGCCTTCAGGTTCTTAACGCACTCTTTGACCGATGGCAAGAGCAGGGAATTAAAACCGTTTATCAGATGGGCAACATCATTGATGGCGAATGCAATTACAACAAATATGATCTCTATGTGCGGGGTGTTGATGCCCAGACGGACTACCTGATTGAGAACTGGCCCCATCGGAAGGGCATCACCACGCGCTTCATAACGGGTGACGATCATGAGGGTTGGTACATTCAGCGAGAAGGTATCAACATCGGTGAATACATCGAGCAGCGGGCAAAGAAGGCGGGCCGGAACGACCTGATTTATCTTGGTCACATGGAGCATAATATCACGTTCACGAGCAAGGAAGGTGCATCGCAACTGAGGCTCATTCACACTGGCGGCGGCACAGCATACGCGATAAGTTACAATGTTCAAAAGCTTGCCGAGTCGCTGCAGGGAGGGGAAAAGCCGACAATGCTACTTTTGGGCCACAGTCACAAATATGATTACAGTTACCCGCGAGAAATCCATGCAATCCAGGTTGGATGCACCATCGATCAAACCCCCTATATGCGGAAGAAGCGACTGCAGGCAATGGTGGGTGGTTGCACGGTGGAGATACTTCAGGATGAGCACGGGATTGTGCGAGAGGTCAAAGCAACCTGGATGCCATTCTACGACCGGAAATTCTACACAGACAAACTCTGGAAGTACCATTGGAAATGAACGGTCAAGAGGAAATAGATTGCCAAAGTGCAGAAGATCAAGCAGTATTAGAGAGCCATGCCGCGCAGTTGATGGAACGGTTCGACACCGTTCAGATTTTCGCAACTCGGCATGAACCATCGCGCTTAAATGGAACGGTTGAAGCATCAATTGGTCAAGGCAATTGGTTTGCCCGCTGGGGTCAGGTGCGGTTGTGGTGCGAACGGGAACAGGTAAAAGAAGCGAGTAGGGAGAACGCGAACGAAGATTGAATTCAAAACAAAAGATCGCACAAAACCGACCCTCTAGTGGCTAGTTTCGTGCAGAAAAATGTATAAATACGGGCAACATTCGCCCGTATTGTCGCCCGAAGAGAGTTGAACAATGACTTTTCACAGAGATGAAATCTGGGTGCGTTGCAAACTAACAGCCCCTAAGTACGGTTTTGACCCGTTGCTACTTTTGGCTGTCGCGACTCAAGAGGCACAGAAGGACAGAAAGAATCCACTTCTGTATTGTGGAGATGTGGCGGCACTAGAACAGGGCTACTACCGGCGATATATCGAGCCAAAGAACTTCGCCACGACAACCGAGGTATTGCTCTCCGCATCGTACGGAGTATTTCAGATGATGGGAAATAGTCTCTACGAACTCGGTTGGTTCGACCAGGAGTTCTTGCGCCAACCCGTGCAGTACCGAGAATTCTACAACAACAACTCAATGGATGAAGTCAACGTAACAAAGGCATTGAACCGATACTGCAATGATCTTGATTACCAGGTCGATACGGCCTGTCGTCATCTATCCAAAAAACGAACGGCAGTAGGGGGGGACACCCGCAAGATTCTTTTGGCTTGGAACGGTGGAGCTAATCAGCAATACGATGATGAAGTTCTCGCGAAGATGGAGAAGTTGAGAATAGAGTTAGAATGACATTCGGCCTAAGCATCAAAGATTTGTTGGCTGGAAAGAAAATCACGCCAGAAGGGAAGATAGTATGAGGATGTACGCTAATGGCAGATAGGAGTGCTATCTGCCGATAGCATACAAAAAGCCTATAACAGACTTAAAAGAAAGGAGTAATCTATTGGCAAAACTAACGACAGAAGAAGCCGACAGGATTGAAGATGAGATGCGACGATTAGAAAATGATCCATGTGTTACAAAATTGCAACTACGTCTGTTTATGCAAAGTTGTATGCCATGCGGTCATGCTGTTGGGAATCTTCTGACTTGTTCGGAACCACCATACGGTTGTGTAATATGCGAAAAGTAGACCACAGTTCAAACCGCTTAGGATTCTAACAATCAAATAAAGGGGAAAAACTATGCCACACTACAAAGACGGAACGCCAGCAAAGATTGGCGACACCGTGAAGGGCAAAGGATACAATCTCAGGATAACCGATGGGGAGCTTCGTGAACTCGTCGGTACAGTTGTAGATGTTCGGCCCGGGACTGAGACGTGCAACCTGACAGTCTTTGTTCCAGAGATCATTGATCTCGGGGAGAATTTCCAATGGCCGAACACTCGGATTTTTGCGCTGAGAGAAGGTCTACATACCGTACTCAGAGCAGATGGGCACACCGTTGCTGTGAAATACCTAATTGAGTTTGGTCAGACAGACGCGTTCGAGAAAATCGCTTGACTACCAAAAGAAAGAATCAATAAGATGAATCTACTTGGAATTTTCCAAAAAATCCAAGACAGCATCAAGGCGATTCTCATTGGTGTAGGAATTGCGTCTCTGATCGGAACGGGTCTGTACATTCGCGGCTGCCAGGACGGTGAAGCGCGGATGGACGCGAAGTACAAGCAGGAATTCAGAAACGCGAAACCGCGTGAGGTATCAAGGGATACGAGTTTCACCCCCCAGAAACCCGACAGCGGCAAGTATGCAATTCTTGTAGAAGATTCGTCAAGTGATCGTCAGGCAATCGTCAGGTATAAGAAGAGGGTAGATACGATTCTAAAAAAAGGCGATGAACTCGCGGCATCGCAGGCGACCGAGATTGAAGGACTCCGCGCAAAGAACAAATACCTCGAAGAGAAGTTGCGCCAAGCATACGAGTCGAGATTAGTGTATCTGAACACCCCGCAAATCGGCGAACTGTGGGCGTGGATTTACCCGGCAGATTCAACACTGAGACCGTACAAACACAACCCGTCACCATTGCAGATCATCACGATAAAGACAGAACTGCCAGTGCTCGAACCACGTTCAACCTGGGAGACGGCAAGAGACGTAGGAATTGGAGTCATTGGCGGGGCGCTCATAACGTATGCTGTCATTCGCGTGAGCCGATGAGAGAACGTATCTGAGGCACATTTCCGGCCTCGCGCGGATGAAGTTAATATAAAAGAGGGGAAGGTCGAAGTCTTCCGCGAGTTTCCAGTTAGACAGTCGGTCTTCTGTCATCATCTTGAACAACTTCAGTATCAGGCGCGGCCCCAACTTGTCCTCTATTTTTTTCAACATCCGATTTTCCAGTTCCCGCATATAGAGCTCCTCGAATAAGGGTCAGTCCCGAAGACTGATGTTTTTTGAGTGACTTGCGCTCTTGGTCGAGATGCCACTGGTGGTTGCGAAGATACCACTGGACGTATTCATCAGCACCGGGCGCGAGGATGTACCTAGTTATGGTGATCTCCGAGATAATCTGAGAAATGCGCCCTAAAGTAATGCCCAGAATCGGAACTAAGCTTGAAAGGGAGTCACCCTGATTCAAACGGTCAAGCAGCCAGAGAAGTTGTTGCATACCTCGTTTACGGACGAAATTCTCTACAACCCGATATGACTTTTGGCGAAGATGTCCCATCCCAACCCCCCCCACACCGTGAATGAAGGGTATTCTATTAGTGGCACAGAAATTGTGACGTATGGCAAGCAGTAAAGAAATCCGTCAATTGCTTCGCTTTTAACTTGACTTTGTGCAGCTTGCGCAGCATATTTGAGGCAACCACAATGGGTCGGCCGAGCCCAACAATGACTCACATCATCCGATCTCTTCTTTCCTGCTTTTGCGTTCCCGCATTTGTCTGATAATGTATATTACACGCGGGAAACCGTAAAGTTGTAAAGACCTGATCGCTAAAGAAGTTTACAGAAGCTCGGTTGACTCGAAAGAGTTGATCGAGCTTTTTTATTCTGTGGACAAGATAGCATGTCCCGCCCCCCGAAGTCAAGGACAATAAATTCCGAAAAGAGAAAGTGATCTCGGCGATGGCGCACCGAAGCGAGAAAGATTTTCCCCTACCACCCATAAGCGAAGCTGTCAAGGCCGCGATCTACAAAAGGTCTGGGCGCATTCGCGGCAGTCGTCACCCTTACGAGATAACAGCGGAGGATGTTTTACACGTTACCCGAAAGACCTTCAATCGGATGATGCGGTACGGGAGATTCGATTTCACAGATGATTTAATTCCCATCATCGAGTGGACTCAAAGCATGGGACTGATAGAGGCGATCTCTTTGGAGTTGACGAGAGTTCTCACAAGCCGAAAGAAAGAGGACAATGAACAACTTCGCGTTTAAGTTGAAGCAGCAGCAATTCCAAGCGGACTATCTGCGCGTGATCTTGCACATCGGCGGTCACAGGGAGATCATTGAGAACCGCGTGGAATATGCGCCCCTCGGAAGAATTCTCACGTGGAACGAAATAATTGTCGTTGAGAGGATCGTCGGAAGAACCGGATTGGAGAATTAGCAATGCCGTTCATCGTGCGCCGGAAAGATCCGCCAGCATATCCAGGAGCGAAAACGTACTGGGAGACTTTGGCGCGGCGAACGACATTAGAGGAAGCCAAGAAAGCGATGGCGATCCTAAAAAGCTACACTAAGGATAATACAGTTTGGTGGTGTGGTGAAGAAACAATAAATGCCGAACCAGAAGAGAAGCAAGAGGAATAATCAACCAAGAGGAGGACTGAAAATGGAACTCTATGGAACCGAACCCCGCATTTGCGGTGAATGCTATCAGGAACTTCCGATTGACGATCTCATCGGCACCTCAGATGTTAAACGACGGATGAGCATTTCCTGCGTCCATTGCTACCGGGAGAAAAAACACGAATACAGTTGCGAAGATTGTGACCGTGTTTTCTGGTTCACGGGTATCCCAATCCGCTGCCCACTTTGCAACTCAGTCAAGATCACAACTGGATTCCGCGCCGCCGACATTTTGATCGAAGAGGAGCAGACAAAGGCAGCACATCGGGTGAGGGATGCCGCCGTCCATTCTCTTGAGAACATTACGGAGAAAGCATTTGTATCGGCTGGGATTCCACTGGATGAACTCCGCGATCTTCGGAGCGCACTCAGAAAACGAATGGGGACATAACTAAACAGGGAGGTATCTATGTATTACCTAATCGCACCTGACGCGAAGAGAGTCCTCTCGAAAGGCAAGGACTTGAAGATTTTGGAGATGTTCGCGATGGACGCAACAAAGACCGAGACCATCGAGGATGCTCTAAAATCTCTCAATGCTGTAATTGTGGTAAATGTCAAACCAACCAAGGAGGAATAAGCTATGACAACGCAGAACCCAGAGACCGAAGAACCCGAAGTCATTGAGGTTCCGGCGACCGCCGAGACACTTGAGCAAGAGGAATTCTCTCTACTCAAGATCGGGTCAGAGAAAGAATTCACCGAGGCATTGACGAAGGTGGACAATGCCCTGAAGTTGGTTGACCAACTCAGGGGATTCTGCCTTCAACGTTCAAAGCCGAATGATTGGCTAGACACAGGCGGCAATCCGTACTTCACCGATGCTGGCTGCAATCGCTTTCGCGCCCCGTTCGGAATGTATGAGCAAGGTGTGAAGATGTGGACGATTGACAGCAATGGGATTCGGAAGGAGATCAATGAGCGCACCGTCTTCGAGGGCGAGATCGACTTCATCTTTTTCGAGGGAATCATCGGCTCGAAGTTGCTCGGAGTAGAGGCCAGTTTCCAAGGTGGAAGTCGCCCCTCCAAAGAAGATGCCTTTAGATCCAAAGAAGACATTCTCTTCTACATCCAGAAGGGCAAAGCCAACTGGAACGGTCGCGGATTCCGCAAATTGTTGGGTTTGGAGAACCTGACTTGGGACGATTTGAGCAACGCGGGGATCAACCGAGAAAAGGTGCGGAGAGTCGAATACTTGACCACCGAAAAGGGAAATCCCAAGGAGGCGAAGAAACTCTGGGATATGCTCCTCGAACTCAACGATGGCGATCCGACAAAGGCGGAGGATTACCTGTTCAATTTAACGAACACCGGCGAGTACAAGGGCAAGCGCAAGCCATCGCAACTGACCGCGAAACAAATGCCCTGGATCACCAAGAAGGTTCAGGCGGAATGGGAGAAGCGGTTCCCCGAGAAACTCTCACAGGAACCGAAGGCCGAAGCCGCAAAGGTCACGGATGATTCCTTCCAGAAGTCCATTGCGAACTTGAAGGCCCATATTGAAGAGAAGGACTGGGCGGATCTGCTCGCGAAGTTCCACATTCAAGATGTTGTGGAGATTGCGATTGACAAGCGGAACACGTTCTTGCTTGAACTCGGTAAGGCCGCGCACAAGAAGGGAGGGAAGTGAAGATGATTAACCTCGCGAAAGATTCTCTCCCGACAACGCGGGAACTCGCCGCCCTAGTGGAAAAGTCCGTAGAGGACAAGATCAAGATGTATCCTCGGAATTCCATCTGGGCAAGTCAATTAGATCATCCCTGCCTCAGATACAACGAATACGGACTAACGCGCTGGAAAGATCAAGCCCCGGTCAATCGCTGGTTGCAGGAGATATTTGAAGAGGGCAAGGACCAAGAAGAGATCGTGAAGAAGGCATTGATCGAGGCCGGATATTTGCTCCGCCAATCGCAACGACCATTGGTGGAGACCGTGAAAAATAACGGTAGCGAATCCCGCTACAAGATCAGTGGGCGGCTGGATGTGGAAATCACGCACCCCTATCTCCTGAGAAACATCTGGTATCCCGCCGAGATCAAGTCAGTTGATTCATTTATGTTCGACTCAATCAACGAGGAGAAAGGAGCCGAACAGTTCCTTGAGAGCAAGCGGTGGTATGTCCGGCAATATCCAGGACAGATCATCTTCTACTTGTACGCATCGGGCAAGGAACTGGGTCTGATGATCTTCAAGAACAAGTTGGCGCGCCGGATGAAATTCGTGTGGGCGAAACTGGACTACGACATCGCCGAGCGGATGTTGCAGAAGGCCGAAGAGATCAACCGAGTCGTGGCTAAAGTAGAGAAGAACCCCGATAAGGCAGAGGACCTGTTGAGTCCCCGCCTCGAGGGGAATGAGCAGGTATGTTCCAAGTGCTCATTCGCGCATATCTGTCTACCGAGTATGCAATTCGGCGGGACGGAGATCGAACTGGATCCCGAGATAGAGACGAAACTCCGTGAATGGATTCGGCTGAAAGAGGAAAAGGAGAAGTTTGAGGAGTTAGATGAGGAAGTCAAAGAGCCATTCAAGAAGCGGGGGCCGGGCTTGTATCTCGTCGGTGGATCGTTCAATGTCAAAGTGAGCACATTCAGCCGTGCCGTGTACAACGTGCCAGCGGAACTCAAAGAGCAATATCGAGAGCAAGCGACATCGACGCGGGTGGACATTAAGCAATTAGATGGAAAGGCGAAGTGATTCGAGGCGGTGCGGGAATCGGCGCAATTCCTTGCTGGTGAGGAGGCAGGATTTGTGAACCCGCGCCGCCGAGGTTACGCGAATGAGGACTCTAATGAGTGGCGGCGAGAATAAGAATCAATCCATCTTCGATTACCTGACGAGTCCTGAGTTTCGGCAAGGGATTCAAGCCATTGTGGAAACATTCATTGCGTTCCAGCAAGACCTCGATGCAGAAAAACGGGCAATGGAACGCCAGTGGGCGAAGCGAGAGAAGACGATTCAACGGGCACTTCTCGCTACTGATCGGATACACGGTTCTTTGCAGGGGATACTCGGAACAAATGCAATGCCCGACCTTCAGAAAGCACTACCGGAAGCAAGAACGGATTGAACCAAGGATGCCGTTAAATTCCATGAAAATCGCACCACGATTGTCGCTACGGAGAGATGTAACGGCTGTTCGAGCAATCTATCAAAGAAGGATAATTCGTCTCAGGAAACGATTTGAGCGGGGTAAGTCGGCGACGGCCATTGCTGGAGATTTGAAACTATCCCCGCCGACGGTATTGATGATTTTGAAGTATCCAGATCGGTCCGTTTCACTAAGGACGATGTTGAAAGTAATAAGGGGGACAGAGCGGAAAAATCGTCGCTGCCCAAAGATAGCATCATTCCGAGGCGGTATCTGGTGTCAGGATTCGATTTGATTGTTCTTTGAGGCAAGCACACAGTTGCTGCTAAGGAACGGGGAACGATTTGTAGAATCGATGGTCATAGTTTGACAACCGTTCCAGCGATTGTCGTGCTTGCCATTGTTCTTTGAATGTTGCAGTTGTTTCTGACCAGCAGCAGCCTTTGGATAGCGTAACCTATGCCAAGGGTGCACCTAGGCGAAAGCCGATGGTTCAAATACGAGCTAACTGGCGACCAGACAAGCAAAGTGCTTGCTGACAACTGCAACTTAATTCTTGGATGGCCGTGGTGTGGGAACCTAATCTTGGAGACGGGCATTGGTTGTGACTGAGGATATTCAAGGAACCCAGCAACGAGATTGCAGACCAACTGCCAGCCACCCATTGATTGTATTCCGGTTTAGCCTTTCGCCGGAGTAAAAGCAAAGGCATTAATCCTCCCTCTGGGCCGCCGTGTACGGTGCGCGGCGGCTCGGTTTAATAAGGAGAAAAACGAATGTGCTTTCTTGAGCCACGGGTACTGCGAATTACGACAGAGCAAAATCGCATACCAGACGCAGTTCTGGTTGACATTCTGTGTGTGTATGAATTCGCTAAGAGGGAAGACATTCCAGCACTGCCCAATGAGTTGATTTGCAAGCGAAACGGTGACTTCTGGACAACTTGGACAAAGGTTTTAGACATACGAGACAACAACAAGTCTATTCCACGCAAGGAGGACATCATGAACTCAGACCAAATTGAAACAAGGTGGCAGAGGAGTTACGAAGGCATTGTTGCCGACCGCCGTGATTTCAACTTGAAGGTGAGGGAAGTATTGGAACTCGCGAGGTCAATCTACGGATATGGCGAATATGACCGCGCCGTTCAGGAAATAAAAAATCGGCGGTTGACGATCATCGGACGGGAGAAGCGCAAGCACTTCCCGCTCAAGAAATATCAGATGCTTTTCGGTAGGCAGAAGGGCAACTGCGGTATCTGTAGACTAGAGCTTGAGGTGGCAGGACCGCCGAATGTGATCGACCATAAAGACGTCAATCGGACGAAGGGATACAACTCCGACAGCAACTTGCAACTCGTTCATAAGGACTGTAATGCGGAGAAGGCGGCCAAAAGCATCCCGCAGCAAGCGAAGCATTACGGGGAGACAATGATGGAGTTGATATGAACCGCACCCTGAAATTTTTTGCGCGCCCGAATCCGGTCTGGGGATTCATCTTACTGATGCTGATTGTTCTGGCGGCGTGGCTGATAGCGGGACTAATCATAGAGAATCCCATAGTTGCCCGGGTCGCCGTTGCCGCGTTCTTGATTTTCCCAGTGGCATTTGTGGTGAGGGGTCTCGCCCTAACGTGGTACGAAGTCGAAGAGAAGGTGCGCGGATTTTTTGAAGCCATCAATGCAGAATCAACGAAGAGGGACTGCGACTAATGAAGTTTCTGGACTGGAAATCTTGCTATAAAGAATCTGGCAAAAATCTCTGGGTCCCGTTAGCGTACACCCACCCAGCGAAGATGTCTGTCGGATTATGCCGCAAAATCTTCGCGTTTATGGAAGAGAAGGGGATGCTGAAGAAGGGGAATGTGGTCTGCGATCCCTTTGCGGGAATCTTCACGACGGGACTAATCGGAGCAATGAAGGGGTATCGGGTTGTGGGAGTTGAACTCGAAGAGAAGTTCTGCAAGTTGTCCAAGCAGAACATCGAGAAGAACCATAAGATTCTTGAGAGGCTTGGTGTGCCCATTCCTGAAATTTATCAAGCAGATAGTAGAAAACTTTCAGAGGTGATCGCATTTCGCCAAGCCGTTGATCTCTTCGGCCTTCTGCTACATCCGCTCGGCGATGTCGTAGTCCAGTTTCGCCCAGACGAATTTCATCCGACGCGCCAACTTGTTCTTGAAGATCATCAGACCCAGTTCCTTGCCCGATGCGTACAAAAAGTGGAAGGAATTGTGACAAGTCCACCATTTTCAATGGCGAATTGCCAACCGGTTAGTTCGACGGTATTAGGATCGGGACAAGGAGTGCGGAGTAAATATAAGGAAATTGGTAAACGACCCGATGATAATTTGGGTGGAACCAAAGGACAGATTGCAATTTTGAAGGAAGGGTCCATCTCCGCCGTTCTGACAAGCCCGCCGTACGCAGATACTCCGACAAGCGCACAAAATGTTGGGAACACAATCAAGAAGAATTGGGGCAAGGGCAGAAGGCTTGTTGATGACAAAGAACCAAACTATGGAATGGAAGTTGGTCAAATCGGTTCTCTCAAAGACAAAGGCATCGACGCCGTTATCACCTCGCCGCCCTATGCTGAGATACGACAGGATGGAGGTTCTACGAGACCCGGGTACACCGGCATGACGCCTTACAGCGGTGAACCCCGAAATGCTTGGCGAACGACTCGCAATCAAGAGAACATTGGCAATGTGCCCGAGGGCGATGTTGATAGTGTGATAGGAGGAACAACATGCGATACTGTGAAGATTGTGGGAAATCAGTTGGTCCCCAAAGTAGATGGTGCAAGAAATGTTATCGATACCACATCGGGAGGCCGGGAGTCCCCAAGACAGAAGAACATAAGCGGAAGATCGGACTTGGACATCTCAACATCGCAGATCCGTTGCACTACGCCGACAAAAACAAGAATTGGAAAGGTGGAGATGAGAGGTGGAGGGGATTCGCGTGGAGAATCCAAAGACGTAAAGCACTCGCCCACGACAACTATCAATGCCGAAAATGTGGAGCACGAGAGTATCTCGTTGTCCATCACAAGAAAGACAAAACCCAAACAGGAGGGGAGTGGGACAACTCGATTGAAAACCTTGAAACACTCTGTCGAACCTGTCACAACCAGCATCACAGCAAGGACGAAAGAATCTACAGAATTAAATGCAAAGTTTGTGGCAACTATTACACTAGTAGAAGCGCGGTTCCAGGAGCCTGCTCCCGTAAGTGCAGGACAAAACTCAACACAGCCAAGCACAGAAAATGGGTTCAAAAGAAACGAGCCGCCGACATATTGGTCGGAGATGGCCAAAATATATCTTGAATGCTGGAAGATTTTGAAACCTAACGGGTATATGGCAATCACAGTTAAGGACTTTGTACGCGCAAAAAAGCGCGTACCCCTATGCGACAATACCGTGAAGTTGCTTGAGCATCTTGGATTCAAAGTCGAATACCGTGCCCGTGCTTGGTTGACTGAGGATTTAGGAACCCCCGATGCCTTCACGGGAAGGACCAAGAGCAAACAAAGGAAGTCATTTTTCAGAAGGCTGGCAGAAAGTAAAGGCAGTCCGAGGATAGATTGGGAGGAGGTTCTGATATGCCAGAAGATTTAATTTCGCTCTACGAATCAGGGAAAAGTGTGCGAAACATCTCAGAACTCAAATGAGTACGGGTACAAGTCACCTATTGGCAAAGGCAACCGTCGTGACCAATACTGGTGGAATGTTTCACCAGAAGGATTACGGTGGTTGTTGCCGCAGGTTCTTCCGTACCTGCTAGTAAAGAAAAAACACGCGGAGATTGTTCTCGAACTTCTGAGCAAAAACAGCAGAAGCAAGAGACTTCCGAATGAAAGAAAGATGGAGCTGCGAGATGAAATCCGACGACTTAATATCAAAGGACGTAAACAATCTGAGGAAGAAGTGATCTTCGTACAGAAGGCAACAGATTAGATGTCCCTCGCTCAGATCATATTACTGGGTCTCAATTCGCGCAAGACTCCGCCAGTCAGGATAAAACAATGCGACGGCTGCGGCAGATGGCGACCAATAAGTTGGTTCTATGACCGCGACAAGAAGAAGGCGAAGGTTCGGTGCAAGAAATGCTTATCGGGAATCCAAAAGAAGAAGAACTGATGACCGAAACCACGATAAAGGTATTTGAGTATCTCATCGACAGGGAAGGGTTTGTGCCAGCGATTGACTTGGCGAAAGCACTTGGGTACAAGAACGAGCGCCCATTGCGCGCCATAGGAACGACCATAGGTGTATTAGACAGGGCGAGCCGTGAGATATTTGAAGACAGGGGTTGGGTACTCATCACAAGGATGCGTGAGCCCTCGGGCGTGAAACTTAGTAAAGACCCCGAAGAAATCGCTGCCGCAAAGGAACAGTGGGTAAAATGGTTCTGGCCGATAAAGAAGAACAAGATTGATTTCTACGAAAGATGCGAACGCACGTTAAGAAGCAAGCAGATGGAGTTGGCCGTATGAGCGTCATTTTGCCGATTGTTAGGCGTTCGATGCTCTATTGATTTCGCGGCAACGGCCAAAGTGTCGGGTAGTAGACTCCTATACATTAGGAGGGCACAAATTATGGCATACAAAGGAAGTTCGCTCGGTCGACGTTCGCAAGGACGGACACATAATCCAACCTCGATAGAAAAACAAGGTGCACCGTTGCGTAGGATTGTTGAGGTGATGGAATCATCTAAGAATATCTTCCAACCCTCATACGTCAGATTGGATTGCGGACATACAGCATATACTTACTCACGGTTCAACGTGAGGGCGCGGTGCGCCGAATGCAAAGTGGCCGTTGCCGCTACAAAAAGCACTGACGCCTAACGTTCGCGGCAAAACGCAGCGAGCGAACCAACTGACAGAAAGCTAAAAACAATGAGCGAGTTGAGCGACAAAACCGAATTAAACCAGTGGAGCGGAGTTTTGCCGATTGTTATGTGCCGTGCCCGCAGAAGGATTTATGATTGAACCATATTACTCTGAGGATGGGATCACGTTGTATTGTGCAAGAGCGGAGGATGTTTTGCCGCAACTATCTGAGAAAAGCGTGGACTTTGGATTTGCAGACCCACCCTATGGAATTGAGAAAGCAGAGTGGGATTGTCGGTATCCGGAATGGTGGTTTGAGCGGGAGCTATTGCGCGTATGTACGCGGGGTGTGGCGGTGACTCCGGGGCAGGATAACATTGCGACTTGCATTATGAGAATGGGGAATGATTACAGAGGAATTCATTTTGCGAGGAATTTGAACGGAATGACGTTTGGCGGGATAGGTTTCGAGAACTTTATTGCTGCGGTAATAGGAGGAGAAGCACGGCGCGGGATGAGTTACTTTGATTTTGTGGTGCGGGGAGAGAAGCCCAAACATCCTTCGCCAAAACCGACCGAGTATATGGCGAAATTGCTTGAGAGATTCACGGAAGAGAAAGAAATTGTGATAGATTGCTTTGTGGGCAGCGGTACTACTCTTGTTGCGGCAAAACGTCTTGGGCGTAAGGCGGTTGGGATTGAGATGAGCGAGGCATACTGCAAAATAGCAGTACAAAGGTTGAGTCAAAAAGAACTCTTCGGAATTGAGAACGGGCATGGCATATAACTACGGTAACTACGCACTTTTTGTTCGTAGTACTGTCCTATGGACGAAATGAGACAAAAAAAGGAGTAACAGGATGACCGCCGAAGAAGAAAAACCTGACGGACAAATCATGGAAGATGTAACCGGTGCGTTTGCTTCTCACCGCAAGGTAGCAGGCACTCAAGAATTCAAAATGCAACTTGACCAGATCGGTATTGAGTCGGGTTTATATCCAGATCAAGCGATGAAACAAACCTCGGCAATACTGGAACTTCTTCAACGAGGCAATGTAGGGAGCCAATCCGCTAAAGATGCGGCGAGCGAAGAACTCAAGAACGCGAAAACCGAACTTGCCAAGTGGCAAACAATGTGCGAAGGATTTGTCGGGGTATCGGTAGTGGCAGACATTTTTGTGAACGAGCCACATACACCGCATGTTTTTGGACTCTACGTGAAGAATCTCATTGAGCAAATTCGCGAACTTAAGCGAGCCACCAAGAAATAAAGCATTGTGGCTAATATATCGGGCAAGCACGCAGTAACCGTTGAATTGTGGAAGTCGCTGCTATAAACCACACCGTTGAAGGCAGCAACCAACGGTCTTAGGATTCACGTTATTAGCGTGCTTGCCATTGTTATCTGTTCGGCACTCAATAATGACGCGGTTGCGCCGAAAGGAATTTATGGGACTCAACATCGTTGTCACAATACCGAAGGAGCGGGTGAAGCAAGTTGAAGCAGAGGAAACTGAAGTAGCGAAACGGATCAAGACGGGAGAGAAGGACATCGTCTATTGGTGGAGTATTCCGAGTGAGCCAGTCAAAAGAGTCGAGCGAATCTACTTCGTCTGGAATGGGGCGATCCGAGCCTGGCATGAAATTATAGAAATCATTCACGAGACCAGTGTACGGGTCTATATGAAGCCAGAGATACACATGCTCAAAGAACCAATACCGATGAAAGGATTTCGGGGTTGGCAATACTTCTGATTCACAACGCGGCGCAACCGCTAAAGAGAAGTGCTGACAGATAACGTTCAAGTAAGTCCGACGTTTGGGCGTACCAATATCTAAGACTGAATCGACCAAATGTGCAACATCACACCAAAAAGAATGGAGCGAACTCTATGGAAAATCAAAATAACCTGAGCGACGTAAACATTGTTAGGTGTTCGTTGCGGCTACAGACGGAATACCAGTACATAAAGTTTGAAGAGCTACCCAATCTTGCAACTCCTAAAACGAAACATTGGTGCTGCATAAACAAACGAGTCGACTCGGTAGTTGGTTGGGTTTGTTGGGACAATGGTTGGCGGCAATATGTATTCACCCCAAAATTTAAATGTATCTTCAGCACGGGATGTCTCAAAGATGTCATACACTTTATCGAACAGGTGATGAGCGAACATCGGCAGAAAGCAATGAGCCGCAATGACACCTAACGTCTGGCAAAACACCGACGTTGCTAAAAAAAGTAGCGGGGCTGAATGAACCATACACAACATGAACTTGCGACACAATTTTGGATGCGATATTTTTGGAATTCTACCGATAGTCCAGAGAAAAGCGATTTCTTCAACCTTTGTGAGTCACTGTGCGAGGCAACCAATCGCAATGTAGGGAGCGAAGCGACCGACGGTGTTTTGCCTGTTATGTGCAGTTTTTTGAAACAGCATGAAGACAAAATTAACTCAAAAACAGAAAGATGACTTTGCTGACATTATTGCCAGCTATTCGATAATCAGTGTAAAAATGAACGGCAAGGAGATTTGGGACTGTACTGGGAAAGAAACTAAAGATTCCATCAAGTTAGGGATTACTGCCGAACACAAAAGAATATATGTGAGGGGAATCGTTAGCGAGATACTGGACTATGTTTCAAAAAATTGCACATAACTACGGTAACTACGCACTTTTTGTTTGTAGTACTGTCCTATGGACGAAATGAATCAAAAGTGAAAGGAGCCTGAGAATTGGCAGAATCTTTTCGGGAAATGCCAAAAGCCCAAGCAGTTCGGTCCTGGACTCCGAGTGTCCGCAAAGAAGCCTTTGAGTGGTGTGTGAAGGCAAACGGGAAGGCTTGCGTCTCGGTGAAGCACGACGAAGGCCGTGCATTCCGTCAATGGGACATTCACCACAAGGATGGGGACAGGACTCACAACCCGCCCGACGGGTCAAATTGGGCACTGATGTGTCACCCCTGCAATGTGAGAGAGTCGCCGCACGGCCCGCCCATGCACGATAGATTCAGCACTCACCTGCACTTCAAGGAGTCACGTACATACCAACGCACACGCGAGCGGCTAGCAGTGAAAACTCTTGCAATGCAGAGGAATGTGACTGCTGAGCCGATCGTACGCGAATTCGCCAGAGAGAAGATCAAAGAGAAGGGCGAGGTCGGGCTGGAGGATCTGATTGACGCGGCGGCGGAAGAGGTTTTAAGGCGGACCAAAAGTAGGTGCAGTATAACGCAAGAACGCGTCCGGTTGTATTTGGACAAGATGTTGAATCCTTTGACGGGAGAGTATGAGATTTTTGAGGATGAGGATGGAGTGGAATGGATAAGGAGACGGCAAGATGATTCGACGCATTGACAATAGTCAGAGAGAAAAGAAAAGAGTGAAGAAAGGCGAACTGAACGGAGAAATCGAACGATTGAAAACCACCATCAGCCAGTTGCAGAAAGGAATAATCGACGATCCGGCAGAATCCGAGCGCCGCAAGCATTGCGTGGACTGCGGGCACAAGAAAAACGACAAGCGAAGCGCGCAGGTCGCGGAAGAAAAAGCAAAACCAAGGCGGGAATCCGAGATGAGCCAAACCAGGCGCAGCTACGAGAAGATGATGGTTGGATACAACAGGTAGGGGGGACACAATGAAATTCAGAATGAGTCTTGGTCAGATCAAGTTCTACATTGAGCGCTTGCAGAATTACGGCACGAAGTTTCATTTCCTAGTGACCATTCTCATCGCAATCAATGTTGGGGTGGCAGCATGGTATTGGTGGTTACTTCTCATCCCAATCGGAATCGTAACGGTGATCCTAGACCGCAAGTATGTGGCCGCCGACGATCTGAGGGAGTACATGAGGATCAACCCCGCCTGGATAGAGATGACGGAACGGTTAGAGCGCATTGAGAAGGTGTTGAAGGAAAAGAATGAACAGAGCAAACGATAATTGGGTCGCATCCATAGTTATTGCCGGAGTGTGTGTCTTAGCCGTTTTCCTGAGCGGTCTGGTTTTTAATGGACACCCAAGAAATGCTTGGGAGGATCTCTTAACACTTGCGGCACTGGGAATTTTGTTACTCGGCATCAACGTGTTATTGCTGCTTGCGGTTACGGGATTCTGGCAGTTTGGACTCTTTGTTGTAGAGAAATTGGCAATGCGCGGAAAAAAGACCCGCCACCTACCCCATACGTGCCTATGCTGGTTCTGGAACTGGCGAAGGGGATGGGAAGAGGTAGACAATCCTGATGGATTGTATCCGCTCGAAAGATGTCGCCGCTGCGGGATTCACAGAGAGAGGAAAAGGTACTAAAAGCTTGGATCGCATCTGCATTGACTGCGCGTGTGGGTACTCATTCTGTTTGAGTCGCGCGGTATTGGAACATAGCACAGGTGGATTTTTCGAGTGCCCTGGAAAGGAGATAAAGCATTGTACGCGGCGATTTCGCCCCGCTGATATGCTGGCCCTAATGAACCGAGGCGAAAGAGAGTATAAGGTGGAAGAGAAACAAGAAAATCTAGAGTTGAACAGTGGATCACCTTGATTTGTTCTCAGGAATCGGTGGTTTCGCTCTCGCGGCGAAATGGGTTTGGAAGGATGAATACGTAAATGTCGGACACTCGGAAATTGACAAATACTGCTGCCAAGTCTATCACAAGCGATTCCCCGAAAGCAAATGCTTCGGAGACATCACGAAGGTTGACTGGTCGAAAGTCAAAGCGAAACTCGTTACAGGGGGATTTCCTTGCCAGCCATTCAGTGTTGCCGGGAAGCGAAGAGGCAAGGCGGATGACCGCTACCTCTGGCCGCCAATGTTTGATGCGATACGAGCAATTCATCCGAGGTTCGTGGTCGTTGAGAATGTGCCGGGTCTTGATGACAAAACCTATCTGGCACTCGATGGCTGTATCTCTGATTTGGAAAGCGCGGGCTACGAAGTCGCGCCGCCGTTTTGGATTCCAGCTTGTGCCATTGGTGCGCCGCATAAAAGGGAGAGAATTTGGATTCTTGCTCACCACGCCAACATCAATGGATGGTATGCAAAGCAAGAAAAAACGAGATCGGCTTTTCATAACAAAAAACCAAACGGTGAGATACCGGGGCAAGGGCGGCAAAACAAGCAATGCGGGATTACGCAGTCAACTGGAACATTATCTTGCATTATTGCCAACACCAGAATCACGGGACTATCGGAGTCCAGACTGCAATCCAAAAACGAGAAGGCAACGTGTAAAGTCAGAACTCAACACGACCATAGGGTTAATTCCCACGCCGCGCCTAAAAATGGTGAACGGGCCAAGTCAATCAGAGATAGACGCAGGGGACCCGAAGCGGAGAATCGAGGTCACAATTGGAATGAACCCTGGCTTGAAGTTGCAACCCGCCTTTGTGGAACACCTAATGGGCTATCCGCTTGGCTGGACCGAAATAACGGAGGATTGAATGGGTCAACCGCAAAAAAGGTTACCCGACAAAATCTGCCCTATTTGTGGCACTATATTCAACAGGAAGCGATTCGGCAAGACCCTGGAGGATGCGAATCGATACCAGACACGCAAAACCTGTTCGCAGTCTTGTGGCAACACTTTACTCGAACCACTGGACAGAAGCACCTATTACTTGAGAGCGCGGAAGCATCTGAAGCCCGCCTGCGAAACGTGTGGATCGAAAATCAAGTTGGACGTTCACCACAAAGACGGGAATATCAAGAACGAGCAACCGGAGAATTTGCAGACGCTTTGCCACTGCTGTCACATGAAGTTGCATTGGCGACAGAGAAAATGGTGAAGCGGTATTCTGCCCATCGGGTGGACAGACTTAGAGCATTAGGCAACGCAATTATGTGGCAACTGGCCGCCGCGATGATGCAGGCCATGAAGGAAGTTGACGATAAGGAGATAGGAACATGAAACTCCGATGGTTTTTGATTTTGGGTGGAGTTGTGCTGGCAGTTGCGATTGTACGGTATTTGCATCCCAGAAGGCGCCGCCCCGATGTGACAAAGATATTTGACGGCATAATGGATTTCGTCGATGAGAGGGAGTGAATGCTGAAGAAGTCACAAGGGAACATGTATCCTTGGACAAGCCACACGCACAGTCATCTTGGTGGTGAATGTCCACACAAATGCGTCTACTGTTACATGAACCATCCTCGCTTCGGCAGGGCAGCGCGATACACAGGCAGGGTGCGGCTAATAGAGTCGGAATTGAGCGTAAACTATGGTACGGGCAAAGTAATCTTCATCGAACACACCGGCGACATAATGGCGCGAGATGTGCCAAGCGAATTCGTGGACAAGATACTCACGCATTGTAGAGCGTATCCCGAAAATGAATACGTATTCCAGTCGAAAAATCCAAGAAGATTCCTTGAGTTTCGCGGTAAATTCCCGCCGAAGATCATGCTTGGCACAACGATTGAGACAAACCGCACCATCGAGGGTATCTCGGAGGCCCCTACACCAGAGCAAAGATACTGGGGCATGCTTTCTTTGAGAATACTTGCCGCAAATTGTCCAACATTTCTTACGATTGAACCAGTCCTTGACTTTGATGTTCGGATACTCGGTGCTTGGATTATCAACTTAGATCCGCACTTTGTAAATATCGGTGCAGACTCAAAGAACCACAAACTCGTCGAGCCGAGAAGAGAAAAGGTTGTGGCCCTAATGGACTATCTCAAGAAGAGCGGGATTGAACTTCGAGAGAAACACAACTTGAATCGGTTGATCAAATGAGGAAAGATCGACAATGCTCGTAAACATCACAATCCCCGAGCTCATTGCCGTGGGGATTATCCATTCTCGCAGTTGGACATAGGCAATGAAGATCCTCAAATTGGTTGGCAAGATAGTGCTACTAATCGTTTGCTCAGTACTCTTTCTAGCGATTTGGGGGTTCATCTGGTTTGGATTGTTATTGATAGCGAAATGACGATGTGGAGACTAAATGAAAAGGGACTTATATACCTGACTCCACTAAATGAACATTGAGCGAATATGGGAAATGCCGAATCGCTACACCTTCAAAATGCGGGCAGTAGACCGTCTTTTGAGGCAGGAAATGTCTGGCACTTGGATTGATCCTTTCTCTGGCCTGTTTAGCCCTGCGCAGATTCGCAACGACGCAGATGAGGCATTACCGGCGGATTCGCATGTTGATGGCTTGGAGTTTCTGCGGACATTACCAGCGAAGAATTTTGACGGAGTGCTGTTTGACCCGCCCTATTCATGCGAACAAGCTCTCAGGAAATACAAGCCGCGACAGAATGGAACGGCTGGACGCGCTGAATACTGGGCCAAATGCAAGGACGAGATTGCTCGCATTGTCAGGCCAGGCGGGAAGGCCATCTGTTTCGGGTGGGACTCTACGGGTATCGGTAAGAAGCGTGGTTTTAGACTCGAACGTATTTTGTTGCTGTGCCACGGAGCGTGTCACAACGACACGATTATCACGGTGGAGTTAAGTATATAAATCCGAATGAAAAGGGATAGTGGGGAGACTCGTTACTGTGAAGCATGCGGCAAAGAATTGACGAAGGGCAAGCAGCGATTTTGTACTGTCTGCGGAAACGCGAAACTACATCTAAATCATGAAGCCGAGTCCCGCATCAGGGGTCATATCAGGATAAAAGGCACGAAGAGGGGCAACTGTCCTGTTTGTGCAACCAGCCCCGGTAGATACAGATTAACCGGAAGAGTTACGTATTGCGGTTTTTGTGCGAAGCCACTTCGAGTTCATAGCGGGCGAGGTCTTAGGTCAAGAATGTAAATAAGAATTGGGGATGCGAAAATACTTCATGATGTCGAGTGTTTTGTGATGCTGGAATAATTGAGTCGGTTCTAAAGCGCTGCGAGCTGTAGTCTGACTCGGAATGAAGATCACTGATCTAACTGATGACGAATTGCTAGAGTTCATTGCTCAAGGCGGTGGCATCTCCGATTTTCTCGCCGCCGTAAAGGAATTAGTCAAAAGGTTCAAGGAGTTGAAGTATGGACGAAAGCAGAAAGACGCATTGGGCTCTAAGCATTAAGCAACCGTGGGCTTGGGCGATCATTTGCGCGGGAAAGAACATTGAGAACCGAGATTGGTGGGCGGACTATCGGGGTGAGTTGTACATTCACGCATCCAAGAGATTTGACCAGTGGGGACTTCGGAAATTATTGAAGGGTGGACTCATCCCAGCGATTTGGGCACCAGGGGATCTTTACCGGGGTGGGATAATCGGGAAGGTAAAACTGGTGGACGTAGTAACCCACTCAAAGAGCAAATGGTTTGAAGGTCCTTATGGATTCGTGCTGGAGGATCCCGAGCCGATTGATTTCTTCCCCTTGAGAGGTCGGCTGAACATTTTCCAATTTTCGTTCGAGAAGAAGGAGGCACCCTGATGATTTACGTCGTACTGTGTGGAATCAGTATGTTCATCTGCATCGTAGTGGCTATTATAGGCAACGATCCCGTCGTATCAAGGCTTGATTTGATTATAGCGATGTTGTGGATGTTCGCTGGGCTGCAAGGTGTCAAGGATCTCAAAGAAAAGGAGGAAACCCGCAAACAGGAAGAAAAGCGAAAGTCCCCGAAAATGCACGGTCTAAGAGACGAGCGTAACAAGGAAGACAGCGAATGGCCTATAACATAGAATCTGGCATAAAACCGCCCAAGGAACACAGAAGGCAGAAGTATCCGTTCGGCCTGATGAACGTAGGTGACTCGTTCCCATTCCCAATCGAGGACTACATGCGCATAGCCTCAGCGATGGTGATGTATGGCAATCGGCAGGGCAAGAAGTTCCGGTTGAGTAAGATGGAACTCCGTTGTTGGAGAGTTAAGTAATGTTAAGTTGCATCAGAATTTGAAAAATCTCAAGGGCGAGTATTGATGATGGCCGTGTGAATACGTTAATTGTGTGTTAGGAGAAACCGTGGGGATTCTCCTACACCTCCTTGGCCCCGATTCGAGCGCTCGGTTGACCTGCAAAGGTTGCGGATCGGGGTTTTTGTTTTGTTGCGGCGCACAGTCGCCGAAGAAAGTAGTGATGAAACAGAAAAAGCCAACAAAGGCTCACAGAGCCAGACCCAGAGGCAGACCGAAAGAGAATGTTGCCGACAAAGTAGACTTTGAGCGACTTGAGCGCCTGATGGCGATGGGGCTCACCGATGAGCAACTGGCGGGTGTTCTCCAAGTTGATCGAAGTACGGTGTCTCGATGGAAATATGACCCCGAATTTTTGAGACACCTAAAAAAAGGCAAGAGCCTTGCAAATGCGAAAGTTGAACGGAGTTTGTATGCGAGAGCCGTCGGTCTGAACGCGGAAGAAATAACACTGATACGCAGACGAAACAAGCTCATCGTAAAGAAGATCGTCACGAAGTACTGGCCGCCCGATGTTGCAGCCTGCATGTCATGGCTCACAAACCGCGACAAAGATAATTGGAAACACAGATACGCACTTGAAGGCACACCCGAACATCCTATTCCTTTTAGGCTCGTTGCTGATCATGACTGCGACCGCGACTGATCGGATTCCCGACTGGAAACTTGGTTGGAATCCGAAACAGTGGGAGTTATGGAAGCTGATTGACGAATCGCCCGCCACACTGATCGGTGAAGGTGGAAGCAGGGGTGGCTCGAAGTCCCACTCACTCAGGACAATGTGTCTGATGCGGCGCGTGAAGTATGACCGCACAGACGGGTTGATCTTCAGGCGCAAACTGAAGGATCTCACGGACAACCACATCATTCCATTGCTCAGGCAGTTCCCCAAACTCAGAAGATACTACAAGCAGCAAGACCGCAAGATTTACCTACCGAACGGGTCAATGATCACATTCGGTTACGGCGAGCATTACAGAGACATTCTGGACTACCGGGGTAAGGAGTACGCGGACGAGTTCATTGACGAGGCCACCCATTTGACGGGCGAGGAGATTGAGGAGTTGAGGGGTGCCAACCGCTGCACGACAAATAACGAGATCCTATGCAAGATGATTTTGGCGATGAATCCCGGCGGACCGGGCCACGGATACATCAAGCGGATACTCGTTGATCGCAACTACCTGCCGAATGAAAACCCGAAGGACTTCGCATTCCTGCAGACGTACGGATGGGACAACGTGCGCCACGTTTTGCCTGCATTGCGGAAAGCCGGATACACGGCAAAGGACTATTATTCTTGGCCGGAGAAGCAGAGGTTCATCTGGTACGTCACAAGGAGCCAATACGGGCGGAAACAGTATCAGTTACCGGAGGATAAGCGGAAGGCAGATCTGTTCGGCGATTGGAACATATTCGCTGGGCAGTTCTTCTCGATATTCAGGCATCACATTCACGTCCAGAAATCATTCCAACCGCCGGATGAGTGGAGAATGTTGGGCGCATTGGACTGGGGTCAGCGAGCCGTATTGGAGGTAGCGGCACGGGCACCGCAGGGAATGATTGTGAATTTCGGCGAGGTGTACACCGAGCACGAAGCGGCAACACCGAGAGCAATCGCAATAGCGGACTTTCTGCTTGAGAAGAAGTTGTACCGTCTTGACATTCGGTACGACACAAACATGGACATCGACCTGAGCGAAGTCGGCTACGACAAAGTCCCAATCAAGACCGTAAAGCAAGTGCTCAAAGAGAAGATGGGTGACAAGGCTCCCATCCTAACGGTAGTTTCAAAGAAAACTGTTGACAATCGGCATTATCGGGAATTGTGCAACGACGTATTCAAGGAGTATCTGAACTGGCGGCTTGACACCCAGGGGGAGATAAGAGTGAAGCCGAAGTGGGTGGTCACTGAAGACTGCCCCATGTTGATACAGACATTGCCGGGGTTGCAGCATCCCAAAGTCAATCCAACCGGGCGCGATTTTGACCAGAAGATTGGAATTGCAGACCCATTTGATGCGGCGAAGATGGCATTGATGTCGTTGTTACCGCCGAGGGAGATTCCGAAGGAGAGGCCGAAGGAATGGTTTGAGGAGGTCTATCAGCATGTAGGGGCAGAAACCCCGGGCAGGGCCCCGTGGTGGGATCCTTGGAATGTATAATCAGGGGCAATATGGTCGAGACTGAACAAGAAAGGTGGATAAGGGAGTACGGCCCGAACGCCCCGTGGAAATCGAAAGAGGACAGTGGGCTTTACGAAGACCTCAGCGATCTCAACGCGGAGTCAGACGAATTTGGCATCATAAGCCAATTCCCAATGCATAGGCGGTATCATGGGAAATCGAGGTACGCGGATGTATCGGTAAGGTTGGAAGGTTCGCAGAAATGCCAGGTATTCGGGCACGCGCTGATGGGATTGGAGCCGACTAGCAAATGCAGAGAATGTAATAGGACGAGGGAAGACCTAGAGGCAACGGGCGTGATTTGGGATGGAATTAGACCGATATGAGAGAGATTCCGCTTTCACGGGATATGGTCGCATTGGTTGACGACGAGGACTACGCGGATTTGTCGCAATTCAAATGGCATGCCAACAAGGATGGTAATAGGTTTTATGTCCAACGCACTATGCGTCGCGGTGGTAAATGGTGGGCAGAACCCATGCACCGTCGTATCCTGAATGCCAAGCGGGGCGAAAAAGTCGATCACGTCAATCATAACGGTCTGGATTGCCAAAGAGAGAACATTAGAATCTGCACGGATAGTCAGAATCAGGGGAACCGAAAGAAAAACATCAACGGTTCAAGTCGTTTTAAGGGTGTTAATTGGCACAAACGGTACAAGGTATGGCAAGCGAGGATTCAAGGACGGTATCTTGGCTGCTTTACGGATGAGGAACTTGCCGCCCGCGCTTACGATGCAGCGGCTAAAAAGCTGTTCGGTGAATTTGCGTTGGTGAATTTTCAATGATCAAAATTCCCAACCTAGAAGACCCAGGAGAGAAGAAAGTATTTGATGAACTCATCGAAAGGTGGGTCAACGACGATGATGCCGTTCATTCAAAGTACGTCGCCGAATGGGACAACATTGATGATCGTCTGCGGAGCGACATTGTGGTATCGGGATTCACGCAGAAGTACACAGATAACCTTGCCGACCGCAACAGCCCGAAGACGGCAGATGAAGCAAAGAGGGAAAAATGGTTCGTCCCGCTGAACCGAGCGGCGCCTAATCACGAGGCAGTCCTAGGAGATTTCTTGAGCCTACGGCGGAAGTTACTGATTCAAGGCCGCACACCGAAAGACAGGAAGTTGGCTAGGATCTTCAAAGCCCGGATCGAATACATCGAAGACTCCGAAATGTTGCCAGAGATGGTGTATTTCCCGCTGATGGACAATGCGTTCGCCAAGGGTTTGCACTGGATCAAGTGCCGATACAATCCACAGAAGCGGAACCTCAAGGGCAAGTTTGAGATCAGCACCGTCAACTGCCGAGATGTCCTAGTGGACTGCCGTACCCGGGGGCCGTTCTTTGAAACAAAGCGCCGGTTCATTCATCGCTTCCAGTTGCCGATTGACGAGGCCAAAGAAAAGTTCAAAGTCTTTCCGACATTCGTGCCAGAGAGTTTAGGTTCAGACACGGATTACGACAAGGCGTATGCGCGGACGGAGTACTCCTCAGATGAGATGGCGACATTCTACGAGGTGCATTTCCAGCAGACGCAGATACATTTCTACGGATTGAATCCAGCGACTGGTGAGGCCGAGGAAATCTCTGAACAAGATTACGAGCAGCAACTTGCCAATCCAGTGACGGCGAAGATGGCATTCGAGGGGGATGAGGAAACCAAGTATTACGCGGCAGTCTACAATCGGCACACGGGAACATTCGCCGTTCAAGACAACCCGTTTGGGATGGATGTCCTGATTCCGTTGGTGAACATCGAGCGCGACGGGCGGCTCTATCCCATAGGGGACGTGGCCCTATATGCGAACCTTCTGGACCTCTTAGACGTATTGGTGACGATTCTCGTCGATAATATGAAGCGGCAAAACAAGCCGATTGGTTTTGGAGACGAGAGGGATTTAGCCGAGTATCAGGCGCAGATTGAGACGGCACTCGAGAAAGGTGGGTACGCCCCGGGTTTGAAGGGTGTAACTTGGCCGCAAGGAATGAATGTGGCATTGATGCAACTCATTCCCTGGGTACTAGGATGGATTCAAGACACGACGAGCAAGCACGCGGTTTCGATGGGAGAATTGCCGTCGAAGCAGATCGCGAAAGAAACGGTTGAGACCCTAATCGCGAAGGACCGCCAAGCGCACGGTCGGAAAGATGTAACGATTGCCTACACCTTGACAATGCTGGCGAAGTTAATGGTGAAGATGATCTCGATATTCGAGACGGAGCCCGATTGGTTCCCGCTCTTGGATGCGAAGCCGGGAACCCCTGAATACATTCCTGTCAATCAGCGGTGGACGGAGATTGAATACCTAGCCAAGTTACAAGAGATGTATGAAATCCCGACGGCACAAACGGAGGAGGAGAGTATCGCTTTCGCTCAGAAGATGAGGGAAATCAGGAAGCGGTTTGAGGACGAGAACGACATCGACACCGGGATGACAGAGGGTTATGTGATCCAATCGTTGCCGCAGGGTGCCCAGGAGTTCACAGCCGAACAACTGCAGCAGTTTATCGCAAACAGCGGCTTGACCGAGGAAGAAGTATTCTTGAGGTATCAGCCAGTTGAGGCACCCATCAAAGTCTATCTCGTGAACCAGTTGTCGAAGGACGTGGACCTAGACCTGCGTTATTCGATTGACACCGATTGGCAGAACGACCCGAAGTTCAAGGCGAACCGAGCTTTCTTACTAAATTCAAAGCAGATGATGAGTCGGTTGGATACATTGCGGGAACTAGGACTTCCGAACCCCGAAGAATTGATTGAGAATGCCGACAATGAGAACCAAGCGATTCAGTTAGCGAAGCAGATAGTAAGTAACCCACAGTTGCAGGCAGCACTAAGGACTGTATTGCAGGCGCAGCAGCAACAGAAGGGTGCACCAGCTCAGAAACCACCCGAGGCACAGGAAAATAGATGAGCGAACTTATCAGAGGTGGCAATGGGAACGGTGGGGAATTGGCGATTGTGAAGAGCAAGACACCGATCCTGCCAATACGGGATTTTGAAGACATTCTCATTCAATTGCACACCAACCCGAGTTGTAAGAACTGTTACGGGCGGGGCTACCTGAGTGTGAGTGCGAACCTTCAAGGTGGAAAGACACTAAACCTCTGCGGATGCGCCTGGTTTGGAGAGACCGAGTTACTGAAGGTAATGCGCGCGATGAGCATAATCTCCGAGCAACTTGCCGGAATGAACGGTGCCATTATTGAGACATTGCAGAGGGTGGAGAAGGCAGTCCGAGCTAGCGAGGAGCGGATAGCGGTTATGGAAGAGCATTTGAGGCCGAAGCCAAGACTGGCTGAAAAACTCGAATCTTGGTGGAAGAAGATGAAACCAAAGGAGGCGGCAAGTGAGACCAAAACTAGTTGACGTCGGTGAAATACCAAGTGGTCCATCGAAAGAAGCGGTAGTTCAACAGAAATGGTATCAGAGCGTCACGGTTGACGCAGACGACTTCCCAATACTCGCGGACAAAGAAGTAGGCGACGAGTTGGCGATCATAGCAATTATTCGGAAAATAGGGGAGAGCGAAGACGAGCAGGACGGGAAAGCAATCCGACGGTTGCGGCTTCAGATTCGCAAGGTGGGCGAAGTCGCGAAGGAAGAGCGGGACATTCTCAAGGACATGGGCTATCGAGCCAGGGGGTAAGGAAAACCATGGGAAGAAACTTTCTACTGCCGGACGAGTCAGAATCGGTCTTGCGAGAACTCGGATATGAGCAAGACAAAGAAACGATGAAGTGGAGGCATCCGCAGCTTCCGTTTGAAGTCTATAACAAGAACGGGACACTAGAACTTTGGGTGAACGCAGAATATGACCTTCTTGAGAACCTTTGGATTGCTTGCAACAGAGAGAACCTTGAAGGATTGACGAACGCGTTTCTTTATCTCAAGAGGAAGATCGAAGTGTACGCAGTGTGAGGTTGGACGAAAATCACCAACGAAGAAAAGGCTAAACGTATGCCAAAATGTGGAAAGAAGCACACGCCGATCACCAGCGAAAAGCAGAGGGGACTTTTTGGTGCGGAGCTAGCGCGCAGACGAGCGGGGAAGGAATCAAGGATCCCGAGCATCACGACAGCGGAATTGGAGTCGCACCTGCATGAATCCGCCGGAAAGGATCTACCGAAGAAGGCCGTGAAGAAAGTTCATCACAGCCCAGAGGTAACGCAGGTAGATTGCTCAAAACTGCGCCAGGACAAGCAGATCGACGTAATAGGCGGTGTGCCGAAGCCGGTGAAGTGGTGAAGGTTGTCAAATTCGTCGGTAAGGTTCTGATCGGTATTGCGTGGTGGTTCTTATGGATGGTACTCGCAAACCAGGGTATTTGAAGCGCGTCCTCATCAGGATTTGCGATTTGCTGCTTGAATTGGCAATGGAAAGTTCCAGACCATAATGCAATGCACAGAAGAAGACTACAAAAAAGCCAAATGACTCAAACCCAATATCGGTATTTCACACTTTGCTGGCCGCAAACGGCGGCAAAGAATCTGGCTCGGTGGAGGAGATTCCGAAAGGCATTGACCGCCGCGATCGCCAAGGGAACCGACTGTCCAATAACCGACGCGTTGATAAATATGTAACAAGGAGGTCTTATGGAATTGCGATTCATCTCTGACGCAGTTCGTATTCTAATGGATCAGCCACAGATTCACACAGTAACGGTGTTTTGCTCGCCGTTGTCGGACGTAAAGGAAAGAGTGAGGGTAACTCGCATCGGCAAACGCAATCTTGATTTTCGTGTGAAGATCGGCAAACCAAACTATGCGGAGCGAGAATTCTTGAAGTTGTGCAAAGAGGCGAAGACGGCACCGAAAAAGTTCTGGCTGAAGCCGTATCCGAAGAAGCGAAAGTAATGACCTCTCTCAAACTCGAACGATTGATTGAAAAGTTGCGGGAAAAGCTGGAAGCGCAGGCAATTCCAGATGACATAACCGGTCAGATAATTATCAATCTTCAATCCGGGGGATTGTCGGGCAAGATAACGGTAAAGCAAGATATGTAACGGCACGGGCATCAAATGAAAGAAATCCCGCTATCAAAAGGGTTGTTTGCGATTGTGGACGATGAGGATTACGCGGGGTTGATGAAGGTTAAATGGTACGTTATGGCTGGGAAATGCTATGCTGGACGCCACATTAAACGGGCTGGCAAACAGACGACCGAATACATGCACCGACGCATCTTGCAGGCCCAACTGGGAGAAGAAATTGACCATGTAAATCACAATGGTCTTGACAATCGCAGAGGGAATATTAGAGTTTGTACACGATCTCAAAACCATGGGAACACAAAGAAATTTAGGGGATCAAGCAATTTCAAGGGTGTTCACTGGAATAAAGACAGGCACTCTTGGCACGCGCAGATTCGATACAAGGGAAAGCAAATCTTCCTCGGACGGTTTACGGACGGTGAAAGCGCCGCTCGCGCCTATGATGAGGCAGCGAGACAATACTTTGGTGAATTCGCAGAACTGAATTTCCGAAATTAAATATCAGGCTTACGTTCTGAAGCTCTAAGAGTTTATCACAACGAGCCGTGATTGGATGAAGGTACAGGCCTTCTCCGGTCACGGCTATTTTTTTACACCAGCGGAATCGCACAAGCGATTTAGGAGATAGGAAAATGGCAGACGATGTAAGGGACAAGGGCACAGACCCAGAGGATCTCAGAACAGACATTCTCGACGATGCAATAGCACTTCTTGGCACAGACGCAGGCCAGGGCGGACTAGCGAAGCCAGCCGACATCATCGCGCAGGAGGAAGCGGCGGTAAGGGCGGCAGCCAAAGCCGAAGCGGAACAACCGGCACAAGGGGCAGAGAAGAAAGACGAAGGGGAGCAGGCCGTCACCGTCCAAGGCATTGACATCGAGATCTTGAAGGCAAAACTCGAAAAGGGCGAAGAACTCACGGAAGAGGAGAAGAAAGCCCTGCAGGTCATCGAGACGGAGGTGGAAAAACCGGAGAAGCCAGCGAAGCCCACGAAGACGTACACAATCGCTGGAAAGACGGTGAGTTTCGAGGAGATGGAGAAGAAGTGGCGGGAGGAGACAGGACTTGGGGAGCTGGATGTCTCAGCAGATGCGCTTGAGAAGAGTGTGGACATCTACGTCAAAGCGCAGAACCGTGAGGCCGCCCAAGTCGCTCTTGCTGAGAGGCAAAAGCAGGTAGCAGTAGAGGTCAAGGAAGTCGAGGGGAGGAAACAGGAATTAACTCTTATCCAACAGCGGCTTGACCTTGAGCGCTCCCGCATTCAGATGGAGAAATCCCGCATTGGCAAGATGAAGCAAAGGCTCATTGAAAAGGCCAACGCACCAGTCACGAAACAAGATTTGGAACCGGCAGACCCAACGGAAAGGGTGGACCCGGACAAGCAATTCCAATACAGCGAAAAACTCCGCGCACAAGCGCAGTTGCAGGAGGTTGAGGAACAAGAAGCCGAGATGGTGCAGATGGAAAGAAACATCAATGCCCAACGGCTTTACACTGAGCTCACTCAGTTACAACTCGCGCACTCGCAATACCAGACCAAAGAGGATATTCGGGTGCTTGCGAAGAAACATAGTGAGGGTCAAGCACTTCCCGCCGAGGATGAGATAAAATTCCTAGCACTCACCACGATGGGGAATGAAGCAATCACACACGGATTGCGGCTTGACCAGGTCTACGCCTTACGTAAGGCGGAAGGCCGAACATTGCCAGAAGCGGCTGCACGGACACCGCAGAGGCCCGCGCTAGGGACTGAGAAGAAACCCGAAACATTGGCGGCGAAGATCGAAGAGTACAAGCGAAGACTCGCCAAGAATCCTAAGTTGGCCGGTGGCTCCGGCGGCGGACAACGCGGCACTGCCGAGAAGTCCTCCGCTAGAAAAATGATCGAAGGAGACAGGTTCCTTATGGACGAAGACCCAGGCGATTTCGGAAGGAAAGGATGGTTCGAGTCTCCCCGCCGATAACAAATTTGAAAGGCAGGATTTAGAACTATGGCAGCAACACTAGATAATCCAGAACTGCCAGTAAAGTATCGGGACACCCCGATTTCGTCTGTCTATGGGACGACGATCAACATTGATTTCAGTGCTGATCTCACTCTAGACCACGAGTCGGAGGTTCCACTTCTGACGCTTCTGGGAAAACTCAAAACCGCAAAGACGGCGACGCATCAATTCAAGTTTGCGGTGGGCCGATTTGCGCCGCGCACATCGATGACGACCGCTGAGGTAGCAGCTACCGCAGTAGGCACGTCGGCGACGGTACCGGTAGCCGATGGTACGGTGTTCAATGTGAGCGATGTCGTTGAGGTTCCAGATGTCAACGACGATGCAACGCACACAAGCCAACTCCTTATCACGGGGATTACAACCAACGATCTCACATGCCGACCGTACAAGCCCGCAACGTACGGTGTTTCGGCAATCGCAACCGGGGCAACAGTCCGCAAGATTTTCTCCGCGATGATAGAAGCTTCGAGCGGCAGGTGGTCTCATCAAACCGTGCCAACGGTCTACGACCAGTATATCCAGATTTTCGAGGATTACTTCGACGTGACCAACGTTCAGGCCGAGAATCGACAGTACACCCAGCCTGAGCGATCGCGGTTGCGTGAGGAATGCCGCAAGAAACACGCACTCGACCAAGAGTACGCGTTGTATCTCGCGAAGAAAGTCCAGGACACCTCGACGACCGGGAAGCCCCGGTATCAGATGGATGGACTCGACGCACAGACGATTTCCTGGGTGCTCACCTACGGTGACAACCTGCTGGAAACGAACCTGTTCGATTTCATCCGAAAGGTTCACAACCCAGCATACACAGGCGGGAACAAGCGACTTGTTGTATCAAGCTTGGAGTTGATCTCTCGAGTCAACAAGCTCATCACGGAGAGGATGCGCGCGACCCCGCGCGACACGACTTGGGGACCGGGCGTCACCGACATTCAATTCGGTGACAAAGTCTGGTCATTCGTTGAGGCTCCCGTGCTTTCAGCTGCAAGGACGGGTTACGGGTATGTTGTGCACCCGATGTTCTTGCGGAAGCGAGTATTCATACCGACAACGTACAGGATGAACGTCCAGAACCCAGTCGACAACTTCTTCAAGGACGGTTTCATCACGGCAATGGCCCTTGAACAACGGCTCGAGGAAGTAGCTGGGAAGATCAAGCCCTAAGATGGAAACGCAGTAGAACGAAAACCCTAACCACAGCCCTGCTAGTCTCGTAAAGCGGGACTGGCAAGAAAGGATACTCACATGAGTACAAACGGCACACCAACGATGGTCGAACTTGAGTGCATTTATTTAGGTGGGAGTTACGCCGCATTTGAGGTCGCACCCGGTAGATCATTGGATTTCACCAATGGTCGAGCGCAGATCTCACAAGAGAGACTAGATGCGCTTCAGCAAAAAGATTCCTTCAAACGTCTCTGGGGCCGCGAAATCGGTCTCTTGGGAACCCTAACGGGCGCCGCCAAAGCGAATCCCGTCAAGGTCATCCGCGCAACGGATAACCTTGAGGCATTGAGACGGGAACTGGCGGTGAACCAGGGAGCGCCCCCAACCGCGCTTGACGATCATCCATTCTTGGACGAACACCAGAAGCCGAAATTCGAGCTAACGGACGACGACAAGCGGAAGATCGAGGAGCAGTTGAAGGAGGACGAGGAGGATCTGAAGGCAACGGTAGGCGCTGGGGCTACATTGGGGGACAAGAAATCCAAGGGCAGAAAGTAACGAGACCCCGCCCCGGTTATTGATTAGTTGGGGCGGGATTTCATTCACACAAAACGAAAGCGAGGTAAGAAGCAATGAGAACGCGAATTACGAAAGCAATCTTCGCGGCTATCATCCTCATTTTGGGGATCACGCTCCTGAGTGGACTAGCAACCGGAACGGAGTACACAAAGAGTTATTCCGGGGCGAAGGTGACACTCACCAACAATTACGGCTACGCCTATCGTTTCACGCATACGTTTGTGGCGGCTACAGATACAATTATCTGCACACTGCCACAACCGCCCCGATTGCTCGGTCCGGCGGACAGCTTGCTTTATATGCTGAACGTAGGGGTTAGTAGCGCGAACGGTGACAGCACGGACATCGGGGTACGGTTTCAGGTTTCGAGTGACAATTCCAGTTGGACATCAATCACAATTGGGACAGACTCAACAACCTGGGCCACAACCGAAACCGGCACATCCTATAAGGTGACATCGGTTTTACTCGGATGGTCGGCCACAAGCGGCACGCTGGGGGTTGCCAATCAGCCATACCATCGGTTGAAAATCGTTGGCATCACAGGCAACAACATCGGCACGAAGCTGAGGGTGGACCTAGTTCCGATCAAGCAGCAGTGACAGCCGCGATGAAGCAGTAAATATCTCGGCACAGTCCGCCAATGCGTTAGGACTGGTGATGAGAGCGGCAAGTCGGATGATGGGCAACGTAGCCCCCGACCCAAGAATGTGCCCCCAGAGCTTGCTACCTATGCTCTCATCGTGGGTTCCGCCAAAAGCGGAAGTAAAGCAAGCCGGACTGACCCGAGGTTTCTTGAGAAAGGGAATTGAATGACCTCAAGCAATCTGGTCGGGTACATAAAGCGATACCGGATATTGGGAGAGAAGCAAATTTCTATCGAGCCGGATCGCATCTATCTAGCGGGAACGTGGAGCCAGAACGAAATCTGCTCGGAGTTGAGGCTCCTGCAGCAGTGGGTCAATTTGACTCTGATTCAGGGCCAGGAGAGGTATCAGTTCACGCCGATGACGGTTAAGGGTGCGACCAATGCAACTCCGATAGTCCTTGAGATAACGGGTCACGTTTTGAATACTGGGGACTGTCTCGTTGTTGGGGGAGCTCTCGGCAACACAGGTGCAAACGGCAGATGGCCCACTATAACGAAGGTGGATGCCAACCACGTTTCACTCGATGGCTCGGTTGGCAATGGAACCTATACCGCAAATAGTGGCACAGCATATCACGGCCTCAACGCAGCCCTTGATGTCAAATTCCTTCGCAAGAAAGAATCGCCTTACGGTCGTATCAAGCGGAAACTCATCGAAACGGTAGAAGACGAGCGGTGCGAATTCGCCGCCGAAGAGTCGCCAACGACCGAAGTCAATCATCTCTACATCACCTACGACGAACCCCTAATCATCGGGGTAAGAGGTATCCCGAACACAACGATAAAGACGGAAGCACTCATTATCAGGAAACCACTTCCTAGCGAGGATCTGAGTGAAACCGTCAATCCTATTTTGCCAAGCCAATACGACCAGTTGCTATACAGAGGAACACTGTATCACGTTCTGGAACTTCTTGATCTGCCGGAGGCAGAAGAAGCACTTGCGATGGCACTCACGAGATACGAGCAAGAGAAAGCGCGCACCCAGAGCATCATCTCAAGAAGCAGGATCGTGAGGGACGACACATCAACATCATTACAGCTCTGAAGGAGACACACAACATGAAAAAGATTCTATTGGTAGTAATTGCGCTTGCTTTCATCTGCGGCATTGTAGCGGGGCAGGAGCACCTAAACCAAGTCCTCTTCAGGGCGCAGCGGCAGGCAACCTCCGCTTGGGATACGATAAGTGTCTGGACGGGGTCAGTCCCGATGGCAGTAAAGGTGAGTTTCCTCAACACGGGTCCGGACACGCTCATCATCACGAAGAAGTTGGACACTCTGGCGGCTAACACGGTAAAACTCCGCCCAGGGATGAGTTACGCTGACGATAACTGGCCCCTTGGGTATCTAAGGGTGAAGGCAAGCGGCCCAACGAATATCGCCTATTACTGGATGGCGATTGGCGGTGGAGAGGTAGGAATAAGCATTGATCGATGGGTGCCGTACCTAACGATTGACTCACTGACAAGACCTACAGACGCGACGGCCTATGCGACAAATGACGTAGTGGCTAATAGCACAACCGCAGGGTCAGTCGCTTTCTTGAACTTCAAAAACGCGGTGCGAACTCCCGGCGGCAGAGGATGGATACAGAGTTTGAGAGTCTGTGCCGATACTGCAAATGTAGCGAACGCGAACTTCATTCTATTTCTGTATAAGGACACGACATACATCACGAAGATCGCCGACAACGCGCAAATGGCGTTTTTGCCGGCGGCGGTTCTGTATAGAATCATACCCATAACATTCTCGCTACAGAACACGGGATGCGGCACTGGAACGACGGCGGTTTTTTCCTATCAGACGTATTTGGGAATTCCCTATCAAGCCGCGAGCGAAAAGACAAGCATCTTTGGGCGGCTGGTTGTGCTTGGGGCTTACCAACCGAAGAATGGTGGCAAGTTCTGGGTTGAACTCGGCATGTTGCAGGAATAAAGAGCGATGAAACGATTCCTAGAGTTGCTTCTTCTGGGCGCACTTGGAGTTTTGCTACTATCCAATGTGAATGCTCAATCGCAGGGCGCGGCTAGTTTCTTTGAGCATGTAGTGAATATCCCAATGCCGCAGTATTGCACTGTGGTGAATGGCGTAGATCAGTACTGGTATACAACCAATCCCTCCAATCTGGATTTGAACGGCCCCGAACGGCTTGCCAACACTGGATTCGAGACGGATACGAGCAACTGGACGGCGGCGAATGGGACGTATGCGACTTCAACCGCACAGAAGGAAAGCGGAAGTAAATCCTGTCTCTTGATTGCGACAGCGGCAGCGGCAAGCATTACGTCCGAAACCATCACCAATGCTACGACTAACAAAGGCACGGGTGAGGTGTGGGTCTACTGTGGAAGTGCTGCCTCTACGAAATCCATCAAACTTGTATTGCTGAAATCCGATCTCACGCCGATTGATTCAACCGTCACAACCGTAACCGCCGTAACCTGGACAAAACTGGTCAAGAACAAACAATGGGATGGAACACAGACTGGACTCAAGGTAAGGATTGGTTTCAACGGCGGCGCATCAGGCGACTCGCTCTACATTGACGACGTCTCATTGACTCAGGCGTGGGATGTGATGATAGTGGGGTCGGTGAACACCACGAGTGCGGTGTTTTTATCAACCGTCTGTCAGTTGGGGGTCGGTTTTTCGGGATATGGATACCGACTTACGAACGGGGGGCTTGTCACTGTCCTGTTCTTTGACTCGGTGGTAGCTCAAACGTCCAACTCCGCCTCTGCAATCAACAATGGGAGAGACCGCTTCGTCGTTATCACCTACAACCGCACCGGTTCCCAGTTGATTTACCTTGATGGGGTTGTGAGCGGAGCCGGGGGTTCCATAGCGGCAATCGGAAAGATTTCCCGGGAAACAGCGTTTGCACTTGGCGCAAGGGGCGCACCAGACAGATATTTCGCGGGTAAAATCGGAGAACATATCTTTGTGCGCTACTCCGCTCTCCCCTCCGACATTGCCACAACAATCGCGCGGATAAATGCGACGTGGAAGCGGCAGGGATTTCCCAGAGCCTATTCAGGCGGTACAATTGTGCTCGATGTTGATTGGAAAGCACAAGGCATAGACAAATCGACAAGCGGCAATTCACTAACCCCCGCAGGCGGAGCGATAACAACAAAGATCAACTTCTAAGGAGATAAAACAATGTGGCGAGGAAACTTAACACAGATTGGTTCTCAACCCATCAACGTGCTGGGCACGATTTACAACCAGATTCAGGCCGAAGTGAAAAAGATCGATCTGACCAGCGGCGATGTGACGGTTGAGTTCACCCTATTCAGGACGGCTGAGGAACAAAACCCTGGGGATAAGAGAACGATAGTGTTTGGCAGTGCACAGTACAACAGGTTCGGTTTCAGCAACAACGCGCTCCTTGCGGCGGCACGACCGCTCTTGAATCTCCCGTAAGTCAATGTCTCGCTGGGACATTAAGGACGTAACATATTTCATTATAAAAAAATAAAAGGGAACAGCATGAAACGACTCACAGCAGTCATTCTAATGTTTTTTGTTCTTGCCGCGCTTCTATCGGCTCAAGAGAAAACAACGAAGGCAGTACAAGATCAATCGGTTAAGCCCATCCCAGCGGCCAGGGTTGCCGAGTCCACGAGGTCTTCCAAAGAGAACGCGGAATCGGAGGCCTATCTGAAACTGAGCGTGAACGAGCTCAACTCAGAACTAGCGGCCATCGAAGCACAGCAGGCCCAGTATCGCGATATCCTGAATGCCCTTGAAGGTCAGAAGATGCTGATAAAAAGGTGGCTCGCAGACTCAACCAAGCTAGTCGAGAACCAAACAAAAAAAGCGAGCAAGGAGAAGTGACTTGGCAACGACAAGATTCAATTCGCTGATTCTCGAAAGTGCCCGCAGGTTGAAGGACGAGCGGACCGATCCCTCGAGCGGGGGTGATACGGGAAGGAAGTATAACAGCGCGCTCCTGACACAGTATGCCAACCGTGCCATAAGGGATTTCTTGGTTGAGACCTACAAGCAAATTGGGGAGGATCTCTTCGTGGGTTTGTTTCCCGAGCTGGTGCGCGAATCGGGTGCGCTTAGTCTAACGAGCGGGGTAGTCGCAAAACCGACCGATGCCTGGTTTGTGTTCGATCTGATTAAGTCGGACGACACAGTCCGATTCGAGAAGATTCCCCAGGAGAAAATCTTCAGTATCCGGGCTGGGAAGGCTGGGCTGTACAATGCAAGCGCGACGCACCCGAAGTTCTTTGAAGAGGAAGGCAACATCAAAACCCTCGGTGTGACGACGGGAGATGTGAAGGCCCGATATATTAAAACTCATCAGGACATAGCGGTCAACATCAACACGACCCCTGGCGGGAATTACCTCTCAAGCGGAACACCGACGTACACGGCTGCAACAAAGACATTGGCTGGCGGGACGATGGCCGCCGTTTACGCGGCGACGGACGAAGGTAAGTTCATCACATTCAAGAGTTCCGACAATGATATCTGGATTGCCAAAATCAAGACATTTGTTAGCACGACATGGGTAATTCTTGAGGGCGATGGGCTCCCCGCCGCAGATAAAAGTGTAACTCAAGTCCACATCCCACCATTCACAAACGGCACAGACGATTTGATTCTAAACCAAAACTGGTACGGAGAAATCATCGCGCGAATGGTGGCTATGGGACTTCAAGATGCCAGCAATCAAAGCCTATAAGGAGATAGAAAGGTGAAAAACTTCTCGACATACAGTGAGATTGACAGCAAGTGCAGGAAACTGGCTGGTGTGAGCGAGAACGACATCATCACCCCAGTTCGTCAAGCGATCATCAATGATCTAATCTATAAGATTTACGGCCTGTTGGATGGGGCTAATCATCCGTGGTGGAACCGATTTATCAGCCTGACAGTCCCGGGCGACCTAGAAAGACTCGCTGACACAACCGTCAACGGTGGGATATTGACCGCTCTAAGTGCATCAGCGCATACTGTAACGCGCAGCACAGGGACTTTTGCAGTTGGGACGATCCTGGATATTATTCTGGTCTTGAGATCAACAGGCGCAGGGGTCGCACAGTACAAGGCACGCGTTACGGTGGGTGGTACAGGTGTCGGAACCTATGAAGTCATTGGCTCCGTCACAGGTACGGAAACGACGTACGCGTCAGCTACACACTGCCTATACGTGAACTGCATGAAGAAACTCTCCGCGACAAGTGCGGACCTAAGTACCCAGTATGTGAAGGACATCGTCAAAGTATTCGATGACCAGGAGACGGGAAGCAAGGAGCGGGTATTCGACCGGATCAAGGACCCTAGGATCTTCGGCAATGTCCACAAAGATCCCTTCCACACAAAGAGAGTTGCATGGCATCACAGCGGGGACACCATTTATTTCGATGTTGGGGCAACCGCTACGGCGATGGGCATAACGCAAGCCGAGGTTGTGGCCTGCCCGACATTGTACACCGATGCAACAGAGAACAACAGGCTTGACATCCCGCCAGCAGAGAATCAGATGTTGACAGACGAAGTTGTGGCTGAGTATCTGAAGCAAAGCGAGAAGGCGATTCCGAACGACTTGGGTGCTCGGCTCGCGTTGTATCAGAAGCGGTATGAATCAAGCGTAGCGGACAGACTGAAAGCACTTGAGATCAAAGGCAAGACGGAGTGAGTGTCAAGTCTCTGATACTGGATACATTCCGGGGCCACGCCCCAGATTTGGCGAACCCGCCCCCGAACTCCGCAAGGGCAGGAAAAAACTACGTTCTCACCCGTCACCGCGATGTAACGAAGGGAATGTTGGGCTGGATTGAACTCGCGCCCGGGTACGCGAAGAAGTTCGATGCTCTGCCAGCGAATGATGCGACCATTCGCAAGATCAGTGCTATCGCGCATGAGAACATCTACGACCTCTACATCCCAAACGGTAGTCTGACAGTCACGGTTGTCGTCGCCACTTACACGAAGACCGGATTTTTCCCAGGCAACCCGACAGTGAACCGTTGTGGGGTATGGATTCGTCCGTACTATAATGGTAGTTCTTGGGTAGACGAATGGCGCGAACTCACGGAGATGTTCATTTTTGAAATCGTGTCAATCGGAACTGGCGGAGACTCGTTCAAATGTTACATTGACGACGGCGCAAAGTACAACTTTCCATCGATTGATCCTACTGGAATCGTCTTCAATACCAATTACTTCAAGAACTGGACGATTGTCTACCAGGTATTCAGCGATGGAAACAACTATTCCTTGGTGACGAGCTCAGGGTATGACGGCTCGAGCTATTACCTGAGTGTAAACCATTTCCCCTCACAGCTCGGATGGAGCGAGGGAGGCAAGTTCATCGTTTACCGAGGATTCATTCCACAAGAACTTCCATCTACTATCTCAAGCCACATCTACGGTCTTTTGTCTGAAGCGAGAATCACCACAGGCAACAACGATGGGGATGTTTGTCTCCAGATAGGCTACCGCAACACGAGTTTTGTCCAAGGTGGAGCTGCTCCGTACACGCGCACGGTAAATGAGGTCATTGCAGGTCCGGGCACGCTGAATATCTGGCAGTATGCTGGTATGGTTGGCATTGATCCAACGCCCGTGCCCGATGCTGGCGGATTGGCGGCCATGACTTGGCACTTCAAATATAGTTTGGTCATGGATGACGGTTCCGAGACAAGGCTTTTCGTCGCCGTCACCGAAGCGGGCGGATCTCCGCCAGACTGGACTGCGGGTGGTGGAATTACGCTCACTGAACTCTCAAAGATCAAACTCTTCATCTACCGAAGCCACGGCGCAATGCCAGTAAGGGCGCGCTATCTTCGCTTGTATATGTGCAGTGAGAAGGAATGGCCCGTTTATTACTGGGCAACTGACTATGATCTGCGGGATGCAAGCATTTGGAACTATTTTGCGATAAGGGGTGCCGCAATCTTTGGAGGCATGCACTTTTACGCGCGCACGGACAGTGGCGTTTATATTACCGGAAGCGATTGGACGAACGTACGCTCACGAGCGGAGACCCAGATTGGGAGAGCGGTTACTGATACCGGAGTAATCCAGTTCAAGCACGCAACGGTTGTTGGGCGGAGAGCGTACGCGGTTGGGGTAAAGGCCGGTGGAACTCTATTCCCAAATCACGTCTTCGCAACAACGCAAAGCGGCGACGGTGCGCCACAGCGCGATGTGTTTCCGCAACTTTCGACTCTAAACATTGACCTTGAGTACGGCGATAGCGATGAATGCCGCGCAGTCTGGCCGTACGGTGATCGGCTGTTCGTAGGCAAACGGTCTTCCATCCACATTGTGTCCTATGACAGCATGAGCGGAGCCTTCCTCGCGGACGCCGTGACAAAAGCCGACGGCATCTGTAGCGTGAAGACATTAGCCGATTTCGAGGATGTCATCTACTGGGCGGGATACAACGGCATTTATCGTTATTCAACGAGGGGATGGCAGTTGCTCAATCTTGATTGGCTCTTGGAGTGGAAGGCGGTCACAACGGCCAACAAGGAAGCGGCTATTGGGGTCTTCGACAAAGCCAACAGGCAGTATCGTATTGCGTTCACGCATTCCACACTCGGAACGATTGAACGGGTATTCGATGTAGATAGCAGCGAATGGTTCGCCGCCGATTTGACGAATCAACCGTCTCGATTTGCCTTAGACACAAGGGAGATGAAGGTTGATTTCCTTTCCGGGAGTCTGATTCAGACATTTGGGACCGGGACCCGCCATGACGGGACCAACTTCAGTGTCGAGTACGAATTCAACGATATGGTCATCACGAAGCAAAAGGGTGTGGATATTCTGTTTCACGGTGTGATGATCGAGTATGTGTCAAGTGTAGCATTGACGGTGCAACTCTACAAGGACGGGGCAACACTTGGAAGCGCGGCGACATTGGCGGCAAGTTCGACAAGAGGCTTCGTGAAAGCGCCATTGTCGGCGCGGGGCACCCAGTTCTATTTGAAGATCACAGCCACGACGACCGCAGATAGTCAGAGTGTAGCTATCAAAACAGTCCAGGCGATCTATGAGGAAATCCCTGGTGGCGTAAGTGTGGAGGTTTAGCGGTGGGATCGGAAAGGCATATCAACTTTGAGCTGGAACTTAGGGGCATTCGCACCCCAGATGACTTGGTTAAGTCATTCCCGAAGATCCTCGAGTTGATAGGCAAGGAGATCAACTTCATTGAGGATAGATTGCCGCAGTCGCGGGAATCCGCTACCGGACCGTTGCTGGCGATTGCGGGGATCGTAGGGGGTGCGGGAATGGGTACTACGGCGGTAGCCATTGCCGTCCGCGCCGACTGGGTGAACGTGAGTGCAGGTGTTTTAACAACCATCACGTATCGGCGCGCCCTAACGAATGACGACCATTATCTCAAGATGGATTTGTACAACAATGCTGGTGACTGGATCACGTCGGTATTGCCGACGGCGCAAACGAAGAGCGGATTCAAAGTCCAACCACCCGAAAGCGGAAAGGTGAAATACATTGCGGCGGAGTTTCAGTAAGATATTGCTGTTGACGGTTCTGGCGAGTTCGATGCTGTTCAGCCAGAAATCGCAGAAGTACGGAATCGACACGCTCGATGCCTACCTGAAGGCGGCTATCACGTTCATCAAGCCGATTCAGATTGAAACCATCATGCCACGTTATGGGGGCGCAAACCAAGGAATCACCATCGGGCGCGATACGACTTGGATGCGGATATACGGGGATTCAACACTATTTTATGCGGGCGGTACTCTGCGAACACGATTCGATTCAAGTGGATGGAAAACCTACGCTTCTAAGACAGATGATGCTCAATCATTAGTCAATCTTACCGCAGCGACACCAACGGTTCAACAACATTCTCCATTTTTAAGATTAAGTGCTAATGCTTGGGATCCAACATCAGGCACATCGAAAACCATTACTTGGAGAATACAAAATCAAGCATTTGCGTCTGCGGGGCCCGGGGGTGGTGTTCTGGTTGCCAAAGTATCGAAATCAGGTTCTGATGATATTATACCATTCGCGATTGACGAACAAGGCCGCGCGTATTTCGGTACGTTCACCGGACAAAATTTCAGCGGATACAACGTTATCCTTGCGGGGAATACAACAGTCGGATGGATAAGCAATGGAGTCACCGGGAATCTTGATGTCAATGGTCAGGTGAGAATCGGAAACAATTCTGAATCACCATTCACAGGCTATTTGATTCTGTATGATGATGCGGCACATGCGGGGACACTATATACTACGACACTCTCAGGAAATCAAGTTTATACTCTGCCTGATTCAAGTGGCACGATTGCACTGATAGCTAATACGAAAGCAGAGACGAAAGCCCAGATCATTGACAGTTTGAATGCCGCGATTCCGTCGGGAATAATGCTTACGCAGGCAATCTACACCACCGGCTCGATCACTTCAACCTCGGAACAGGGCGTAGTTATTGGCAGCACAACTCAAGATGGCACTTTGACATTATGGAGTCCAACCTATGACTATCTAGGTGTGCTTTCTCCGGCCACACTTACTGGTGGACGAGCTTGGACAATGCCGAATGCGAGCGGCACGGTCATCACAACAGGCAATCTCTTAAACATAACGGCAACCAGTCCACTTGCAGACAGTTGCCTTGCCACAATTTCGACAGCTGGAAAGGTTTCAGGAAGCGCGATCACAACTGATAACATTTACACATCTGGCTCGATCACTTCAACCTCGGAACAGGGCGTAGTTATTGGCAGCACAACTCAAGATGGCACTTTGACATTATGGAGTCCAACCTATGACTATCTAGGTGTGCTTTCTCCGGCCACACTTACTGGTGGACGAGCTTGGACAATGCCGAATGCGAG
>Ga0315281_10000423_pt1 | contig 58448 bp, 46 predicted proteins | sample YL17G07_0_MG_FD_204540 | JGI IMG/M metagenome (GOLD analysis project Ga0315281, IMG submission 204540) | Sediment microbial communities from Yellowstone Lake, YNP, Wyoming, USA - YL17G07_0 | ecosystem: Environmental > Aquatic > Freshwater > Lake > Sediment | place: USA: Wyoming | collected...
GCCCGCGGAGGTCGCCAACGTCATCCTGTTCGCCGCCTCAGACGAGGCCAGCTTCGTGAACGGCGAGGAGATCGTCGCCGACGGCGGTTGGACGGTCTGCTGAGGCGGAACTGCCTCGAGGATCCGATGTGCGTGGAGCGCGACGGCACGGCCGCTATACTGGAGCGGTGAGTCCCGCGACCTCTACCTCTCGTTCCCTGCACGGCCTGCGCGTCGACCTGACGACCGGCGTCTCGGTCGAGGACGAGCTGCCGCCCGAGGTCGCGCGCGAGTACCTCGGGGGACGCGGCCTCGGCGTGTTGCTCGCCTTGCGCGAGCGGCTGTACGACGTCGATCCGCTCGCGCCAGAGAATCTGCTGATCTTCGCGCCGGGCCCGCTGACGGGCACCGGCGCGCCCGCCAGCGGGCGCTACAGCGTGACGTCGCGCTCGCCGCTCACGGGCACCGTCTTCGACGGCAATTCAGGTGGCAACTGGGGCACAGCGTTGCGCCGGCTCGGGTTGGACTACCTGGTCGTCGCCGGAGCTTGCGACAGCCCGTCGTACCTGCTCGTGGACGCCGGCTCGTCGTCCGGCGCCGGAGCGGCCGGCGAGGCCCCGACCGTCACCGTGCGTCCTTCCGGCGACCTCTGGGGCCTCGACGTGCCGGCGTCGCTCGCCCGGCTGCGCGACCTGCACCGGGATTGCGAGGCCGGCGTGATCGGTCCGGCCGGGGAGCGAGGGGTGCTCTTCGCCTCGATCGTCAACAACCGCGGCCGCTCGATCGGGCGCGGTGGCCTGGGCGCCGTGATGGGCGCCAAACGGCTCAAGGCGGTCGTCGTCGCGGGGAACGGCGCCCACCGCCCGTCGGTCGCCGACCCCGAGCGGTTGTCGTTCGTGGCATACGAGGCCGAGAAGCTCCTCAAGGCCAACCCGATCACCTCGCAGGCGCTGCCCGAGTTCGGCACATCGGTCCTCGTCAATGTGCTGGACCAGGCCGGCGCCCTGCCGACGCGCAACTTCCGCGAGTCGCGGTTCGAGCATGCGCAGGCGATCTCAGGCGAGTCACTCCGCCGCGACTTCGTACAGCGCCGCGCCGCCTGCCGCGGCTGCGGCATCGGCTGCGCGCGGCGCACGTCGACCGGCGACGCCTCGGGCGAGGGCCCCGAGTACGAGAGCATCTGGGCTCTCGGCGCCGCCTGCGGCGTCGGCGACCTCAGGGCGATCGTCGAGGCCAACTACGCCTGCAATCGCGCGGGCTTGGACACCATCACGATGGGCTCCACGATCGCCTGCGCGATGGAGCTGACGGAGGGGGGCCAGATCGCCGGCGGGCCGCGCTTCGGCGACGCCGCCGCGGTCGTCGCGCTGTGCGAGGCGACCGGGCGCGGCGAGGGTCTCGGCAAGGAGCTCGGCCAGGGCTCGGCGCGCCTCGCGGCGCACTACGGCCGGCCCGAGCTCAGCATGTCGGTGAAGTCCCTCGAGCTCCCGGCCTACGACCCGCGCGGCATGACCGGCCAGGGCCTCGCCTTCGCCACCTCCAACCGCGGCGGCTGCCACCTGCGCGCCAACATGCTCGGGCCCGAGATCCTCGGGGTGCCGAAGATGATCGACCGCTTCGCGACTTCGGGCAAGGCCGGCCTACTGATCAACCTGCAGAACCTCAACGCGGTGCTCGACTCCTTGTCGGTCTGCAAGTTCACCGGCTTCGCCATGAAGGAGGACTATTACGCCCGCTTGTTGAGTGCGGTGTGGGGCGAGAGGGTCGAGCCGCAGGAGCTGCTGCGCATCGGCGAGCGTATCTGGAACGCGGAGCGGCTGTTCAATCTTGCCGCCGGCTTCTCGCGCGCCGACGACACGCTCCCGCGGCGCCTGCTCGAGGAGCCCGTCGTCTCAGGCCCGGCGGCCGGGCGTGTCGTAGACTTGGCGCCGATGCTCGGCGAGTACTACATCGCGCGCGGTTGGGACGGGGACGGGCGTCCGCGGGCGGCCAAGCTCGCGCAGCTCGGTCTGTCGGAGGCCGCGGCGTGAGCTCCGCCGTCCTGGAGCAGTTCCGGCAGATCGGCCGGGACCTCTTCGTCGCCGGCCTCATCAGCTCGCACGGCGGCAACATGAGCGTACGCCAGGGGGACCGCATCCTCATCACCCGCCGCGGGTCGATGCTGGCGCGGCTCGAGGAACGCGACCTCGTCGACATCGGGCTCGAGGAGAACGACGCCAACGTGACGCTGGCCTCGACCGAGATCGTCGTGCACCGCGCGATCTACCGGCAGACGTCGGCGCTCGCGATCATCCACACCCACCCGCCGTACGCGATCGCGCAGTCGCTGATGAAGGACGAGATCGTGCCGGTCGACTCGGAGGGCTCGTACCTCCTGCACAAGGTCCCGGTGGTCGAGGCGCAGCTCACCGCCGGGTCGGCGGAGGTCGCCGAGCTGCTGCCGAGGTGGCTCAAAGAGTACGACCTCGTCATGCTCCGCGGCCACGGACCGTTCGCGATCGGCCACCTGCTCGAAGAGGCGTACCAGCTTACCAGCGTACTCGAGATGACCTGCCGCATCCTCACCCTCACCGAGGGGATGGGCGGCGACGTCAAGGAGTACCGCAAGGGCAGCGACCAGTACGGAAGCTGGTAGGGGGCGCCGGCGCGCCAGATCGGCGCGGCCGCGCCTGACGGCGGGCCGCGCTAGAAGCCTAAGAGGCCGCCGAGGGCGTCGGTGAGCCAGCCAAGGAGACCGCCGCCGCCATCGTTCACGCTCGCGCCCGTCGTCCCGTCGCCCCTCGCGCCCACCATCATCTGCTGCCCCGCGCCCGTCGGCGTGGGCGTCGGCGTCTTCGTCTTCGTCGGCGTGGGGGTCGGCGTCGGTTCGATCGTCTTGGTCGCCGTCGGTGAGGCCGTCGGCTGGATCGTCTTCGTCTCCGAGGGCTTCGGCTTGCCGCTGCTCGCCGTCGGCGACGGCGACATCGTCGAGTACTTGCCCTTCCAGGGCTTGAAGACCATCGAGCCGTACTCGAAGTCCACGACGGGCAGGTCGGCGAGCGCGACCTCGTTGAACTTGCCCCACATCGGCACGCAGTAGGTCGAGCCGGCCACGCCGGGCATGGTGCGACTCGCCTTCCAGTAGCCCATCCACACCGACGTGGCGAGGTTGGGAGTATAACCGCAGTACCAGGCGTCGACGTACTCGTCGGTGGTGCCCGTCTTGCCGGCCCGCGGCCGGGAGACGTAGGCGCTCGTCCCGGCGCCGGTGCCCGAGGACGCGTTGGTCTGCAGGATCTTGTTGACCGTGTACGCCACGCCGGCGCTGAGCACGCGGCGGCCCTTGATCTTGGGTTTCCAGTCGACCTTGCCGCCGGGGACGACGACCTTCACGATCGCTTGCGGCGCGTGGTAGATGCCGCCGCTGGCCAGGGTCGCGTAGGCGGCCGCCATCTCGAGCGGGTTGACGACCTCGGTGCCGAGGGTGATCGACGGCACCGCGGCGAGCGGACTGGTGATACCCATCTTCTGCGCCGTCGCGACCACGTTCTCGGGCCCGGTGTCCATGCAGAGCTGAGCGTAGACCGTGTTGTCTGAGCGCACGGTCGCCGCCGCGACGGTGATGCGGCCGGCCGAGCTGTGGTCGTAGGTGTTGACGATCCACGGCGCGGCGCCAGGGCCCATCCCGATGATCGTCGGGCTGTGCGAGACGTAGTAGGTGGAGGCCGGGTTCATCCCCATCTCGACAGCCGCGGTGAGCACGAAGGTCTTCATCGCCGAGCCGGCCTGACGGCGCGACTGCCAGGCGAGGTTGAACTTCTGCTTCTTGAAGTCGGTGCCGCCGACCATGGTGCGGATGTAGCCGGTCTCGGGGTCGACCGCGACGAGCGCCCCGGAAGGCCCCCAGCCGCCGTAGTCGAGCCCGCCTATGGTGCCTGAGATCGCCTTGAGTCCGGCGTCCTGCCAGTCCATGTCGATGCTCGTGTAGACGCGCAGCCCGCCGTTGAACGTCGTCGCGGCGCCGTACTTCTTGATCAGCTGGCGGGTCACATAGTCGACGAAGTACGCCGCCTCGCCGTTGTTCACGTTGGGCGGTTCCTTGAACACGCCGAGCTTCTTCGCCTTGGTCGCGGCGGCGCGTCCCTGGGTGATGTAGCCCTCCGACGCCATGAGGTCGAGGACGAGATCGCGGCGCTGCCGGGCCTGCTCGGGGTCGGTCGTCGGCGCGTACTTGGACGGCAGACGGATGAGCGCCGCGAGAAGCGCGGCCTCTTTGAGCGACAGGTTCTCGGCGCTCTTGTGGAAGTACGTCCGCGAGGCCGCCTCCACGCCGTAGGCGCCGGCGCCGAAGTACACCGTGTTGAGGTAGGCGGTGAGGATCCCGTCTTTGGTCCAGCGGTCCTCGAGCTGCCAGGCGAGCACGGCCTCGCGCAGCTTGCGCGCGACGCTGCGCTCGCCGCCCACGTAGGCGTTCTTGACGTACTGCGCCGTGATGGTGCTGCCGCCCTGGACCACCGCGCCGGCTTTCAGGTTCTCGAACATGGCGCGCGCGATGCCGACCACGTCGACCCCGTGGTGCTCGTAGAAGCGCTGGTCCTCGACGGCCACCGTCGCCTGCTTCATGACGTCGGCGATCTGGTCGTGCCTGACGAGGACGCGGTTCTCGGCGCCGTGGAGCTCGGCGATGACGCGGCCGTCGCGGTCGTAGATGACCGTGTTGACTGGGTTCTTGCGCTTCTGCAGGTCGTCGAGGTTGGGCAGGTTGCGTGTGAGGGCGTAGATCACGCCGGCGCCGGCGGCCAGACCGGCGATCGCGAGCAGCACGAGGACGAGCACGACCCAGCGCGCCCAGCGCCAGGTCCGGCCACGACGTCGCTGACGCTCGCGTCGCCGCTGCGCCTGGCGGACCTCGTGTGCCGGCTCGTCGTCGCCGGCATGGTATTTGGTGTAGTGCGCCACGTTCGTGAGTGCCTCTCGCCGCCGCGGGGTTCAGACCGTCGCGCGGCTCAGGTCGTCGTCGTCGGGCGGCGTCTTCTGGTGTTTCTCGCGCCGCCGCCCCTCTCCTTTTGGTTGCACGATGCGCGCCAGCACGATCGACACCTCGTACAGGATCACCAGCGGCACGAAAAGGGCCAGCATCGAGAAGGCGTCCTGGCTGGGGGTGAGCACCGCGGCGAGCACCGCTTCGATAAGGATAGCGTATCGCCGGTTGCGACGCAGGAAACGATCGTCTACCACCCCCACCTTGGCCAGCAGCACCAAGACGACCGGCATCTCGAAGGTGAGGCCGAAGGCGAGCAGGAAGAGGGCGACGAAGGTGAAGTAGTCGCTGGCGCGGTTCTGGACATTGAAGTACTCGCCGTTGAAGTTGAGCAGGAAGTCGAGGCCGCGCGGCAGCACGATCAGGTAGGCGAAGACGATGCCTCCGAGAAACAGGCCTGAGCAGGCGGCCACGACCGGGACGAAGTACCGTTTCTCGCTGGCGGTGAAGGCCGGGCCGACGAACGCCCAGAACTGGTAGATGAGGTACGGCGACACCGCGATGATCCCGGCGATCACCCAGACCTTGAGGCTCACCATGAAGGGCTCCGCCGGGCTGAACGTCGTGATCTGCTCCATACCCTCGGGCAGCGGCCGCAGCAGCAGCTCGAAGAGCCGCGCGTCGAAGACGGCCGCCACGATCACCGCGACCACCAGGGCGATGAGGGACGCGAAGATCCGCTTGCGCAGCTCGTCCAGGTGTTCGTAGAGAGTGAGCTGCTCGCCGGCGTCGATGGGCATGACCGTGCTGCTCAGAGGTCGCGCGGACGCGTGTCGGGCGGCGCGGGCTCGTCGATGACGGCCTCTTCGACGGGCTCGATCTCGACCTCGTCGTCGGAGGCTCCCTCGTCGACGACGTCGCCGACCAGGATCTCCTCGCCGCCGGACGCCCCATCCTCGGCCGCGCCGGACGCGGGCTCGTCACCGGGAACGGGCTCGGCCGAAGCGGCAGCCGTCACGGCCGCCACGCCTGTGGCCGCTGCGGCGGCGGGCCTGGCGGCCTCGGCGTCGACGTCGACCTTGAGGTCGCCCTTCACGTCCACGAGCGTGTTCTTGACGTCCTTGATCTCGCGCTCGATTTCGTCGACGCCGAACTCCTTGCGCGCCGTGTCCGAGGCCTTCTTGAACTCGCGCACGCTGCGGCCCAGCGAGCGGCCCATCTCGGGCAGCCGCTTGGGCCCGAAGACGAGCAGGGCGAGCACGAGGATGATGACGATCTCGGGGGCGCCGATACTGGGCATGGAAGGACACTCCGACAGCGATTACGTCGCACCATCTTAGGGAGCCCCTGCGGCGAGGTCAACGCGGGCCGCCCGCCGCCCGGGGCCGCGCGCCGCGGCTTACCCCCTGGGGGTACCTTCGACGCGCCGTGTCCAAGATGGCGCAGGCGGCATAGACAAAACGGCGCGCAGACGAGGAAACTCCTGCAAAATCCCAATGAGGGTCGCTTGTACGTCGTGGCGTGTCGACGGTTGCGCCCGCGTTCGGCGCTTTGGTAGAGTACGCCGACGGTCGACTCCCGCCGCGCACGGAGCCCGGGCTGCGAGTCGTCTTCACGATCCGCATGACGAGCGAGTACCTCACCAACTGGTTGTACGTCTGGGCCTTCATCGTCTCCGGGGCCGCCCTTGTCGTGCTCATCCTGCTCTTCTCCAAGCTGGTCAATCCCGAACACCTGACGCCGGAGAAGCTGGCCCACTACGAGTGCGGCATCCCACCCTTTGGTACGCCTTGGGCGCCCTTCGCCGTGCGCTACTACGTCTTCGCCCTCCTCTTCCTCGTCTTCGACGTCGAGGCGGTCTTCCTCTTCCCCTGGACGCTGGTCTTCCGCACCCTCGGCACGGCTGGGTTCGTCGAGATGACGCTCTTCATCGCCGTCCTGGCCTGGGGCCTGCTCTACGCCTGGCGCAAGGGAGCGTTGGAGTGGGCCTGAGCGACATGGTCCCCGACGGCCTCAAGATCGGCTACCCGAAACTCGAGAGTTTCCAGAACCCCAACGTCATCACGACGACGGCCGACTTCATCTTCAGCTGGGCGCGGTCGAACTCGGTCTTCCCCTTCACCTACGGTCTCGCCTGCTGCGCCATCGAGATGCTCAGCTCGGGGTTCGCGCGCTTCGACGTGGCGCGCTACGGCATGGAGGTCTTCCGGCCGACGCCGCGCCAGAGCGACCTGATGATCGTCGCCGGCACCGTCAACGAGAAGATGGCTCCGGTGCTCAAGCGTCTGTACGACCAGATGGCCGAGCCGAAGTGGGTCGTCTCGATGGGCGCCTGCGCGACCAGCGGCGGCCCCTTCTACGACGGCTACAACGTGGTCAACGGCGTCGACAAGGTCGTCCCCGTCGACGTCTACATCCCGGGCTGCCCTCCGCGCCCCGAGGCGCTGTTCCAGGGCTTGCTCGAGCTCCAGGGCAAGATCAGGCAGCATAGCTACGCGCCCAAGCTCCCCGGCGCGCAGGACGGATGAGGCGCGTGACGCTCGAGATCGGCACCGTGACTCTCAGCATGGACGAGATCGCCGGCCAGCTCTCCGGCGCCTTCGCCGGCGAGCTCGACGACGTCCGCGTGCAGGAGCCCGACACGGTCGTCGCGCGTCTCGAGCGCACCAAGCTCAAAGACGTCGCGCGCCGTCTCAAGGAGCTGCCGCAGCTCGCCTACGAGACCCTCAACTGGATCGCGGGGGTCGACCTGGGGTCGCAGCTCGAGAGCGTCTATCACGTCTACTCGTGGCACACGAACACGCACCTCGAGCTGCACGTCGCGGTGCCACGCGCCAAGGCCGAGCTCGACACGGTGACCGACGTCTGGCCGGCCGCCGACTGGCACGAGCGCGAGTCCTGGGACATGGTGGGCATCCGCTACCTTGGCCACCCCGACCTGCGCCGCATCCTCCTCAAAGACGATTTCGTCGGTCACCCGCTGCGCAAGGACTACGTCGACCTCGCCGAGAACCACCCGCATGCCTGACCACTTCGAGACACCCGAGCCCGACGAGGCCGTCAAGCTGGCGCTGGAGCGCATCCGCGAGACGACCGCAGCCGGCCGGGGCTCGGACATGGAGGGCCTCGAGTTCAACGAGGTCGTCGTCAACATGGGGCCGCAGCACCCTTCCACGCACGGCGTGCTGCGCCTGGTGGTGACCCTCGACGGCGAGCTGGTCAAGGACGTCATCCCCGTGATCGGCTACCTGCACCGCTGCAAGGAGAAGCTGGCCGAGAAGCGCACCTACTACCAGTACATCCCGATTGTCGACCGCACCGAGTACTTGGCCAGCATGAACTGCGAGTGGGGCTACGTGATGACGGTCGAGAAGCTCATGGGCATCCGGCCGACGCGGCGCGCGGAGTTCATCCGCGTCATCGTCGGCGAGCTCATGCGCCTCGCAAGCCATCAGGTCGCGGTCGGCACGTTCGTCGCCGACCTCTCGCCCCTCGGCACGGCGATGGTCTTCTACATGTTCCGCGACCGCGAGCTCATCCTCGACTTGCTCGAAGAGGTCTCGGGCGCGCGCATGATGTTCAACTACATGCGCTTCGGCGGCGTGCGCTACGACCTTCCGGCGGGCTGGGTGGAGAAGTGCCGCGAGCTCATGAAGCGCATGCCCAAGCTCATCGACGAGTACGAGGCGCTGGTCGACGACAACGCCATCTACCTGCAGCGCACCCAGGGCAAGGGCGTGATCACCCAGCAGGACATCGTCGACTACGGCATCACCGGTCCTAACGCGCGCGCTTCGGGCGTGCCGCTCGACCTGCGCCGCACCAGGCCGTACTCGGTCTACCCCGAGCTCGACTTCGAGGTCTGCACCGCTACCCACGGGGACGTGTTCGATCGGTACAAGGTGCGGATGGAAGAGATGCGTCAGTCGGTGAAGATCGTCGAGCAGTGCCTCGACATGCTGCCGCAGGGGCCGGTCCAGCTCGGCTCCCTGCGCGCCCCGTACGTGATCACCCCGCCGCCGGGCTCGTGCTACGTCGGTCAGGAGAACCCGCGCGGCGAGTATGGCACCTACATCGTCTCGGACGGCTCTCGCTATCCGTACCGGCTCAAGTTCCGCGACCCGTGCTTCTGCAACCTGCAGCTCTTCCCCAAACTGCTCAGCGGCAACAAGATCGCCGACGCGGTCGCCATCTCGGGGAGCATCGACCTGGTGCTCGGAGGCATCGACCGCTAGATGGACGTCTTCATCGACATCGCCCGTCTGGTCGTCTGCGTAGTCGTGGCCTACCTGGTCGTGTTCGCCGCGGCGCTCGCCAACATCGTCTTCGAGCGTCGCGCCCTGGCCTTCATGCAGGACCGCCACGGCCCCAACCGCGTCGGTCCCCACGGCGTCCTGCAGAGCGTCGCCGACGCCTTCAAGATGATGGGCAAGGAAGACTTCAGGCCGGCGTTCGCCGACCCCTTCGTGTTCACACTCGCGCCGGTCATGGTCATGATCGGCGCCGTCGCCGTGCAGCTCACGATGCCCTACACGAAGGGCTTCACGCCGGCCGCTCTCAACGTCGGTCTCATCTATATCGTCGCCGTGACCAGCTTCACGACGATGGCGATCCTGCTCGGCGGGTGGGCCTCGCGCAACAAGTACTCGCTGGTCGGCGCCCTGCGTTCCGCGGCGCAGATGATCTCGTACGAGATCCCGATGATCCTCGCCCTGCTCGGCGTCGCCATGGCGGTCGGATCGCTCAACCTCGACGTCGTCGTCGCGTCCCAGGCCGACTACGAGTGGCTCGCCTTCTACATGCCGTTCACCTTTCTGCTCTACGTGATCGCCGCCATCGCCGAGCTCAACCGCGGGCCGTTCGACCTGCCCGAGTCGGAGTCCGAGCTCGTGTCCGGCTACGGCACCGAGTACTCGGGCATGCGCTTCGGCATGTTCTTCCTCAACGAATACGCCGGCATGACGATCATGTCGATGGTCGCCGTGACGCTCTTCCTCGGCGGCTGGCACGGCCCCTTCGAGGACCTGCTCGTCATCGGCGGCGTCGCCGTCGTGCCGTTCGTGTGGTTCATGGTGAAGACGTACTCTCTCGTGTTCGCCCTCGTCTGGGTGCGGCTCTCGCTGCCGCGTCTGCAGGTCGACCAGCTCATGGCCTTCGCCTGGAAGATCCTCATCCCGCTCGGCCTGCTCAACATCGCCGCCACGGCCGCGGTCATCCTCTGGGTGCCGCGCTGGAAGTGGGGCCTGCTGATCGTCGGCTGGGTCTCGTTCCTGGCCTTCGTGGGCCTGTTCGACCCGGTTCTCAAGTGGCGCCTGCGCAGGCAGCGTGAGCGTCTGCCGGTGGTGACTTCCTGATGCTCGGCATGTTCAAAGCGATGCGCACGACATTGCGCCACTTGCCGATGCGCAAGATCACCGTGGAGTACCCGGAGCAGCGCGACCGGCTGCCGGAGCGCAGCCGGGGCCTCTTCCGGGTCGTGATCGACCCGGCGAGCGGCGACCCGCGCTGCCGCGCCTGCACGCTCTGCGAGACCAACTGCCCGGTGCAGGTGATCCGCGTCAACTACTCGTCCAAGTACCAGCTCACGGCGCCGAACGTGGCGCGCGTCGCCGCGCGGCGCCTCGAGGCCCAGCCCGACGTGGACCTCAAGCGGCTGCAGCCGGTGCTCGACGACTTCCAAGAGCACGGTACCGGCCTCATCGCCGTCCTGCAGAACACGCAGCAGGTCTACGGGTACCTGCCGCGCGCGGCCCTGCACGAGATCTCGCTGCAGAGCGGCGTCTCGCTCTCGCAGATCTACGGCGTGTCGAGCTTCTACAACCAGTTCCGCCTGTCGCCCATCGGCAAGCACCTGATCGACGTGTGCCACGGCACCGCCTGCCACGTCGCCGGCGCGCAGCAGATCACCGAGGCCGTGGAGGAGGAGCTCGGTGTGGCCGACGGCAAGACGACCAAGGACATGCTGTTCACGCTCGGCTCGGTCGCATGCATGGGCGCCTGCTCGCAGGCGCCGGTGATGCGCATCGGCGACCAGACCTACGGCAACCTCACCCCTGACAGGACACGCAAGGTGATCCGCGACCTCATGCAGCAGGTCGGGGCCCAGAAGGGGTGAGACGGAGTCCCATGAGCGACGAAACCATGAGTGAAGACGGCAACGTGGACGCCGGACAGAACGGCGACGCTCAGGCCGCCGAGGCGCGCAACGTCAAGGTCGCGCCGGCCGGCGACGGTCGCCTGCGGGTGACCGTCTGCGCCGGCACAGCCTGCGTCTTCGCCGGCTCGCTGGCCGTCCACGACGCCTTCGTCGAAGAGGTCAAGGCGGCGGGGCTCGACGACAAGGTCGCGGTCTCGATCATCGGCTGCCATGGGCTCTGCTCGCAGAGCCCCGTGGTGGTCAGCTCGGACGACACGTTCTACGGCAAGCTCAAGCCGCAGGACGTCAAGACGGTCGTCGACGAGCACCTCAAGGGCGGCGCGCCGGTCGAGAAGCTCATGTACGAGGACCCCTCGACCGGTGAGGTCGTGCGCGACTGGCACGAGATCGGCTTCTACAGGCAGCAGACGCGGATCGCCCTGCGCAACGTCGGCCAGGTCAATCCCGAGAAGATCGACGAGGCGATCGCGCGCGGCGGCTACGAGGCCGCGCGCACTGCGTTCACGACCATGACGCCGGAGCAGATCATCGATGTGGTCAGCGAGTCGGGCATCCGCGGCCGTGGCGGCGCCGGCTTCCCCACGGGCACCAAGTGGAAGTTCGCCCGCCAGTCACCGGGCGACGAGAAGTACCTCATCTGCAACGGCGACGAGGGCGACCCCGGGGCGTTCATGGACGCCTCCATCATGGACGGCGACCCGCACGCCGTGCTCGAGGGCATGCTCATCGGCAGCTACGCGATCGGCGCCCACGAGGGCTACATCTACGTGCGCGCCGAGTACCCGCTGGCGGTGAAGCGGCTGACCAAAGCGATCGCCGACGCCGAGCAGCGCGGGTATCTCGGCGACGACGTCTTCGGCAGCGGCTGGCGCTTCCACGTGCATCTCAAGCTCGGCGCCGGCGCCTTCGTCTGCGGCGAGGAGACGGCGCTCATCGCCTCGATCGAGGGCAAGCGGGGCATGCCGCGCACGCGGCCGCCGTATCCCGCGGTCAGCGGCCTGTGGGGCAGGCCGACCAACATCAACAACGTCGAGACGCTGGCCACGATCCCGTGGATCATCGCGCACGGCGCCGAAAAGTACTCGGCGATGGGCGCCGAGACCAGCCGGGGCACCAAGGCCTTCTCGCTCGCCGGCAAGATCGTCAACGGCGGCCTCGCCGAGGTGCCGATGGGCTCGACCCTGCGGCACATCATCTTCAACGTCGGCGGGGGCATCAAGGGCGGCCGCGAGTTCAAGGCGGTCCAGCTCGGCGGTCCCTCCGGCGGCTGCCTGCCCGCCTCCCTGCTCGAGACGACGATCGACTACGAGAGCCTCGCCGCGACAGGCGCCATCGTCGGCTCCGGCGGCATGGTCGTGGTCGACGACCAGACCTGCATGGTCGACCTGGCGCGCTTCTTCCTCGACTTCACCCAGAAGGAGAGCTGCGGCAAGTGCGTCCCCTGCCGCCTGGGCACCAAGCGTATGCTCGAGATCCTCGACCGCATCCGCGAGGGCGACGGTCGCGAGGGCGACATCGAGACCCTCGAGGAACTGTCGCACTACATCATCGACGGCACGCTCTGCGCGCTGGGCGGCACCGCCCCCAACCCCGTGCTCACGACGATCAAGTACTTCCGCGACGAGTACGAGGCGCACGTCGACGAGAAGCGCTGCCCGGCGGGCAAGTGCAAGGCGCTCATCACGTACTACATCGACCCCGAGGCCTGCACCGGCTGCACGCTGTGCGCCAAGAAGTGCCCGACCCAGGTGATCACCGGCGAGAAGAAGCAGCCGCACGTGATCGACGTGACCAACTGCATCAAATGCGACACCTGCCGCCAGGTGTGCAAGTTCGACGCCGTCAAGGTGCGCTCGGGGATCGAGCAGCCGGCCGGCGTGGGCGGGGAGGTGTGAGGCCAGATGGCGACGACCGCTGAGGACGTCACTCGCGCGCAGGTCGAGCGCCCGGACCAGATCGTCCTGACCATCGACGATCAGGAGGTGTCCTGCGACCGCGGCGACACGATCCTCGAGGCGGCGCAGCGGGTCGGCATCCACATCCCGACCCTGTGCTACGAGCCACGGCTGCCCGCGACGGCCGCCTGTCGCGTCTGCCTCGTCGAGGTCGAGGGCGCGCGCAAGATGGCGCCGAGCTGCTCGACCGCCGCCGCCGAGGGCATGGTCGTGCGCACGCAGACCGACAAGGTTCGCGCCATGCGCCACCTCTATCTCGAGCTGCTGCTCAGCGATCACAACTCGTTCTGCACGCCGCCTTGCCGCGACGCCTGCCCGACGCACATCAAGATCCCGCAGTTCCTCGACTACATCGCGCACAAGGACTACAAGAACGGCGTGCGCAAGCTGCGCGAGGACCTGCCCTTCCCGTCGGTGCTCGGGCGCGTCTGTCCACGGCCCTGCGAGGGCCCGTGCCGTCGGCAGCTGGTCGAGCACCCCATCACCATCTGCTGGCTGCACCGCTTCATGGGCGACCAGTGCATCGAGGAGGAGCAGACCGGCGAGCTCTTGCTGCCGGTCGAGCCGAAGGCCGACACCGGCCGCAAGATCGCCATCGTCGGCGGCGGGCCTGCCGGCCTCGCCGCCGCCTTCTACGCCCGGCTCGAAGGGCACTCGGTCAAGATCCTCGAGGCACTGCCCAAGCCGGGCGGCATGCTGCGCTACGGAATCCCGAGCTACCGCCTGCCTCGCGACCTGCTCGACAAGGAGCTCAACATGCTCTGGCGCCTCGGCGTCGAGCTCCAGGTCGACAGTCGTCTCGGCGTCGACTACCAGCTCGAGGACCTGTTCGACCAGGGCTTCGACGCCGTGTTCCTCGCCCTCGGCGCCTTCAACTCCAACGACATGAAGATCCCGGGCGAGGACGCCGACGGCGTCGTCACCGCCGTCGACTTCCTCGGCGAGCTCGAAGTCACCGGCAGCGTCCACGTCGGCGAGAAGGTCACCGTGATCGGCGGCGGGTTCACCGCCATGGACGCATGTCGCACCTCGGTGCGCAAGGGCGCCAAGGAGGTCACCTGCCTCTACCGGCGCTCGCGCAAGGAGATGCCCGCCCACCACACCGAGGTCGACGAGGCCGAGGAGGAGGGCGTCAAGCTCGAGCTCCTGGTCGCTCCGGTGCGCGTCGTGACGGACGCCGCGAACAAGGTGACCGGCATCCAGATGCAGCGTATGGAGCTCGGCGAGCCGGACGCCTCAGGCCGTCGCCGCCCTGTGCCGGTCGACGGCTCCGAGTTCGTCGTCGAGTGCGACCAGGTGATCACCGCGATCGGCCAATACCCCAAGCTGGACGGCACCAGCGAGGAGCAGGGCGTCAAGCGCACCAGATGGCGTACGATCCAGGTCGACGACTGGACCTTCCAGACCGACGACCCGCGCGTGTTCGCCGGCGGCGACGCCGTCCTCGGCGCGCAGACCGTGATCCAGGCCGTCGCCCAGGGAAAGAAGGCGGCGTGGAGCATCGACGCCTACCTGCGCGGCGTCGACATGTCCGAGGTCTCGCGGCAGCTCGCCGAGCTCAAGGCGTCGCCCTTCCTCGCCGCCCTGACGAACAAGACCGACCTCGACCCGCGCATCAGCCGCATGGCCGAGGTCCCGCCGGTGTTCATCGACATGACGACCGACGTCACGTTGCCCTCGCCACCCGCCGAGATGCCGAAGCGCGAGGCCGAGGACCGCAAAACGAACTTCGAGCAGATCGAGCAGGGGTTCCCCGAGGAAGAGGCGGTCCGCGGCGCCGAGCTGTGCCTCGACTGCTACTGCCCGGCGAACGGCAAGTGCGATCTGCAGCGGTACTCGATCGAGTACGAGGTGTTCAAGAACCGCTTCCACGGCGGCGCGGCGCACGCCTACCCGGCCGACTTCCGCCACGACTTCATCATGCGCGAGCCCAACCGCTGCATCAACTGCGGCCGCTGCGTGCGCGTCTGTCGTATGGAAGTCGGCTCGAGCTGCTACGACAACATGGGCCGCGGGTTCGACACCATCGTGTCGACCGCCGACAACCTGCCCTTGCAGGTGGTCGGTTGCGTCTCGTGCGGCAAGTGCGCCGAGACCTGCCCGACCGGCGCGATCGAGACCAACCCGCGCCTGCTGGCGAGTTACGACCTCGACGAGAGCCGCTGCATGTTCTGCGGCGAGTGCGTCGAGGTCTGCCCGTACGACGCCCTCGAGCAGACCGACTTCTTCGAGCTCGCCGGGTACAGCCGCACGACGATGGCGCGCGAGTCGCTCTACGTGCGCGAGCCCGTACCGGTCGACCCGCTGCGCGAGTCCGTCACCGATCTGGTGCCGCACGTGCGCGACAGCGTCCTCGGCGACGGCTGGGTATGGGAACCGATCCAGGACGACCCGATCGACCTGGGCGGCGACGGCGACGGCAAGGGACCGAGGGGGGACTGATGCCGGGCGGCGACTTCCATCCGTTCTTCTTCGTCGTCATCGCGGCGTGGATCCTCGTTTGCGGGCTCGGCGTCGTGCTCTTCCGCAAGATCATCTACAGCGCCGTGTCGATGATCTTCTGCTTCCTTGGGGTCGCCGGGGCGTACGCCCTGCTCAACGCCGAGCTGGTCGCGATCATCCAGATCCTCGTCTACGTGGGCGCCATCTCGGTCGTGATCCTCTTCGCGATCATGCTCACCGAGGCGCAGGGCACCGAGTACAGGCTGTTCTTCAACCGGCAGAGCATCTTCGCCGCGCCTCTCGCGGTCGCGGCGGCGACGATCCTCACCGTGTTCCTCGTCTCGACCGACACCACGGAGGTAGGCGAGAAGTCGCTCAACCTGGGCGTGTATCAGCTGTCGGCGCTCCTCTTCAACCGCTATGTGTTCCCGTTCGAGCTCGTCTCGCTGGTGCTGCTCGCGGCGATGATCGGGGCCATCGTGCTGGCGCGCGGGGAGGGCGAGAAGCCGTGAGCCCGCTCGACTGGTGGCTGTTCCTCGCCGTGCTGCTGTTCTGCATCGGCGGCTTCGGCGTGCTCGCGCGGCGCAACACGATCCACATCGTCATGAGCCTCGAGCTCATGCTCAACGCGGTCAACATCGCGCTGGTCGCCGTGTCGCAGTTCCGCCTCGGCAGCCAGGGGGCGGGCGTGCTCTTCGCGCTGTTCGTCGTCACGCTCGCCGCGGCCGAGGTCACCGTCGGCCTCGCGATCGTGGTCGCCAACTACCGCAACAAGCGGACGGTCCAGGCCGACCGGTTCGACGAGATGAAGGGCTGACGGGGGCCGGCACATGGAGGGCACCGACTACATGAAGATCGCCGTCGCGCTGATCCCGCTGTTGCCGCTGTTCGGCTTCATCGTGACGCTGGTGTTCGGCAAGCGCTTCTTCGGCGCCAAGGCGCACATCCTTCCCGTGGCGCTGGTCAGCGCTTCGGCGGTGCTCTCCGTCTACGCCTTCGAGTGGGTCTTCCGCCACCAGCAGGAACCGTTCGTCTGGAACGCGTTCACGTGGGTCGTCGCCGGTCGCTTCACGGTCGACTGGGGCTTCCAGGTCGACACCCTGACCGGCGTCATGCTCCTGGTCGTCGGGATCATCGGAATGTTGGTGCACTACTACTCGATCGGCTACATGCACGGCGACGAGGGCTACTACCGCTTCTTCGCCTACCTCAACCTGTTCATGTTCGCGATGTTCATGCTCATCTTGGCGAACAACTACCTGCTGCTCTTCCTCGGGTGGGAGGGAGTGGGCCTGTGCTCGTACCTGCTCATCAGCTTCTGGTTCGGCAGGAAGAGCGCCAGCCAGGCGGGCAAGAAGGCCTTCCTCGTGAACCGCGTTGGCGACTTCGGCTTCACGCTCGGCATGCTCCTCGTCTTCGTGACCACCGGCACCCTGCAGTTCACCGGCGTGTTCGAGAAGAGCGAGATGATCGGCTCCGGCACGCTGCTCTGGATCTGCCTGCTGCTGTTCACCGGCGCGGTGGGCAAGAGCGCGCAGTTCCCGCTGCACGTGTGGCTCCCCGACGCCATGGAGGGCCCAACGCCGGTCAGCGCGCTGATCCACGCCGCCACGATGGTCAACGCCGGCGTGTACATGGTCGCGCGCTCCTACCCGCTGTTCATGCACTCGGACGTGGCGATGCTCGTGGTCATGATCGTCGGCACATTCACGGCGATCTACTCGGCGTACATCGCGATCACCCAGAACGACATCAAGAAGGTGATCGCGTACTCCACCGTCTCGTCGCTCGGCTTCATGTTCATGGCGCTCGGCGCCGGGGCGTGGGCGGCCGGCATCTTCTATCTGTTCGTGCACGGCTTCTTCAAGGGCCTGCTCTTCCTCTGCTCGGGCTCGGTGATCCACGCCGTGGGCGGCGAGCAGGATATGCGCAAGATGGGCGGACTGCGCAAGCGCATCCCGGTCACGTTCTGGACGATGCTGGTCGGCGCGGTCGCGCTCATCGGCGTGTTCCCGTTCGCCGGCTTCTGGGCGAAGGACGAGATCCTCGGCGGCGACTGGGTGGGCGGCTATTACGTCGTCTGGGCGGTCGGCATCGTCACCGCCTTCCTCACGGCAGTCTTCGCCTTCCGCCTCATCTTCATGACCTTCTTCGGCGAGTGCCGCGCCGATGCCGAGGTGCAGCAGCACATCCACGAGTCGCCCAAGGTCATGACGATCCCGCTCGTGCTGCTCGCGATCCCCTCGGCGGCACTCGGCGCACTCGTCGGCTGGCCGCCGGAAGGGGGCTGGATCCACACCTTCCTCGAGCCGGTGTTCTACGACGTCGAGCACGAGGAGTTCGAATGGCTTGGCGTGGGCGGCGGCCTCATACTCTTCTCGGTCGCCGTCGCCCTGCTCGGCGTCTACCTGGCCTACGTGATGTACGTCCGCCGCACCGAGCTGCCCGGCAAGCTGGCGGCGCGCGTGCCGGGGGCCTACCAGGCCTCGCTGCGCAAGATGTACATGGACGAGATCTACGAGGTCGTGCCGATCCGCAGCACGATCGCGGTCTCGCGCTGGCTCTGGACGGCCTTCGACGACAAGGTGATCGACGGGGCCGTGAACGGTCTGGCGCGGCTCTGGGCCTGGGTCGGCGCGACCCTGCGGCCGCTGCAGACGGGGCGCGTCCAGAACTACGCCTTCGGCATCTTCGCCGGCATGCTCGCCCTCGTCATCGTCGTCGGATGGGTCTGGGGGGTCTGAGGACGTGAGCTGGCAAGACCAGATCGGCTTCCCGGTCCTCTCGGTGATCACCTACCTGCCCCTGGCGGGCGTGCTACTCATCCTCGTGCTGCACTGGCTGCGTCGGCCGTTGGCGAAGCTGGGCGCGGACGGCGCGATTGAGGGCGCGACCGCGCGCCAGAGCTGGTGGCCGACCACCTACAAGGTGATCTCGCTGGTCGTGACCCTGGCTGCCTTCGGCCTCACCGTCTGGATGCTCTTCGCTTTCAAGAAGTCGAGCGCCGACATGCAGTTCGTCGAGGACTTCACCTGGGTCGAGCGCTTCAACATCCACTACGGCTTCGGTATCGACGGCATCGCCGCGCTGATGATCCTTCTCACGACCCTGCTCGGCTTCATCGTCATCATCGGCAGCTGGCACTACGTCAAGGACCGCGAGATGGGCTTCTTCATCTCGCTGCTGCTCCTGCAGACCGGCATGACCGGCGTGTTCTGCGCCACCGACCTCTTCCTGTTCTACGTGTTCTGGGAGGCCATGCTCCTGCCGATGTACTTCATCATCGGGATCTGGGGCGGGCCGCGGAAGATCTACGCGGCCATCAAGTTCTTCCTCTTCACGCTCGTCGGCAGCCTGCTCATGCTCGTCGCTATCGTCGTCGTCGTCTGGTACGTCCCTAGCCACGGCGGGACGCTGACCTTCGACATCAGGACGCTGAGCGAGGTCGTCTACCCGTACCACCTGCAGTTCTGGGCCTTCGCCGCCTTCTTCCTGGCCTTCGCCATCAAGGTGCCGATGTTCCCGCTGCACACGTGGCTGCCGGACGCCCACGTCGAGGCGCCGACGGCAGGCTCCGTCGTCCTCGCCGGCGTGCTCCTCAAGATGGGCGCCTACGGCATGCTGCGCTTCTGCCTCCCGTTTTTCCCCAACGCCGCCGTCGACTTCGTGCCCGTCGTCGCCGTGCTCTCGGTGATCGCCATCGTCTACGGTGCGGCGGTGTCGCTCGTGCAGAAGGACCTGAAGAAGCTCGTCGCCTACTCGAGCGTCAGCCACATGGGTTTCGTCACGGCCGGCATCTTCGCTTCAATCGCGATCGCAGACAACGCCGTCGGCATGGAGGGCGCGATCCTCGTCATGTTCAGCCACGGTATCCTCACGGGGGCCCTCTTCCTCCTCGTCGGCTACCTCTACGAGCGCACGCACACGCGGCAGATCGCCGAGATGGGCATGCTCGCCAAGCCGCTCCCGGTCTTCGCCGGCTTCTTCCTGTTCTTCGCCCTCGGCTCGCTGGGGCTGCCGGGGCTCAGCGGGTTCGTCGGCGAGTTCCTCAGCCTGCTCGGCCTGTTCGAGTACTCGCACGTATTGGCGGCGATCGGCGCCGTCGGCGTGATCCTCGCCGCCTGCTACCTTCTGTGGATGTACCAGCGGGTGATGTTCAACGACCGCGGCGACGACGCGGTCGCGCCAGCGTTCTCGCTGCGCGACTTCAGCGCCCGGGAGATCGTCTCGCTTCTGCCGCTGGTCGTCTTCGCCGTGTGGGTCGGCGTCTACCCGAACACCTTCCTCGACTTCCTGCACGCCCCTGTCCAGCACATCCTCGACCAGGTGGCGCCGTCGCTCGAGAGCGCCAGGGGCGGCGCGGTCGCCCAGCTGATCGACGCCGCCAGGGGGCTGTTCTAGATGTCGGGCGCGAACAACACCATCACCGTGATCCTGCCGGGCGTCGTGATCGCCGGCACCGCGCTGCTCGTCTTCCTGGTCGACATGTTCGTCGGCCGGCGCAAGGAGATCCTCGCCTGGATCGCCGCCGCCGGCCTCGTGGCTGCCGCGGCCGTCGCCGTCGGGCAGTGGGCCAACGTCGACGGCGCCGGCTCGCTCTGGGACTACGTGAGCGGCCGGGGCTCAGTGCTGTTCGGCGGCCGCCAGGCGGAGTCCGGCTTCGCTTCTATGGTGGCGCTCGACAAGTTCGCCCTGTACTGCACGCTCCTCTTCTGCGTGATCGGCGTGCTCACGATCATGCTGTCCGACGCCTACATGAAGAAGCGCCGCGAGGCGATGGGCGAGTTCTACGGCCTGCTACTGCTCATCATCGCCGGCATGTACGGCATGGCGGTCTCGATCGACCTGGTCGCGCTGTTCGTCGCCTTCCAGCTGATGTCGCTGCCGACTTACGTGCTGGCCGGCTTCCTCCGCGGTGACGAGCGCTCGGGCGAGGCGTCGGTCAAGTACTTCGTCAACGGGGCCTTCTCGTCGGCGATCCTCCTCTTTGGCCTCGCGCTGCTCTACGCCGCCACGGGGCAGACCAACTACGCGAGCATCGCCGCCAGTCTGGGCAACCTGGGCGCCGACGCCGTGAGCGGCCTGACGATCGTCGCCCTCGTGTTCGTCGTGGTCGGCTTCGGCTTCAAGATCTCCGCCGTCCCCTTCCACGGCTGGGCGCCGGACGTCTACGAGGGCGCGCCGACCCCGGTCACGGCGTTCATGTCGGTCGGCGTCAAGGCCGGCGCCTTCGTCGGCTTCCTCAAGCTGTTCATGATCGCCGGTCTTGGGGTGGCCGACATCTGGACCGCGGCCTTGACCGTGCTCGCGGTGCTCACGATGGTCGTCGGGAACGTCCTCGCCCTGCCGCAGCGCAACCTCAAGCGCATGCTCGCCTACTCGAGCATCGCCCACGCCGGCTACCTGCTGCTCGGCCTCATCGCCAGCGGGCACTCGCTCGACTCGTCGGGCTCGAGCGCTGTGCTGTTCTACCTCGGCGCCTACGCGTTCATGAACATCGGCGCGTTCGGGATCCTCATTTGGATCCGGAACCGGCGTCGCTTCAGCTACGGTCTCGACGAGATCGCCGGTCTGGGACGATCCATGCCCTGGGCGGCGATCGCCATGACGTTGTTCATGGTCTCGCTCACGGGCATTCCTCCGACGGTCGGCTTCTGGGGCAAGTTCTACCTCTTCACGGCGGTCGTCGACGCCGGCCTCACCTGGCTCGCCATCGTCGCCGTCATCATGAGCTCGGTGTCGGCCTACTACTACTTGCGCGTCGTCTGGTACATGTACTTCCGCGAGGCGCCGGAGGGAGCCGCGGTCGAGGCCGATGACGCCGGACCGGCGCTCGGCGCCGGCTTCGCCGTCACCATCGCGGCGCTCGGCGTGCTCGTCTTGGGGCTCTACCCCTCGCCGCTCATCAGCGCCGCCCAGGGCGCCCTGCGCGTCATCATCGGCGGCTGACGGGCGCCTGGGTGGGCGCCGTGCGGGCGGGTGACGGTAGGGTGAAGCTGCTCTTCGTCGGCGATGTCTTCGGTCAACCCGGGCGCGCGGCGCTGCTCGAGTGGTTGCCCCGCTTTCGCGAGACGGCGGCGATCGACTTCGTGATCGCGAACGGGGAGAACGCCGCCAACGGCGCCGGCATCACCTCGAAGATCGCCCGCAAGCTGCTCGACGGAGGCGTCGACGTCCTCACCACGGGCAACCACGTCTGGCGGCAGCGCGAGGTCTTCGCCTTCCTGTCGGCCGACGAGCGCATCGTCCGGCCGGCGAACTACCCGCCGGAAGCTCCTGGTCGCGGGCTCACGGTGCGACCGGCCGCCGACGGCACGCCGGTCGCCGTCGTGAACCTCGCCGGCAGCCTGTTCATGGACACTGGCCTTTCCCCGTTCCGCGTCGTCGACCGTCTGGTCGACGAGGCCCACGAGCAGGCGGCGATCGTGATCGTCGACCTGCACGCCGAGGCGACCAGCGAGAAGGTCGCCATGGGGCACTATCTCGACGGCCGCGTCACCGCCGTCGTCGGCACGCACACGCACGTGCAGACCAGCGACGCGCGCGTGCTGCCCGGCGGCACCGCCTACATCACCGACGTCGGCATGACCGGGCCGCTCGAGTCGGTGATCGGGGTACGCACCGAGATCATCCTGCAGCGCTTCGCCACCGAGATGCCGCAGCGTTTCGAGGTGGGCGAGGGGCCCGTGCGCCTGAACGCCGTCGTGATCGCCGCCAGCGGCGGGACCGCGACGGCCGTCGAGACGCTCGACCTCGTGGTCTGACCGCCCGTCGCGCTCCCCTCGCGGGCGACCGCTGTCCGTTCTGTAAACACATCTCTGGCCTGTACGGCCGATTCCTTGTCGATGTCCCCCATAATGAACGGGTAGGTAGAACATGCGGCCGGACCTTCGGCTGCTTCCATAGCGGGCAACTTCGCCGGCCCCCGTCCGCGGAGCACGCGTGCTGCGCGCGGAAGGTCGGCGATTCGTAAACAGGGACGGGACGTGGCGAACGGTATCGTCGAGGAGAGAGGGGTCGCTCCGGCGACGGGCGTCTTCGAGTCGGCGGAGCCGCACGTGCGGCGGACCGACCCGGGCGGGGCGCGACTTGCGGCCACCGTCGTGGCCGATGTCGTGGCTCTGGCCCTCGCGGGGCTGCTGGCTACCGCGGCGGTGCTGTGGCACCCCGACCTGCCCATCTTCTCGCGTGTCGGACAGGCCCTTCCCATCGGCGAAGGCGTCGGCCTGGTCGGTCTCGCCGCGCTCAGCGCCTGGACGATGTTCGTTTTCTACTCCGTCGGCCTGTACCGCAGGCCACGACGCAGCATCAGCTGGTCGACGCTCGAGGAGGCGGTCCGGGGAGTCACCGCGCTCACGTCGGCCTGCTGGGCGGCGCTCCTGATCCGCGCCGCGGCGACCGGGTCGACGGGCGCTGTGGGTGAGCTCATCGTCTTCTGGGCGGCGGCGGCGGTGGGTGTTCCCATCGCCCGTTCGTTCTCGCGTCGGTGGCTTTGGCCGGGCCCGGCGCTGACTGAGCGCGTTCTCGTCGTCGGCGCCGGAGACGTAGGCCACCTCGTAGCGGCCAAGATCCGCCGTCGCACCGACCTCCACATGACAGTCGTCGGGTTCCTCGACGACGGCGAGCCGCGGCCGAACGGGGACGGGCCGTACCCGCCGATGCTCGGATCGCTCAAGGAGCTCGCCGCGGTCATCCGCGACCAGGGGGTGACACGCGTCGTCGTGGCCTTCTCCCAGGCGCGACACCAGCGCTTCCTCGACGTCGTGCGCACCTGTGCCGACGCCGACGTGCGCGTCAGCATCGTCCCGCGGCTGTTCGAGGTCATCAGCTCACGCGCCGGCATCGACGAGATCGAGGGCATCCCGCTGCTCGACGTCGCCAACGTCGAGCTGAGTCGTTTCAACCTCGGCGTGAAGCGCGTCTTCGACCTCATCGCCGGCGGCCTGCTCCTGATCGTCCTTCTGCCGGTGATCGGTGCTCTGGCCTTGGCCGTGAAGCTCGACTCCCCCGGGTCGGTCTTCTTCCGCCAGGAGCGCATGGGGCGAGGTGGCTCTGTCTTCCGCATCTTCAAGATGCGCTCGATGCGCGACGGCGCCGAGACGCAGCGCGACGACCTGAGGGCACACAACGAGTACTCCGGGCCGATGTTCAAGATCAAGGACGACCCGCGGCTGACGCGGACGGGCCGCTGGATGAGGCGCTGGAGCCTCGACGAGCTGCCGCAGATCTTCAACGTCGTCCGCGGCGACATGAGCCTGGTCGGACCGCGGCCGCTCTGGGTCGAGGAGGCCAAGCAGTGCAAGGGCTGGACCAGGAAGCGTCTCGACATCACTCCGGGCATCACCGGCCTCTGGCAGGTGACCGGCCGCAACGACATCCCGTTTGACGAGATGGTGAAGCTGGACTACATGTACGTCACGGGCTGGAGTCTCAGCTGGGACATCAAGCTCCTGTTGCGGACGATCCCCGCCGTGCTGAACAAGCGCGGGGCGTACTGACCGCCGTCAGCGTGTTCGTCGAACCGACGCCAGCTACATGACGATCACCTCTTGGGAGTAGCTGCCAGGTCCGCGTGGGTTGTCCGATGAGCCTGCTTGGGACGTACACTTCAGGGTGAGTGTGGAGAGTCGTCGCCTAATCCCCTGGGGGCCGCGCCCATGACCGAGCAGACGAGACCGACCACAAGCGCCGTACCTCACGTGGATGAACTGGGACCTGGCGTCGTGTCGATCATCATGGCTTCGTACAATCGCGCGGCTACGTTGCCTCGTGCCATCGACAGCGTTCTTGCCCAGGACTACGCGGCATGGGAGCTGATCATCGTCGACGACGGCTCCACCGACGAGACGCGCGCCATGCTCGACGAGTGCCGTGACTCCCGCGTTCTCGTGGTTCGGCACGAACGCAATCGCGGGGTGACCGCGGCCAAGAATACCGGTCTCGACCACATCCACGGCGAATGGTTCACGTTCGTCGACAGTGATGACGAGATCCTGCCGGATGCCTTGGGCGCCATGTTGGCCGTGGTCAAGGCCCATCCCGACGTCGACGCGGTGACCTGCAATTGCATCGACACGCTGACCGGTGAGTTCTCGGGGCTCGGCTTGACTCACGACGGCTATGTCGACTTCGGTGACTTCACGAGAGCCGAGGGCGCGCATTGGGGCATCACGAAGACACGTCTTCTCGGCGGCCGGCGCTTTGACGATCGCATCCCGGGCTTGGAAGGCGTCCTGTGGCTCAAGATAGGCGCACAGGCCCGTCGCTACTACTTGGATCGCGCGCTCAAGATCTACCACAAGGAAGGCAGCGATCGCGTCAGCGACGAGAACGAAGATCTCCACCGCTATCTCAGGATGCTCTTGCTGTTGTCGGAGGACGACGAGTACCTGACGCTGCTCGCTCTCGGTGATCCCGAAGGCTACGAGGCCGACGTGTTTCTGATGACCGTGGCGAACGTGGTTGCGGGAAGGCGCCGTCGCGCGTGGCGCTTCCTTCGTCGCTTCGACGGCTCCCTGGCACGGAAGGGCTTCCTCCTCTCCGCCTGCCTGCTGGGCAGACGGTGGGTGGAATGCGCCTTCAAGATGAAGAGGCGGTTAGCTGGAAGCTAGGCTTCGGAGTCGCGTCACGGCTGGAGCCACCTCCAGACCGCCCCTGACTCTGCTTGCGACGAGAACCGGCATGAGGGTGAGTGCGAGCGAGACGCCGCGCTCGATGCGTCGCGGCTAGCGCAGGGAGAAGCGATAGAGGGTGAAGTACGAGAGCCGGACGCTGCCCTCGAAGCGGTAGTCCGCCGACATCGCCTCCGGGATCGTCTCGGATCGATCCCAGAAGGCCCATTCCCGGTTGCTGATCAACAGGACGCGCGGCGCCTCGCCGGTGAGTGCCCGAACCGCTTCGGCGAGTCTGTCGGTCGGCACGCCAGTCCCGTCGATAGTGTCTCTGTCGCCGTAGTAGCGCAGCAGCACCGGATATCCGAACAGCAGCAGGGACCGCTGGTCGGGACCGTCGTGAGCGAGGACGTAGTGCGCGACCCCGCGATAGTCGTCGCGGTCGTAGGCGTCGTCCCAGTAGTAGTGCCCGAGCGAGTGCACGTTGGCGAGGGCGAGGACGATCAGCGCAGCGCACCCAAGGCTTCGACACAGCCTGCGTCTCTTGTGGCCGCCGCAACGGACTGCGAGGGGCAGGAGCAGGAAGAGCGGCAGCGCGAGGAAGTACGAGTGGCGTGGCTGCCAGTTCAGGTGCGTGGTGGAGGCGAAGATGTACATCAGTACGTACGACGCGAGAAGCGCGAAGAGGAGGGTGCGAGAGACGTCACGCTCGTCGTCGCTGAGGTCGCCGCGGCCGATGTTGAAGACCATCGCCGCCAGTGCCACTGCGGTTGCCGCCGCCAACAGCAGGAGGGACGGCCAGTAGTCGATTACAAGGCCGGCGACGTTCGACCCGTGAAGCTGCTCGATCGGCGGCCCGAACGTGGTGCCGGCGACGATGCCGTAGATGGCGAACACGGCGTTGCGCAGCAGCGGGCCATTGAGCTGTGTCACCCCGGCGCTACGCGGGTCCGTCGCGGTGCTGGAGAGCAGGAAGAAACCGACTGACGGAAGGGCGGCGACCGCACAGGGGAGCCAGGTGCGCATCCAGCGGCGCGGGTGGCGGTCGACGATCGCATCCCCGAGGGCCAGACCGCCGGCCATGATGTAGATGGTGACGCTCGCGAACGCGCCGACTCCGAACCACACCCAGAACGCCCACGCGGCCGCAGGGTAGGGACGATCGAGCTTGGCCTCGCGGACCCGGATGAACAGGAGAAGGAGCAAGGCGCCGACGAACATGAGGAGGGCGTAGGGCCTGGCTTCCTGGGCGTGCAGGACGAAGAAGGCGCTGAGGGCGACCAGCGTCGCCGTGATCAGCGCGTGCCGGCGACCGTAGACTCGTGCGGCCGTGATCGTGACCACGGCGAGCGCGGCCAGCGAGAACAGCACCGATAGGGCGCGCAGCGACAGGACGCTGCTTCCGGCGACCGTTCGCCAGAGATGCAGCAGCAGGAAGTAGAGCGGCTGGTAGTGATCGCCCTCGGTCGTGCGTGCCAGGTAGACCAGGGTCGCCCAGATGTTGTCGCCGGCGGATTGCTGAAGACTGCCGCCTTCGTCCAGCCAGAGACTGTCCGCGGTGAGGTGGTAGAGACGCAGACCCAGCGCTGCCGCCGTCACCAGGACGAAGGCCAGTGCGCCCAGGCGACGAGCGGTGAATGCGGAAGCGGACGGCGGACTTCCCTGTCCTGAAGGCGGTGCCATGCCGGCCGCATCGTAGCACGGCGCGACATGCCCTCGAGGGCGTGGTCGCCTTCGCGGGTCACCGGGTCGGTGGTGCTCGCCCCATGGCGGCGAGCCTTGGTTTGGACCTACTTGTTTCCTGACGTTGCATCGATGAACTCACGTGACACGAGATAGTCAGCCAGCGTCTGCGCCACCAGGCGGTTTCCGTAGGCGTTCCAGTGACCGCCGTCCACCGCCTCGAATCGCTGGTGATTGTAGGCCCAGTCACGTGAGAACACCGGCGTGAGATCGATGAAGGAACATTGCGGCTGTGAGCGACACGCAGTGGAGATGGCCTCAATGCCCGGGTTCATCCGGACGTGACTCAACTCTTCCAGCGGGACGTAGCGAGGTCCGTTCGCCAGGAACACCACCGGGACGCCCGGATGCTCCTGGCAAAGCCGCTTCACCAGATACCGGGCCGGCGCGAGGAGCTCTCGAGTCGCAAGCGAGGGGGTGCCGACTGCGCCAGCATCTGACTGCTCCGCGCCGGAGGCACTCTGGTCTTGAGGCGCTTCCACAGACCTGCCGTGCATTCCCGGGATCGACACGTTGGCGTTGTAGCGCAAGTAGTTGAGCAGTTGAGAGCGACTGGCCAGCGTGCCTTTCAATGTACCGGTGTAGAGCTCGTTGGGAGAGACTGTCGCGTAGCTCTTGCCTGAGCGGGTGATCTGAAACCATGTGGGAGACAGGACCCCGTAGTCCCGGACGCTGTCCTTGACATCTTCAGCGCCGACCACGAATACGAGGACGTCCGGCTGGTACATGTCCCTCACGTACTGAGCCACAGCGACGTACTGCTCGAGGTACCAGCCGGAACTGCCGAAGGAGTAGCAGTCAACGCTGCCATCCAGGATCTCCATGAGTGCGGTATCCACGTGTTCAGTGGGGATCGTCATCAGGCCTTCCACGTAGGAATCGCCGAAGAGGGCGACAAGCTGGTGTTGCTGTCCATCACCCGCTGAGTAGTCCTGGGCGCTCAGCCAGCCCGCATTGTTGATGCGCCACTCCACAGGATCGCGACACAGACGACCGAAGCTTGAGAAGCCGTGTCTCTTCGAGGCTGGGTCGAAGCGTTCGATGAGGTCGCTCCCGTCCTGGTAGCGTCTCGGCACCTCACACGCCGGCATCACCGTCCGGAACCAGACCTCGGCGACGCCGCCGAAGAGCAGCATGAAGACGGCGACGCGCACGAGGAGGGCGAACGCGCCTCTGCCCCTAGAACTGGACATAGATCCCCTGCCTCGTGCCGAGGTAGCCGAAGATCAGCAGGGCCATGCAGAGGCCCACATAGGCGGTCCAACGGGCAGGAAGCGGCGCGCTGGAGATCGCGAGGCCGTGCTCCCACCCGCGCGTCAGCCACTCGTAGGCGAGCAGGGCCGCCGACAGAAGCAGCGTAGGGACGAAGCGCGCGAAGTCGCCGGCTCCGAAGGGCCTTGAGACCGCCTGGACGAGGTAGTCGGTGGCGGCTCCCAGCGAGGGGGCGCGGAAGAAGACCCAGGCGAAGGTGACGAGGGCGAAGGTAACGATGCCGGCGAGCAGCGCCGTCGCCGGGCGCCCGCGGTCACTACGGCTGCCCGACGGGCGCGCGCGCAGGCGGCCCTCGGCCACGAGGTAGGCGCCGTGCAGGCCGCCCCAGACGACGAACGTCCAGGCGGCCCCGTGCCAGAGCCCGACGGCAAGGAAGGTGGCGACGAGGTTGAAGGCGTGTCGCCAGGGCCCTGCGCGGCTGCCACCGAGGGGGATGTAGAGGTAGTCGCGCATCCAGCTCGCCAGTGTGATGTGCCACCTGCGCCAGAACATCCGCACCGAGGTCGAGAAGTAGGGGCAGTCGAAGTTCTTCGACAGGCGCAGGTTGAAGAGCTTGGCCGTGCCGATGGCGATGTCCGCGTAGCCGGAGAAGTCGCAGTAGATCTGCACCGAGTAGAGGACGGCTGCGGTGACCAGGCTGACGCCGTCGAGGCGCCCGATGTTCGCCCAGACGTAGTCGACCTGGACGCCGATGTTGTCGGCGATGAGCATCTTCTTGGTGAGCCCCCAGAGGACCTGGCGCAGGCCGTCGCGGGCGCGGGCGTCATCGAAGCCGCGGCGCTCAAGGAGCTGCGGCACGAGGTCTCGCGGTCGCGTGATCGGGCCGGCGAGGAGCTGGGGGAAGAAGCTCATCGCGGCGGCATACTCGAGGGTGCCGCGGGTCGCGCTCATCTCGCGCCGGTAGACGTCAATCACGTAGGAGAGGTTCTGGAAGACGTAGTAGCTGAGGCCGACCGGGAGGATGAGCGAGAGGGTGACCGAGTCGGCGTGCAGGCCGAAGCCGCGCAGGAGCGCGGCGAACGAGTCGGTGAAGAAGCCGAAGTACTTGAAGACGCCGAGCGCCCCGAGGTCGATGATCAGCACGGCGAGCAGGACCGGCCGACGCCGCGTCTGCCGCTCGCCGAGCAACAGGGCGCCGAGGTAGCCGCTGGTGGTGACCGCGGCGAGAAGCACGCACCAGCGCCAGTCCCAGAAGGCGTAGAAGAGGTAGCTGAGCGCGAGCAGCGCAAGGTTCTGGACTCTGCGCCCGCGCGAGACGCGGGCGGCCAGGTAGTAGACGCAGAACGCGACGAGAACGAAGAAGGCGTACCTGTAGCTGGTGAAGAGCATCAGGAACGTATCGTACAGTGTCTGATCGGCTGACTTGGCCGGCTCACCCGCACTCTCGCTCAGCCTCCGCCGGCACTGTCCTCGGGGCGGCCATCGGGTGACGATAGTCATGCGCATCGAAGTCAGCGAGCGCGATGCCTGCGAGAACGAGAATCGCAAGCCTTGGATAGGTGCCCGCAGAGGCTGAGGCGGCCTTTGTCAGAGGCGAGGCCCGCAATTGCGAATGGTTCCCGAAGGGCAAGACCGATGACGACTAGATGCGACACCGGCGCTTGGCCTCGGCCAAGCGCCGGTGTCGCCAGTGGACGGGATTCGTCGCCCTGCGGACTCGTCCCCGGCGCGGGCCGTGATCCGTCCGCGCCGCAGGACCGCGTCGGTCTCAGAAGTGCGTGAAGGTGCTACTCATGGTCACGTTCGTGTTGCCGCCAGCGTTGTAGAAGGTGGCGTTGGTCGCGGAGTGACGCGAGAAGATGTTCCCGGTGACGACGACGTTGCTGCAGTACGCGTAGACGAGCGCGTCCGAGGAGCCGGACGTGAGGTAGTCGTAGGACTGGTTGCCGGTGACGGTGCTGTTGCGCAGGTAGTCGCCCAGTTGGAGCATCCTGCGGGTGCCGTAAGCGGTGATCGTGTTGTTGGTGAAGGTCACGTCGCCGCCGCTGATGCGGCAGATGGCCGAGTCGCGGTTGGTGGAATCTGCGACGCCGTTCTCGGTCCTGGTGTCGACTACGTTGTCGTGGATGTTGGCATGGCAGTCCTGCGTGGCGTCCTTACCCCAGGTGCTCACGGCGAGGACGTCGTAGTGGCTGCGCCCCAGCGTACAGTGGTCGAGCTCGATGCCCTGCGCCCCTTCGACGACGACCGTGTTGTGGTCGCTGCCGGCGAAGCTGCAGCCGGTGACGCGGATGGGGCCGCTGACCGAGCCCCAGCGGCCGTCAGCGAGGTCGAGGCAGGTGTGGTGATGGACACCGAAGACGCAGTCCTTGATGAGCAGGTTCTTCCAGGTCGCCGTCCCCGCCGCGGCGCTCGTGTAGATTTCCATCCCCATGCGCGGACCCTTGCTCACGACCCCGTTGTCGACGCCGATCTTGCAGCCGTCGAAGGTGATGGAGTCGATGACGGCAGGGCGGGCGACGATGCCGATGGTGTTGTAGCCGCGGGTCTCGCCGGCGTCCTCGATGCCGAGGTTGTACTCGAACTCGCAGCCGGTGAAGGTGAGGTGGTCGCAGTCGTTGGATCCCTCGCCCAGCTTGAGCACGCTGGCCTCGGTTCCCACGCCCCCGCCGCCACGGAAGCGGACCCGCTCGAAGCGGGTGTTCGACGCGCCCGCCCGGTTATGGGTGGAGTAGCCGGCGGTGCCCAGCTTGATGTCGCGGACGACCACATTGGAGCCGAAGGTCACCGAGCCGTTGATGTAGCTCGCGTCCATCCCCTGACCGACGACGGTGACGCCGTTGGGGATCGAGATGTTGCCGTTGAACGTGCCGGAACCGACCACGATCGTCTGGCCCGCCTGAGCCGAGTTGATGGCGGCAACGGGGTTGGCGGCCGGAGTCTGAGTCGGAGTCGGGGTCGGTGTCGGGGTCGGAGTCGGGGTCGGAGTCGGCGTGGGGGTGGGATCGACGATCGGCGGAGGCGTCGGAGTCGGCGTCGGGGTCGGCGTGGGCGTGGGGGTCGGGGTCGCTCCGCCGTACACTGTGATCTCACTGGCTGAGGCCCAGCCCCCGTAGGGGCTTGAGCCCACGGCCTGGACTCGCACGTAGCGTGCCTCCACGCTGACGGCGTCCGTCGTGGTGCCCCTGGCCTTGTTCCTGCTGCGGTCCGTGACGGTCGTGAAGGTGGCGCCGTCGAGGCTCGTCTCGATGAGGTAGCGATAGGCGCGCCTGGCGCCGTTGTACCACTTGGTCTGGACGCCGCTCAAAGTCGTGGGCGCGCCGAGGTCGACCATCCACCACTGCGGGTAGCTGTTTGAGCTCGCGGACCAACGCGTGGTGGGCTGGCCGTCATTGCCGTCGCCCGGTTCATTCCCCGTCTCCGCGGTGCTCGCCGCCGCTGACAGGCCGACCGACACCGGCGTCCCGAGGACGACCGCAGTGCGGCCGTCGCTCGCCGCGCTGACTCTTCGCAGGACGACGAATTGGGTGCGGCGCTTGACCACCCGGAACCGCGTCACGCCGCGGACCTTCACGTACCGCTCGTGGTGCCTGACCACGAGGGTGAGGTGGTGGCCCCTGACCACGTCGTAGGTCCGCGCATGCCCGATCACCCGGAAACGAAGCGTTCTGGGCTGGGACGCGGCCGACGCCGCAGAGACCGAACAGAGACTGATCGTGAGGATCATGAGCACGAGCAGCGCGCGTGCGATGAGGAGCTTCCTTGACACCGTGAACCCTCCGGGGCGGGGGAACCGGGGTCTCGTCGGCGAGGTCACGGCGACGCCGTGAGAAGGACTCTGTCGCACCGACGCGACTCACTGGGGTTCCGTTGGCCGTACGCTGAGCAGTCGTCACTGCTCGCGGACTTGCATCGGCGAAGCGCCGCGTTTCTTAAGCCCCTAGACGCCTATCTATCGTCAGGGGAGGCAACGAGACGCCGTGGAGTGCGCGAGGCGTGACTGACCGTATCCACCGAGCGGCGAGCCTGTGCTGCGGCAGCGTATAATCGCCGCACCGCACGCGCAGCGCTGGCGGCGGGCGACGAGAGAAGGGGTCAGGCGTGGCGGACAGGTACTTGGTCACCGGCGGAGGCGGCTTCATCGGCTCGCACGTAGTGGACGAGCTGCTCACCCGCGGTCACGCCGTCAAGGTGCTCGACAACTTCTCCACGGGGCGCCGTCAGAACGTGGCGCACTTCCGCGACGACATCGAGCTCGTCGAGGGCGACGTGCGCAGCTACGAGCGCGCCAACACCGCCGTCAAGGACGTGGACGTGGTGATCCACCTCGCGGCACTGCCCTCGGTGCCGCGCTCCGTCCAGGACCCCTTGACGACCACCGAGGTCAACGTGACGGGGACGCTCAACGTGCTGCTCGCCGCGCGCGACAGGGACGTGCGGCGCGTGGTGCTGGCGTCATCGTCTTCGGTCTACGGCGCCAACGACTTCCTCCCCAAGCACGAGGAGCTCATCCCGCACCCCATCTCGCCTTATGGCGTCTCCAAGCTGGCGGCGGAGCAGTACGCGATGGCCTTCAACGCCGTGTACGGGCTCGAGACGGTCGCGCTGCGCTACTTCAACGTGTTCGGCCCGCGTCAGGACCCCAACTCGCAGTACAGCGGGGTCGTGGCGCTGTTCCTGCGCCTGGCGTCCGAGGGCGGGCAGCCCACGGTGTGCGGCGACGGTACCCAGACCCGCGACTTCACTTACGTTGCGAACGTCGTCGACGCGACACTGCTTGCTGCCAACTCGCCGAAGGCGAGCGGCTCCGTGCTCAACATCGGCTGCGGCGCCTCGTACTCGGTACTCGACCTGATCGCTGCCATCGAGGACGCCACCGGCCGGCCGATGGAGCCAGCGTTCGGCCCGGCCCGGCCGGGCGATGTCAAGCACTCGTTCGCCAACATCGACCGCGCGCGCGCAAGGATCGGCTACGAACCGCGGGTGTCCTTCGCGGACGGCATCGAGAAGACCTACGCGGGTTCGAGGAAGTGACGATCACGTCACCCCACGACACGGTCTCTCAGGCGGAAGACTCTCCCCGATTCGTCATCCAGCCTTCTCGCGGCTGGCGCTCTCTCCGGCTTGGGGAGTTGCTCGAGTATCGAGAACTGGCGGTCTTCCTCGTGTGGCGCGACGTGATGATCCGCTACAAGCAGGCGGTGCTGGGGGTGGCGTGGGCTGTCTTGCAGCCTGTGCTCACGATGGTCGTCTTCACCGTCATCTTCGGCAGACTGCTCGGCGTGAAGAGTGGACCGGTGCCCTACGCGGTCTTCAGCTTTGCGGGCCTACTTCCGTGGAACCTGTTTGCCGGCGGCCTGCAAAGGTCCGGGACGAGTGTCGTGAGTAGTGCGAGTCTGCTTACGAAAGTGTACTTCCCTCGTCTGATCATGCCCATATCCGCGGTCCTTGCGGGCCTCATCGACTTCGTCATCGCGCTCGGCGTCTTGGCCGTCCTCTTGGCCGTGTATCACATCGACCCTTCGTGGCGGATCCTCTGGCTGCCGCTACTTGTGCTCTTCACCGTCATCACCGCTCTTTCCGTGTCGTTGTGGCTCTCGGCGCTGAACGTGCTCTATAGAGACGTCGGGTACATCATCCCGTTCTTGATCCAGCTGTGGATGTTCATGTCGCCGGTCGTCTACTCCGCCACGGTGATCCCCACCGGCCCCTGGCGGGTCATCTACGGCCTGAATCCCATGGCCGGGGTCATCACTGGGTTCCGCTGGGCTCTCGTGGACGGGCCGCCGCCGAGCGGTCTGATGGCCGTGGCCGTTGTGTCAGTGCTCGCCCTGTTCACCGGCGGCCTGTTCTTCTTCCGGCGCATGGAGCGCGTGTTCGCCGATGTCGTGTAGGGGCCAATGAGCAACGACGCCGTGCGCGTGAGCTCGGTCGGGAAGCGCTATCAGATCGGCGGCGCTCGCGAGGCGTATCCCACCCTTCGCGACACGCTTGTCTCCGTCGTCACTGGACCGATCGCGAGGTTACGGCATCCGGGCTCCTATAGCCATCATATTGACTGGTTCTGGGCGCTTCGCGACGTCTCGTTCGAAATGAAGACTGGCGAGGTGCTCGGCATCATCGGCCGCAACGGTGCCGGCAAGAGCACGCTGCTCAAGGTCCTCAGCCGCATCACGGAGCCCACCGAGGGGCGCGTAGAACTCTGGGGTCGCGTGGGATCGCTGCTCGAAGTCGGCACCGGTTTTCATCCGGAGCTCACAGGGCGCGACAACGTCTGGCTGAATGGCGCGATCCTCGGCATGCGCCGCGCGGAGATCCAGCGGCGATTCGACGAGATCGTCGAGTTCGCTGGGATCTCCCGCTTCCTGGACACTCCCGTGAAACGTTACTCGAGCGGGATGTATGTGAGGCTCGCCTTCGCCGTCGCTGCGCACCTCGATCCGGATATTCTCGTCGTGGACGAGGTGCTCTCCGTCGGCGACGCGGAATTCCAGAAGAAATGCCTCGCGAAGATGGGGGAGACCAGCAGAAGCGGGCGCACCGTTCTCTTCGTGAGTCACAACATGGCGGCGGTACGGTCCCTGTGCAGTCGTGCGATCGTTCTCGAGGAGGGGAAGCAGACGTTCGACGGGTCTCCCATGCAGGCGGTTGCGCACTATCTGCGCGGCCAGTCAGCCAACAGGGCCCAGCGCGTCTGGGACGATGTGCGACGCGCCCCTGGCGGAGACGGAGTGGCGTGTCGGAGCGTGGCCGTGCGCGACGCACACGGAGAGGTCACTGCCGACATCGATGTGCAGGAGCCGTTTTCGCTGGAGGTCGATTTCGAGATACACGAGGATGGGCAGAGGGCAGGTCTCACTCTCGTGATGTTCAACGACCAGGGGACGATGCTCTTCTCCACTCTCAACAACCGAGACCCGGATTGGCACGGGCGTGCTCTAGCTCGCGGCACATATCGGAGCATCTGCCGGATCCCTGACAATCTCCTGAATGGTGGTGATCACTCGGTCTCCGTGCTCGTCTGGACGGATGGCTACAGGGTCCTGGCGCGTGAAGACGACGTGGTGCACTTCCACGTGCACGATACGGGTGGTGCACGAGGGGACTACATGGGAGGTATGGAAGGGGCTCTTCGGCCTGCGTTGCAGTGGCAGACGGAGAAACTCATCCGATGAGCCAAGTTCCGCGCACTCTGCTGCTCAATCACAGTCCGATAGAGATCACTGACGCGGGATCTTCTTGCGGACCTTGGCGTCGCACTATCCTCAAGGGCGTCTCTGCAGGTTCGCGCTGACGCCAAGGGGGAGCGCGTGGACGGCTGCTGAGTGGTTGGGGTTTCCAATCGCCACGACTGGCGCGGTGGATCAGCGGCGTCGACGCAGGTTCGGGGAGTCCGTCGGTGGCCTGGCTTCGTTCACTCTCTCGGCCTACGCGAGCACACTGCACACAAGGGCCGTGATCGACCAGGCGGTCGGCTTCGCCCGTGCGCACAATGTGGAACAGGTCTGGGCAGTGCTGAATGCCCCACAGGTGATCTACGTCGCCCGTCGGGTGGCGGAAGCGCTCTCTGTCCCTCTGGTCGTCACGGTGTGGGATCCGCCGGAGCGCTTTGTCGACGCTCTGGGCATGGACGCCTTGAGTGGCTCGCACGTACTGAGCGAGTTCGCCAAGGCGATCCTCGCCGCACGACGGGTGACGGTCGCTTCGGAGGGGATGCGGAACGAGTACTACCGGCGATACGCAATCCACTCACGCGTCCTCATTCAAGGAATAGACGCGTCGTGGGTGCACCCGCCAGCGCAGGGTCTGGCAGACCCACAGCACGTGACGATCGGTTACGCGGGCAGCATGTATGCGTTCAACGAGCTCCTGGCATTCGTCGCTGCGCTCTCGAGCTGTGGTTGGCGGCTCGGCGGTCGACGCGTAAGGCTCCGCGTGCTGGGGAGATCCTTGGAGATGAGCAGCTCGTCAGGGGTGAACATCGAGTGGCTCGGCTGGCGTCCGATGCTCGACGTGATCAAGCAGCTGTCTCAGGTCGACCTGTGCTATGTGCCCTACTGGATGGACGGCGCGCACAGCCTTGCGGCTCGCACGTGCTTCCCCAACAAGATCGCCACCTACCTTGCTGCCGGGCGACCCCTCTTTGTCCACGCTCCGACAGACTCGTCGCCGGCGGAGTTCGCGCGGCGATACCAGGTCGGGCTGACGTGCGCCAGTCTTGAAGCCGACCGCATCATCGGGTCTTTGGAGTCACTGGCTTCTAGCGAAGAGTCGTACGCGCTGCTGGCACAGGCGTGCACCACAGCCATCGCAGCCGAGCTGTCCATGAGCGTGTTTCACGCCCGTTTCGCGGAGCTCATGGGAGTAGACGTGCGGGATCTGACGCCCGTCGGGGCGGTGCGGGTCAGTGATCTCGTCTAGTGCGGCGCGGCACGCATGAGCACCATTCTCGGTCTGGTTGTACCGTGGGGATTGCTTGCGGTCTTCCTCTACCGGGCACGAAAGGCCCGGATCTTCCTGCTCGGCATCCCGTTCCTCATGTTCATGGGCGAGTCGGTGTTCTTCGACAGGATGAAGGTGTTCCACACGCCCGGCCGGTTGGACCCGTACGTGCTGCTTCTCATCTGGATGTTGATTGTGTGGGCGGCGACGACGGGCAGGATCGCGTTGCCCGGCGGGGGCCCATCGACACCGCCGATGCGCTCGCGCAGGACCGTGCGCTTCTTGCCGGAGGAGCTCGCGGTGCTCGCCATCGGCGCGATCTCATTGGGCCACGTGGTCGTCGAGGCTGTGAGGTCTGCCGATTTCGTCGGCGCGTTCGAGCGAGGGTTCGGCATGCTCACGATGGTGCTGGGCTACTACCTCGTCCGGGACATCGTGAGTCACGCCACGCGCCGGGAGGTCATCTCCTTCTTGAGCATGGTCGTGGTAGCGAACGCCATTGCGACGACGCTCTTCATCATTCACCAGGCGCTGCCGGTCGACATCTACCCCAGAATCGAATCGTCAGTCGTCATCGAAGGCCAGGTCATCACCCGGACCCTCTACTTCGCTCCTCGCTTCATCGTCCTGACCCTCGCTTTCGTCTTCGCACGCCGTCGCTGGGGCGGGGTTTGGGCTATCGTTCTGCTCACGACTCTGCTGGGGATCATGCTTTCCTTCACGCGAACGCTCTTGCTCGTCGCAATCGTCGCGCTCTTGCTTGCCGTGGGAGCGCGCGAGATCAAGACGCCTAGCACCGGCCGGCTCCTGCGCCGAGCGGTCGCGATCGCAGCTTTTGGGATGCTGCTTCTCTGGGGATTTGTCACCTTTCTACCTGCGCCGGCTCACTACTTCGAACAGCGACTCGCTGGCTTGAGCGGCGACGCCGCGATCGCCAGCGACAGTTCCTTCGTGGTCAGGACTGAGTTTCTTGCCGCGACCGTCGACATCGTGAGGCGCCGCGATCTCGCCTTCGGGCTGGGCTTCCCCCTCGCGTCGCAGGAGGCATCGGTCGCAAACGTCACGGTATGGGGCGCGGACATGGCTTGGATCCTCGTGGTGTACAGACTCGGTCTCGCGGGCGTACTGGCGTTCGCGGTTGTGTACGTTGGCCACGCAATCCGCGCGTTCCTGTTGTTCATGAGGGACCCCGACGAAGGGGAGTACCTCGGGTTGGTCTACTTCGTCGCCATCGTCGCCGGTCTTACATACACCGGTGTCTCGCGGACCTTCATGGAGCCGAATCTGCTCCCTATGGGGCTCTGGCTCTTCGCCTTTGTCGCGGCAGAGGCAAGGAGAAGGCGGCCTGAGGCGATGTTGCCGTCACTCGGCGCATCGAGCAGTTCGGCGTGACCGCAGCGAGGCAAGACCCCCGCGTCAGCTTCGGGATCATCGTCTTGAACGGAGAGCCGTTCACACGGTATTGCCTCCGCTCCCTCTATCCCTTCGCTCACCAGATCATCGTGGTGGAGGGCGGCCATGAAGACACCCGTACGGTGGCCACCCCCGACGGGCATTCGATTGACGGGACCCTGGCCGCACTGCGCCGTTTCAAGGAAGAGGAGGATCCGCTCGACAAGCTCGAGATCGTCACGCGCGACGGGTTCTGGCCGAAGACCGATGCGCTTGGTCGCAACCGTACTGCTCAGTCACAGGCTTACGCTGAACGCGCGACGGGCGACTACTTGTGGCAAGTGGACATCGACGAGTTCTACCGCGCGGAGGACATGGCGAGGGTCTTGGCGCTCCTCAGGTCGGACCCGAGCATAACTGCAGTCTCGTTTCTGCAGCGAACATTCTGGGCACGGCCCGAGTACGAGGTCGACGGTTGGCCACTCAGGCGCGGCGCCAGAGTCTACCATCGCCTCTTCAAGTGGGGCCCTGGGTATCGCTATGTGACCCATGAGCCGCCGACGGTGACCGACGGTGAGGGCCGCGACTCGAGATCGATACATTGGCTGCGCGCCGACGCGCCAGAGCTCAGAGGGATCGTCTTGTACCATTACTCGTTGCTCTTCCCGTGGCAAGTGGACCAGAAGATGCGCGTCTACCGAGATGAGAAGCCGGACACGTGCGGCGGTATCAGGGAGTGGGCAGACGAGGCGTACTTCAGGCTCGGGCGCCCTTATCGGGTGCACAACCTGTACACATCACCTAGCTGGCTTCAGCGATATCGCGGCGATCATCCCGTCGAGGTGTCACGCATGATGAGCGAGGCTCTCGCCGGTGATGTGCGTGGAGGGGTTCGCAGGGTGGACGATGTTGAGAAGCTGCTCCGGTCATGGTGGTACCCGTTGGGTAGAGCGGCGCTGAAGGTGCTGGACTACGTTGACCGGCTGTGGCGATGGCTCCACTTGCAGGCAAGACGAGGGGTTCATGCACCTGGCAAACTGGGGCAGGCCGTCCGCGGACACGTATCTCAGCGTCATGGGAATGAAAGTCCGCGGACGGGTGCTGGCGTGACGCGTCGGCGGGGACCCTCATGAGAGCGCTCTGGTTCGCCGGCGTTCAACTCCCCGCGGTCACCGGCGCTCCCAGGGCCGGGGGCGGCTGGATCGAGGGCCTGCGCCTCGCGCTGGAACGGTTCGCGCCGGAGGTGGAGGTGGGCATAGCCTCACCGGGGTCTGTTGCGCACGAGCCATTCTCGGCCGCGAACGCCACGTACTTCCACGTCGCATACGCCTCGCGAGGCTCACGGCTTTCCCGTGTGGCTCGCCGGTGGCGTCACTATCCGGTGCCCGATGGCGCTGTCGCCCGGTGCAAGCAGATCGCGCACGAGTACGCGCCGGACATCGTCCACGTTCACGGGGCCGAGCACTACTTCGGACTGTCGATTCCGCACCTTGGGGCGCCCGCCATAGTCTCACTTCAGGGTATGGCCACCGTCTTGCAGCGATACGCCCTGAGCGCACTGAGTGTCCCGGACATCATTCGTGAAGTCGCCACCCGTGAGTTTGTCCATGGTGACGGGTCCCTGCACGCCCGCTGGACGATGCGCGCTCGCGCCGGCGTGGAGCAGCGCGTTCTGGCCTCGTGCGACGATTTCATGGGGCGAACGGAGTGGGACATGGCCGTCCTCAAGGTGCTTCGGCCGCAGGCCCGGTACCACGAAGTCGGCGAGGCTCTCGGGGAGCCGTTCTATCAGATGGAATGGTCGGGGCCGCCAACGGGTGAGGGCACTCTGTACTGCACCGGTGGGGCCTCGGCGCTCAAGGGTGTCGAGACCCTTCTTGAGGCGATGGTCTTGCTGCGGCGATCCGGTGTGCGGAGTCCCCGGCTAAGGCTGGCGGGAGGCGTCGTTGACGGCCTTCTGTCTCGGAAGATCACCAAGCAACTGGAGGTGCCCGAGCTGCGCGGGGCGGTCGACATCCTCGGCGCGCGCACACCCGAGCAGATCGCTGCGGAGCTCGCGAGCGCGAGCGCGTTCGTGCTGTCCTCACACATGGAGAACAGTCCTAACACCTTGTGCGAAGCGATGCTCGTCGGGACGCCCTGCATCGCGGCCTTCGTCGGTGGCGTCCCCTCGTTGATCAAGGATGGGGTGGACGGGCTGCTGTACCACGACTCCGACCCCTTCGCCTTGGCCGGCAGGATCGACCGGCTGCTGGGCGACCCGGCGCTGGCGGTTCGCCTTGGAGCCGGCGCCCGCAAGGCGGCGCTGCGCCGGCACGACCCCGAACGCGTCGCGAAGCAAGCCGTCGATGCGTACCGCGACGTCCTCGATCGGTGGTGCCGACTTGGCGGCGCTTCTCGCCGGTCGTCGCTGAAGGAAGTCCGCCCGTGAAGGTGCTGGTCACCGGGGGCGCCGGCTTCATCGGGTCCAACATCGTCCGGCGCCTACTCCAGCTCGGTCACGAGCCGGTCGTGCTCGACGACGTCTCGAGCGGCTATCGTGAGAATCTGGTCTCGGGAGTCCCCTTCGTCGAGAGTGACGTACGCGAGCGAGAGGCGGTCGAGGCGGCGATGACCGGGTGCGGCGTGGTCCTGCACCTGGCCGCGAGCGTCGGTAACGCCCGCTCGATCGCCGATCCCCAGACGGATTCGGCGATCAACGTCATCGGTACGCTCAACGTCCTCGAGGCGGCGCGGGCGCACGACATCGATCGTGTCGTCCTCTCGTCCTCGGCGGGGATCTTCGGCGAGCTCAAGACCCTGCCTATAGCCGAGGACCACCCGCAGGACCCGGACTCGCCCTACGGTACGAGCAAGCTCGCCGCCGAGAAGATGTGTCTTGTGTACAACAAGCTCTACGGCATGCACAACGTCTGCCTCCGCTACTTCAACGTCTACGGGCCGCACCAGCGCTACGACGCGTATGGCAACGTCATCCCGATCTTCGCCGACCGGATCCTCAAGGGCGTGCCGATGACGATCTTCGGCGACGGCGAGCAGACGCGCGATTTCGTGAACGTCGCCGACGTGGCCGCCGCGAACCTCGCGGCCGCCTTCACGGCAGGCGTGCGCGGGGTCTTCAACATAGGCAGCGGCGGCCGCATCACCATCAACGAGCTCGCCCGCGTGATGCAGGAGGTCAGCGGCGTCGAGGTGGGCGTCGAGCACGGTCCGGAGCGGCCCGGCGACGTACGCGACAGCCTCGCCGACATCTCGGCCGCCCACGGCGCCTTCGGTTTCGCACCCGCCGTGCCGATAAAGGGGCGGGGGCTCGAGGAGTACATGGAGTGGGTGGCACACGACCCGTTGACACTGGCCAGGCTGGAGGCCGAGGGATGAGAGTGCTCGTCCTCGGCGGCGACGGCATGCTCGGCCACAAGGTCGTGCAGGTGCTCGCCGACCGCCACGAGGTCACAGCCACCTTCCAGAGCCCACGCGGCGCCTGGACGGCGTTCCCGATGTACGAGCACGCCCCCGCCGAACGCACCCTAGGCGGCGTCGACGCGGGCGCCTTCGACACCGTCGTGCGCGCCTTCGCCGCCGTCCGCCCCGAGGTGGTCGTCAACTGCGTCGGCATCATCAAGCAGCTCGAAGAAGCGAACGACCCCATCGTCGCGCTCGAGGTCAACGCGCTCTTTCCTCACCATCTCGCCGACCTCTGCGGCGCCTGCGGCGCGCGGCTCATCCACATGAGCACCGACTGCGTGTTCAGCGGCCGCAAGGGCCACTACACCGAGGGCGACGTGTCGGACGCCGAGGACCTCTACGGTCGGACGAAGTACCTCGGCGAGGTCGACCGCGCCGGCTGCCTCACGATCCGCACCTCGATCATCGGACGCGACTTCCTCAAACAGAGCGCGCTCCTCGAATGGTTCCTGGCCCGAAGAGGGGGCACGGTGCAGGGCTATCGCAACGCCGTGTTCAGCGGCCTCACCACACAGGCGCTGGCGCGGATCATGGGTGACCTCATCGGACACCACGGCGACCTGCGCGGAGTCGTACAGGTCGCCAGCGAGCCGATCACCAAGCTCGACCTCCTTCGCAGGATCCGCGACGCGATGGGCCTCGACGTGGCCATCGAGCCCTTCGACGACCCGCCCTGCGACCGCAGCCTCGACGCGTCGCGCTTCGTGACGGCGACCGGGTCTCACATCCCGACGTGGGACGAGATGGTGGCCGAGCTGGCCGCCGATCCCACGCCCTACGACGACTGGAGGCGGCGCCATGCTGCCGTTTAAGGACAAACGCATCCTGATCACCGGCGGCACGGGATCGTTGGGCCAAGTGCTGGTGCGCAGGTTGCTCACGGGCGAAATGGGTCAGCCGCGCAAGATCACGGTCTTCTCCCGCGATGAGGCAAAGCAGCACGCCATGCGGGTCGAGTACCTGCACAAGCGGGCCGTGACCGACGAGGTCATCTACCACAACTTCGAAGAACTCCTCGAGTTCCGCATCGGCGACGTGCGCGACTTCCACAACGTGGCCGCGGCGCTGCGCGACGCCGACGTGGTGTTCAACGCCGCGGCGCTCAAGCAGGTGCCCACCTGCGAGTACCACCCGTTCTCCGCGGTGATGACGAACATCGCCGGGCCGGAGAACATCGTGCGCGCCATCCAGGAGCACGAGCTCCCGATCGAGACGGTGGTCGGCATCTCGACCGACAAGGCCTGCAAGCCGGTCAACGTGATGGGTATGACCAAAGCCATCCAGGAGCGCGTCTTCATCCAGGGGAACATGCGCTGCACCCAGACGCGTTTCATCTGCGTGCGGTACGGCAACGTGCTCGCCTCGCGCGGGTCCGTGATCCCGCTGTTTCACGAGCAGATCCGCAACGGCGGCCCGGTCACGATCACCACGAGCGACATGACCCGCTTTCTGCTCAGTCTCGACCAGGCCGTCGACACGATCTTCGCCGCCGTCGGCGGCGCCGGCAGAGGCGAGACATACGTTCCCCGCGTACCCTCGGCAAGAGTGATTGACATCGCGGCCGCTCTGATCGGCGCGCGTCCCATCGAGACGGTCGTGACCGGCATCCGCCCCGGCGAGAAGATCCACGAGATCCTGGTCAGTGAAGAGGAGTGCCACCGCACGGTCGACCGCGGCGACTACTACGCGATCCTGCCGATGCTGCCGGAGCTGCGGGGGGACACTCCAGTGGAGGCCGCCCTCGACGACGAATACAGCTCCGCGGGCGGCGTGATGAGCGGCGCCGCCCTGGTCGACGTGCTACACGAGCACAAGCTCATGATCGACGACGTACCGCCGGCCAGCGGGGAGATCCTCAGGTGAAGGTCGTCACCGTCCTGGGGACGCGGCCCGAGGTCATCCGCCTCAGCCGCGTGATCGAGAAGCTCGACCGGCTCTGCGAGCACCGGCTCGTGCACACCGGCCAGAACTTCGACCCGGCCTTGAGCGACCTGTTCTTCGCCGAGCTCGAGGTGCGCAAGCCGGACCACTACCTGGGCGTGCGTGGCGCCACGTTCGCGGCTCAGGCCGGGCAGATCCTGGAGGGCTGCGAGCAGGTCTTCCTCGCCGAGCGGCCCGACGCCCTGCTGATCCTCGGCGATACGAACAGCGGCCTGTGCAGCATCGTCGCCAAACGACTCGGTGTGCCTGTGTACCACATGGAGGCAGGCAACCGCTGCTACGACGATCGCGTACCGGAAGAGGTCAACCGGCGCGTGATCGACCACTCGAGCTCGGTACTCATGCCGTACACGCATCGCAGCAAGGAGAACCTTGTGCGTGAGGGCATCGACGCGCGGCGCATCTACGTGACCGGCAACCCGATCCTCGAGGTGCTGACCCACTACGACGAACGGATCGAGGCTTCCACGGCGCATGAACGTCTGGGGCTCGAGCGCGGCGGCTACTTCCTCGTCACGATGCACCGCGCCGAGAACGTCGACATCGAGCCGCGGCTCCGGCAGTTGACCGAGGCGCTCGATCTCGTCGGGCGAAGGCACGGCCTGCCGGTGGTGTGCAGCCTGCACCCGCGGACCCGCGACAAGATGGAGGTATTCGGGCTCGACGCTGGCGGCAGAGACGTGCGGTATCTGGAGCCGCTCGGCCTCTTCGACTTCGTCGCCCTGGAGCGGCACGCGCGCTGCGTGCTCTCCGACAGCGGCACGGTGCAGGAGGAGTGCTGCATCTTCGGCGTCCCCGCCGTGACGATCCGCGACGTGACCGAACGGCCGGAGACGATCGAGTGCGGAAGCAACATGCTCTCGGGCGCCGACCCCGAGCGCATCCTCGCCTGCGTGGCGGCCGTGCTCGACGGCCCGCCAGCTTGGCAGCCGCCGCCGGAGTACCTCGTGCGCGACGTATCGACGACGGTCGCGAAGATCGTCCTGGGCTACCGGCACGCCGCCGGCTGAAGGGTGGGGCATCCGGTGTCATCGCCGGCGTCGTCGCCGGTGAACGTCATCATCGCCGGCAGCCGGTTCAGCTATCCCCACGGGATGGGGGCATCGGCGAGGGTCCACGCCTACGCCAAAGGGCTCCTGGAAAGCGGCGCCCGCGTGCGCGTGGTCAGCCTCCTGAGCCCCCCGCTGAGCGGCGGTCCGGGAGACCACGACCTTGCCTCCGGGGTGCATGAGGGCGTGCCGTACGTGTACGCCTGCGGCACCCGGGTGCGCGGTCGCTCGTTTCTGCGTCGCCGGCTCATCGAGCTCAGAGTCCCGGTCGGACTCTGGCGCGCTTCAAGGCGCCTCTTCGCGGGGCAAGACGGACCGAAGGCGATCATCGCGTACACGCAGGAGCCCACCTGGATCGTCTTCATGGCCGTCCTCGCCCGTTTGCACGGCGCGAGCGCCATCGTCGAGCTCTGCGAGATGCCCCTGGTCTACGAGAGCAGTCCGGCGAGACGCGTCGCCTTGGGATGGCTGCAGGACGCGGTCGCATATCGCGTCGTCGATGGCTTCATCGCGATCTCCACATGCCTGGAGGACTACGTTCGCCGTCATGCGCCCTCGGCCACACCCACCATCCGCGTGCCCATCCTCGTCGCGACGCAGGACTTCGCCGATGGTGAGGCGACCGACGCTCCTCGACGGCCGCGGGAGATCGTCTACGTCGGGGACATGCGTTGGCACGAGGAAGAGCTGACCGATCTGCTGTCGGCGTTCTCGATCGTCGCCCGGGGGGAGCCAGATGTGATCCTGAGGCTGGTCGGCCAGGCTACACACGCGGACATGGCGGGTCTCACGGCGCGGGTCGCCGAGCTCGGCCTCGTCGACCGCGTCGTGTTCGCCGGATCGGTGCAGCGCTCGCAGCTGCCCGCGCTCTTGCGCGCGGCGACGGTGCTCGCCCTGCTCCGCCGCGATGCGTTGTTCTCGCGAGCCGGTCTTCCGACGAAGCTGGCCGAGTACCTGGCGAGCGGGCGGCCTGTCGTGGTCACCGCCATCGGCGATATCCCTCGCTACTTGTCGAACGGATGCGACGCGTACCTGGCGCGGCCGGGTGATCCGGCCGGTTTCGCGGACGTGCTCAGGCACGTGCTTGAGAACGAGTCCGAGGCCAGCGCGGTCGGGGCACGAGGTCGATCGGTCGCGCTGCGACAGTTCGACCGCCGCAGGCACGGCGCGCGGCTCGCCGCCTTCGTCTCGGCCCTTGACGAGCGAAAGGTCGCCTCGCCGGTCGCCCGGCGCTCCGGAGGGGAAGACCATGTCTAGCTTGATCGCTGTCTGCGCGCGCGACGCCGCGCGCCGTGACTGGGCCGACGATCTCCGTCGTTGCGCCGCGGCGCTGGCGCCGGACAACATCCGCCCCAATCCGCCGCTCATCGACGCCGTGGGGGGTGCGGCCGTCGTCGTGGTCAACCCCGTCCCCGGCGTGACCGTGCGCGAGGGCGGTGTGTGCCTCGGGCGCCTCTTCGGGCAGCCGGCCGAGTGGTGGCGCCTCGGGTCGGAGGCTCCCGAGGGCAACTACGTCATCGTGCGTCACGATGCTCGCCGCTTCGAGGTGCTGACCGACATCCTGGCCACCCGTCCGACCTGGTACGTGCACACGCCGGAGGTCCTTCTCGCCTCGACGTCGCAGAGGGCGCTGGTCATGCTCCTGCGCTCGTTCGAGCCCTACCCGCAGGCCGTGACCTGGATGCTCGCCTCGGGCCATCTCGGGGCCAGGAGCTGGGACGCCCGGCTGCGCCGGCTGCGCGGCGACTGCCGGCTTGTCCTCGATCGCGAGCGCTGGAGCGTCGAGATCGTCGAACGCCCCGCCGTGAGGGAGCCGCTGCCGCTCAGCGACGACGAGCACATCGAGCGCCTGCGACAGGCGATCGTCGACACCTGCGCGGACATGCGCCTGCCCTACGAGGAGTGGCCCCTGACGCTCTCCGGCGGGCTCGACAGCCGGGCGCTCCTCCTCGGCCTGATCGAGGTCGGCGAGCGGCCGCGATGCTTCACCTGGGGTCGTCGCGCGGCCCTGCTGGACGCCAAGAACGACGCCTTCATCGCCCGCGAGCTCGCGCGCCGGCACGGCCTCGAGCACCGCTACTGGCCCACGGACGAGAGCGCCGAGTCGATCGAGGTCGCCATGCAGCGCTTCCTCGCCATGTCGGAGGGGCAGGGGTGCGACTTCGGCGCCTACACCGACGGGATGGCGATGTGGAAGGCGTTCTTCGAGGAGGGCATCGCCGGCATCATCCGCGGCGACGAGCCGGGACTCGGCTACTACGACCGCTTCGATTCCGAACCTCAGATACTGCGGCGGGCACACATGATCTTCGTCTCCGACTATCCAGCCGATCATCCCATCCATCGGCTCGGACTGGCCGAGCAACAAGTTGAGAAGCGTCTGCAACGACACCCTCCCGAGAGTCTGGCTTCGTGGGACCAGCGCGTCTTCGAGGAATGGGTGTACCCGACCACGGAAGCACCGCTGAACGCCATCAAGATCCCTTACGTCGAGATCGTCAATCCCCTTCAATCGAGGGCCGTGACGGAGGTCGCTCGTCGTCTCCCCGACCACCAGCGAGTCGACCGCAACGCGCTTGCTTCGGTGGTTCGCTCGCTTGGTCCCGACGTGCCCTTGGCCAAGATCGGTTCGCTCGGTAGGCGCACTGGGTTCTGGGACGACGACCGCGGTCTCGCGAGCATGAGGCGCGCCCTGGAGGGCGACAGCGCCGAACGCGTGCTCTCGCGGCCGGCGCTCGACGTTGTGCTGGCCGGCCTCTCTCGGCCGGCGCCGCCGGTCACGGCGCGGCGCGGCGCGAAGCGCACCGTGCGGGCGATCGTGCCGCGGCGCGTGATCGACAGGATGCGTCCCGTCTGGCCCCTGCGCCTGGGCGTCCGTCGGCTAGGGTTCCGCACGTACGTGGCCGTGCGCATGGCCGACATGCTTGCCGGGGACGCCGCGCTGCTGAGCTCAGACAGCCGAGCGTCACGGGAGCGATGATGATGAAGACGGGCTGCGTGCGCGAGGCCGCGCAGCTTCACTTGTGCGGTAGATGTGCCAACATACGAGGGGCCACCAACGACAGGGGGAGCGGGGCCGCTCGTGGCGAACGCGGGCATACCGCCGCAGTCCTTCGCCATACGAAACGAGGTAGCCGACGATGCAGGACGCGGAGAGAGCATGTGCCAGGTGACGCGTGGAATCCACGCCGGTGCCCGCGAGGGACCGAGAGCGGACGATACCGACTTGAGCCGCTCCGTGGCCTCTGAGCCTCAGGTCGGCGCCGGGGCGTCCGGTGGCTCCACAGTATCGAATACGGGAGCGAGGCGGGGCGTGGTCGCCCGGCGCTCCGGAGGGGAAGACCATGTCTAGCTTGATCGCTGTCTGCGCGCGCGACGCCGCGCGCCGTGACTGGGCCGACGATCTCCGTCGTTGCGCCGCGGCGCTGGCGCCGGACAACATCCGCCCCAATCCGCCGCTCATCGACGCCGTGGGGGGTGCGGCCGTCGTCGTGGTCAACCCCGTCCCCGGCGTGACCGTGCGCGAGGGCGGTGTGTGCCTCGGGCGCCTCTTCGGGCAGCCGGCCGAGTGGTGGCGCCTCGGGTCGGAGGCTCCCGAGGGCAACTACGTCATCGTGCGTCACGATGCTCGCCGCTTCGAGGTGCTGACCGACATCCTGGCCACCCGTCCGACCTGGTACGTGCACACGCCGGAGGTCCTTCTCGCCTCGACGTCGCAGAGGGCGCTGGTCATGCTCCTGCGCTCGTTCGAGCCCTACCCGCAGGCCGTGACCTGGATGCTCGCCTCGGGCCATCTCGGGGCCAGGAGCTGGGACGCCCGGCTGCGCCGGCTGCGCGGCGACTGCCGGCTTGTCCTCGATCGCGAGCGCTGGAGCGTCGAGATCGTCGAACGCCCCGCCGTGAGGGAGCCGCTGCCGCTCAGCGACGACGAGCACATCGAGCGCCTGCGACAGGCGATCGTCGACACCTGCGCGGACATGCGCCTGCCCTACGAGGAGTGGCCCCTGACGCTCTCCGGCGGGCTCGACAGCCGGGCGCTCCTCCTCGGCCTGATCGAGGTCGGCGAGCGGCCGCGATGCTTCACCTGGGGTCGTCGCGCGGCCCTGCTGGACGCCAAGAACGACGCCTTCATCGCCCGCGAGCTCGCGCGCCGGCACGGCCTCGAGCACCGCTACTGGCCCACGGACGAGAGCGCCGAGTCGATCGAGGTCGCCATGCAGCGCTTCCTCGCCATGTCGGAGGGGCAGGGGTGCGACTTCGGCGCCTACACCGACGGGATGGCGATGTGGAAGGCGTTCTTCGAGGAGGGCATCGCCGGCATCATCCGCGGCGACGAGCCGGGGATGGGCTGCACTGTCAGCAATACCGAACGTGCGATCCTGAGAGAGCACTGCCGAGTGCTCGTCTCCGACTATCCAGCCGATCATCCCATCCATCGGCTCGGCTTGCCCGAGGTCGAGCCCGACGACGACCTGCGGCGACGGCCGGGGGAGAGTCTCCGTTCGTGGGGCGCGAGGCTGGAAGAGGAATGGTTCTATCCGGCTCTGCTCTCGCTTCTGAACCCGGTCAAGGAGGGGTACGTCGAGGTCGTCAATCCGCTGGCGTCGAGGCGGGTGACGGAGGTCACCCGTGGTCTGCCCGACCATCTGTTCGCCCAGCGCGAGGGTCTCGCCTTGGTCGTCAGGTCCTTGGGGTCGGATATGCCCGTCGCCACGGCCAGCGCGCTCGACGAGGGCAGCCCGTTCTGGGACGACGACCGCGGTCTCGCGAGCATGAGGCGCGCCCTGGAGGGCGACAGCGCCGAACGCGTGCTCTCGCGGCCGGCGCTCGACGTTGTGCTGGCCGGCCTCTCCCGGCCGGCGCAGCAGGCCGCGGCGCGGCGCGGAGTGAAGGGCGTGATGCGCGCCGTGGTGCCGAGGCGCGTGATCGACAGGGTGCGCCCCGTCTGGCCCCTGCGCCTGGGTGGGCGCGAGCTGGCCTACCGCACCTACGTGGCCGCGCGCATGGCCGACATGCTTGCCGGGGACGCCGCCGCGTTGGGCGGCGAGCGCGGAGCTCGATGATCGTCCAGCCCTCAGTCCCTCGGGGCCCGGGCATGCGAACGGTCGTGTGTGGACGGCCCTGTTCGAACGGTGCGCAGGTCCGCCGCAGCCGGATCGGGGTTGCGGCACGATGAAGTTCTGCCTCGTCTATCCCTACGCGCGATGGCTTCTGCACACCAAGCCGTGCGGCGGCGCCGAGAAGCAGGTGGGCCTGCTCGCGCAGCATCTCGTTCGTCGCGGCAACGAGGTGACTTTCGTGGCCCTGTCGTACCGCGGCCACGAGACGGAGGTCGACGGCGTGCGTGTGTGCCCGGCCTGGGACGTGGGACGCGGTACCCCATGGCTTCGGGCCGCTACGTACAGGATCCCGAGCCTCCGGCGGGTCTTGGCCGAGATCGACGCGGATCTTTACTACGTGCGGGGTGCTCAGACCTTTTCACGCTGGGTGATCGCCGCTGCGCACGCGCAGGGCGCTCCGGCGCTGCTGGGACTCGCGAGCGACCGCAATCTCGTGCCCGAGTCCGGACTCACGATGATCCCAATGGACAACCGGCCGATCGGCAAGGTGATGGGCCGCGTGGCTTGGAACTTGCTGCAACGACCGGCGCTGCACTTGGCGGACGCCGTGATCGTCCAGAACGATGAGCAGGCGTCGCTTTGCAGTCACATGGGCCTGCCGCACGTGCTCATCCCCAGCATCGTCGAGACGCCGCCTCGGGATCTTCTGGAGCGCGAGGCCGACTACGACGTCGTCTGGGTGGGCAACGTGCACACCGACGCGAGAAGGGGCAAGGGTGTGGATGCGCTCCGTCTTCTGGCCGACACGCTGCCCGAGCTGCGCTTCGCAGTCGTCGGCAGGCTCACAGAGGCTCGCGTGGCTGTCGCTTCCGCCCGGCTGAGCGCGGCGCCCAATGTGGACGTGCTTGGATATTTTGACTACGGGGAGACCCAGAGCCTCATCTCTCGCAGTCGCCTGGTGCTCAATACCTCGTCCGTGGAGGGCTTCTCCAACGTCATGCTGGAGGGCTGGGCTCTCGGCAAGCCGGCGGTCACGCTCGCGGTCAATCCCAGCGGGCTGCTGGCCGACTGTCGGTGGCCCTCGGCCGCCCCGCAAGGGCATAGCTACAAGGGAGCGCTCGGCGCGTGCGCGGGTGGGGACATCCGCCTGCTCTCGCGGCTGATCGGTACAGCGCTCGGCGATGCGGCGATGCTTCGCGAGGTCGGCCGACGCTCCCGTGCGTACGTCGCCGAGGTGCACGGCGCAGACGCGGTGTGCGCACGGTACGAGGACCTCGCGGCGCTCCCCCACTCCAGTCCCGGCCGGGATGTGCCGACACACTGACCGATGCGAACATGCGCTGTCGCTCGCACGTGGTGACCCGAGCGTGCGGACCGATGAGGTCTCTTTTCCGCTCGCCGTGAGGTACCCTAGGATGGACCTCGAGGAGGATGTTCGTGGCGGTTGACAGGAGCGATTCGCAAGACGTCACCTTGCGCGATTACGTGCGCGTGGTGTGGCGGCGCAAGTGGATCGTCGTTCTGGTGACCGCGTTGTTCACAGCGTTGGCGCTCGGCTACTCGTTCACGAAGACGCCGTTGTACCGCGCCACGGCCACGTTGATCTTCGAAAGCTCTCTCAACGTGGCCGACCCTCTTTCCACGAACAACTACGTCGACCCCACCCAACGCGAAGTCGAACTCAACGCTGTCGCCAGCGTGATCGCCAGCCCCGACCTCGTGACGAGCGCCCGGCAGGCCTTGAAGGCCGAGGACGTCGCCTCGGGCTACTGGGTGACCGCCGCCCCCGAGGCGACCAGCGGCACGAGCAGCGGCTCCACCGTCCTGATCACCGCCGAGAGTCCCAGCGCCGCCACCGCGGCGCGCGCGGCGAACGCCTATGCGGATGCGTTCACCGCCTTCCGCAAGAGCCAGGAGCAAGCGCAGGTGCGGCAAGCCGAGCAGGTGGTGCAGAACAAGCTCGACACGTTCAGGACGTCGGTATCGCGCCAATCCGCCGAGTACCTCACGCTGGTGCAGCGCCTGCAGGACCTGCAGATCCTTGAGAACACGGTGACCGGCAACTTCAGGAAGCTCATTCCGGCTTATCCTCCGGCGCGGCCCTTCACGCCCAAACCCGTCCGCAATGGAGTCATGGGCATGGCGGCGGGCCTCGTTCTCGGTGTCGGTATCGTCCTCCTCCTGGAGCAGTTCGACACGCGGGTGCGCACGGCGGACGACGCGGGCGCCATCTTCGGCATGCCGGTGATCGGCACCGTCCGCAAGCTCTCGAGCAAGGCCCTCGGCGCGCAACCGCTCATGGTGCTCAGCGATCCGCACGGTCCGGCGGCAGAGGCCATCCGCAAGCTTCGCGGCAACCTGGAGTTCGCCAACGTGGATGGCGACCTGAAGTCGCTGTTCATCACCAGTGCGTTGCAGCACGAGGGCAAGAGCCTCACGGTCTGCAACCTGGCGCTTTCGCTGGCGGCCACCGGGGTCCGGGTGGTGCTCGTCGACGGCGACCTGCGCCGACCGCAGGTCCACGCCTACCTCAACCTCGCCAACAGGACCGGGGTGTCGACGGTCCTCACGGGCAGGACGGAACTGCTCGAGACCGTTCAGTCCCGGACGGTCGGTCCACGGCTCACAGGGCTTGGCGAGTCCGGCAAGCTCGACAAGGCGTCCGGCGGCGAACGCCTCTACGTGCTCACCAGCGGCCCGGTGCCGCCCAACCCGGCGGAGATCCTCGCGTCAAAGAGCTTCGGCAACATGATCGCGGAACTGCAGGACGACTTCGACCTGGTGATGATCGACGCCCCATCGATCCTGGCCGTGGGAGACGCTGCGGCCATGGCTCGATGCGTGGACGGCCTCGTGTTCCTCATCGATCTCACACGGGCCAAGCGCCCGCTCCTGGAGGAAGCTGCGCGCCAGGTCGCGCAGATGCCGTGTCTCAAGCTCGGCCTTGTCGTGGTGCGCCAGACGCCGAAGGACGGGTACGCCCACGAGCACTACTATCGTGCCCAGGGCGAGTCACCGCTCGACGCTGAGCCGGTGAAGAACCGGCGGAGCCAGAAGTCGCGCGTATAGGCTTCTGCGCCCTCCTTCGCCTCGGCCGTCGGTCGCGCCGCATCGCCTCGGTCGCGTCGAAGACGGTGCGGTCTCATCTGCCGGATCAGATTCAGCGCACGCCATGCCGAGACTCGGCCTGGGTGCTCCTCAGGAGTCCACGCCGGAGGTGGCGCTGGGCGATACGTGAGATCTCCGTCAGGCCGGGTCTGGGGTCGTGCAGAGACAGCAGGCAATCGGCGCGGACTGTGCGCAGGGACGAGAGCCATTCCTTGGGCTCCAGTTCTCCACGAAGCATCTCGCCCACGCTGTCGTGGACGTCGTAGACGGCGTCGAGCCAACGGACGCCGTCGCGTTGCGGCGGCGTGACATAGGGACGTCCGACCGCATCGCGATAGGCCGCATACGAGAGGTTGACGCCCGCAGCGGTGGCCAGAGGAGCCCAAAGGCCTTGACGCGCGTTGACCTCTATGAGCTTGAGGCGGCCGTCGCGAGCGTCACGCTTGAACTCCACGTCCGAGACCCCGTGGTAGCGGACCTCGTCCAGGAGTCGCAGCGTGACGGCGGCCAGCTCGTCCGACCACCTGCTCTCCCCGGCCCGCGTGTCGCCGAATCCGCGCGGACGCTGACGCAGCTTGCGACCGGTGAACACTGCCAGGGGACGCGAATCTGCATCGTGATAGGTACCGGAGATCAGGACGGCATCGTCTCGTCCGGGCACGACCTCCTGCAGGAGTAGGGAGCCGCAGAAGCTGATCCTGTCGTACGCGGCATTCAGATCGTCCTTCGTCTGGACCTGGATGACCTTGACGCCCAGGCGGCGGCGAAGCGCAAGGGGTGCGGAGGGCTTCAGCACAGCCGGAAACGGTACGGTGGCAGCCGCTTCCGCCAAGTCGTCTGGTCCGTGGATGAACGCGGTCACCGGCATCTCTACGCCGGCCCGCCACGCCACCTTGGCCTGCTCCTCCTTGTCCACCAACAGACGCATGCGGTCCCAGTTCAGGAGCGGCAGCACGAAGTGCTCCTCGAGCCTGGCCTTGTGACGCGACAGTGCGGCCACGGAGTCGTCGCTGGCGGCGAACATCACCCCTCGTCGCTGAAGCCTCGAACCTAGAGCGAGGAGCTCCTCGATGAAGTCCTCCTCCTTGTAGTGCGGATCCACGGACGCTTCGGCCAGGCAGTACCGGGACAGCAAGGCACTGACCTGGTCGTCCGAGCCCACGGCCAGCACCGGGACCCCCTTCTGGCCGAGGTCGCGGATGATCCCCAGGCCGACCCCGCAACCGACGCCGACGACCACCGCGGGTTGCACCTGCGCGGATCGCTGCGAGAACTCGCTAGGTTTCACTGGGTGACCTCCTCCCCGGAGACCGTACCGCTCTTGCCGAGTGAGTGGCGAGCGTACCACGGACCCAGCGTGCCAGGCGTCGACCCTTCCCGAACCGGAAGCGAAGCAGCGCGATGAGAGGGGCCTCTGACCAGCGCCCCAACGCCAGGTGCACCTGGCGGAGCGCAACGGTGTCGGGATGCCATACGCGGAGCCAGGCGGCGTCGCTGAGCTGGTTGTAGCGCCTGATCCCCGGATCCTGACAGCAACGCTCGAGTGTTGCCGCGTGCAGCAGGTGCCCGGGGCTCAGGCGAGCGTAGCCCTCGTCGTAGCCGATCTTGAGACATGCGTACTCCTCGCCCGTGCGCATGCAGAACTCCGCCGCGATGCAACGGCCCTCCGCGAAGAGGCCATTGATCTCACAGCCTTCACCGTCACCGAAGCTCGTCGCCAGGTCGCGATAGAAGGCGAGGCGTGATCTCTGCAGCCGGATCGCGCTGCGGGTGCCTCGTTCGCCCTTCCATCCGGACGCCTCGACGTCGAGGAACGCATCGAACAAGGGCGTCGACACTTCTCCGCCATCCGCGGTCTCGAACCGCACTTCGGGCAGTGACGCCAGCCGATTACCACAGTTTCGCAGCTGCTTGCGAAAGTGCTTGGAGAGCCTGCCCATCAGCTCGTCGAACGGCCTCTCACAGTCGAAGACGAACGGCGCGGAGGCAGCGTGCTCGCTGTACTCGGCAGGCCGCAGGCCCTGCAGGCCCTCCCAGAGGACGGATTCCTGGGGCAGTGGGCCGACGACCACGAGCCGCTCCCTGCACTGCTCGCGCTTCAGATAGCTCGTCACGGCCGGCAGAAGGGCGCGCCGCGCCTCGTCCTCCGGACAGATCACGTCTGAGAAGGGCCAGTGGGGGCCGAAGGGCGTGCCCAGGACCCGGATCGGCACGCCCAAGGCCCGGTCCGCTCTGCTCTCGAGCGGACAGATGGCTCTCACATCCCGCCCATCGGTCAGAACCAGGCACATGAACCCTTCGGGAGCGGCCATCAGATGATCCAGGTAGGCCGCATGAGCCTCGAAGGCGTGGAAGGGTGTGCGCCGTTCCATCGCTCCGTAGAGGCGCTTCCAATCCCCTTCGAGCAGCTCTAGCGCCTCGCGTCCCCGGTACTCGGCGACACTCCAGTGCCCTGGTGCAGAAGAGGTCATGCGAGTGTCTATGCGCTGTGCCCTGTTGTCGTCGGCGACGTCTTCCCGGTCGGCGACGCAGGCGCGAGCTCAGCCTTCGAGGTGATGTGTCCGCGCGCACCGCGCCGGCTACGGTACTGGCGGCGAAGCCAGCGCGCGATGTCCCGCCCTCTCCCGAACCGCAACCGGAGAAGCGCCACAAGAGGGACGCCAGACCAGCGGCCCAGCGCCACGTGCGCCTGCTGCAAGGCCAGCTTGTCGGGGCGCCAGTCTTCGAGCCACCCGGAGTCGCTCATCATATTGAAGCGCTTCACGTTCGGATCCCGGTACAGCCGCTCCAGTGTGGCCTCCATGAGCAGCTGCCCTGGGCCCAGTCGCGCGTAGTCCTCGTCGTAGCCGATCTTGATCCTTGAGTACTCCACGCCCGTGCGCAGGCAGAACTCCGAGGCGATGCAGCGACCCCCGACGCGGAGGGCATTGATCTCGCAGCGATCGCCGTTGTCGAAGGTGGATGCCACGGCGCGAAAGAAAGCCGGTTGGTTGGGCTTGAAGCGGATGGCGCTTCGCGTGCCCTTCTCGCCTTTCCACCCCGCAGCCTCGATGTCGAGGAACGCCTCGAAGGCCGGGCCCAGATCGTCCTCTTCCGCGGCCGTTTCGAACCGTACGTCTTCCAGCCGTGACAGCTTGTTGCGGTGGCTGCGGAGGTTTCGACGGAAGTGCTTCGTGAGCCTCGACATGACTTCCTCGAAGGGCTTCTCGCAGTCGAACACGTCTAGCAGCTCGGTGACGTGGGTGCAGCAACCGAGCGGACCCATCCGCCGCACGCCGTCCCACAGCGCGGATTCCGGGGGGGCGGGCCCGAGCACGAGCAAGCGGCGGCCCTCCGGGTTCTGGCGCAGGAACGCCGCGACCGCCGGCATGAGCACACGGCGCGCGTCATCGTCGGGGCAGATCGCATCCGCTACGGGCGTCAGTGGATGGTGCGGTATCGCCCACACGGCGACGGGGATGCCCAGGGCTGTGTCGGCACGCGCCTCCAGCGGGCAGATGGCTCTGACCCGTCGGCCATCGCTGAGCGCGAGGCACCTGTACTGCTCGGGCGATGCCATGAGGTGGTCGAAGTAGGCGAGGTTGGCCTCGTAGAGGTGAGCGCTGGTACGGAGTGGCATCGATGAGTAGAGTCGTCGCCAGTCCGCCTCAAGTCGCTCCAACGCCGCGCGGCCCTTGTACTCGACCACGCTCCAGTTCCCGGCCGACGTCGCCAACGTGTCGGATTCGCGTCGCGACCCGCGGAGGCGTCTGCGGGCGTCAAAGGCAGGCACGGCGTGTCCATCGGGGTCGCGTGTGAGCGCCGACGACTGGTACCTCGTCACCCCACTTGCGCTCGAACGTCGTGCCGCCAGAAGCACGCTCGACCAGAGCGGCACGGTCGCGGGTCCCTCTAGCTATCGACGCGGGGAGGTGCGGCATGTTCCTCTCTTGGCTTGTGTCGACCAGGCCCACATCGCATCCAGCGGGGGCGACGCCACCTCGCGGGGACTCAATACTAGGGCTTCGCTCTTGCTGTGGGAAACCCCTGTCCTGAGATCGGGCGACACCTCACGAGCATCTCCCGTGGCCGCCGCGCGAGCCGCTGTGCCATACTCACGGCGGCTGTGACTCTCGCCTCGAGGCCGCCTGCCACCACCGGGGCTCGACACGGCGGCAGCACGCCGCAGCCAGCATCATCGCTGAGAAAGGGCCGGCATCGTGAGGTATCAGCACTTCCTCGATCGCTCCGTGGTCACCCCTCCTGCGGTCGTGCTGGGCGTGTTCCGCGGACCAAGTGCTATCGGGGTTGCGCGCGACTTGGGCAGACGCGGGGTACCGGTGCTGATGGCGGACAACAATCGCACCGGCTTGGCAGTGCCATCACGCTACGCCGCCAAGGTGCTCTGTCCGGACCCCTACCGCGACGAGGCCGGGTTCGTGCACCAGATGGAGCGACTTGGAGACGAGCTCCCGCAGAAGGCCGTCCTCTTCCCGGCGCGGGATGACTACGTGTTGCCGCTGGCGACTGCCGCCGCCCGCCTGGGTGAGCACTTCTTGCTGCCCTTCTCGGCCCTGCCCGAGATGGTGCCCATGAACGACAAGTGGCTGCAGATAGAGGCCGCCGAGCGGGCCGGTGTCGACGTGCCGCGCTGCGTCCTTCTTCGCTCCGCCGGGGACGTCGCCACGGCCGCCGGCCTCGTCCCCTTCCCCGCCATACTGAAGCCCACAACGCCCCAGGCGGGGATGCGTTACCTGAATGTCAAGGCGCTCCTGATGCGGACGGCCGCCGAGCTGCCCGCGGCCTATGAGCAGGCCAGCGTCTGCGGTCCGCTCCTCCTTCAGGAGTACATCCCCGGCGACGATGATGAGACGTACTACCTCGGTTCGTACCTGGACTCGGAGTCGCGCCCGCTGGCGGTCTTCACCGGCCGCCGGCTGAGGCAGTATCCACGGGGATTCGGCGCGGCGCGGAGCGCGCAGAGCGTCTGGATGCCGCAGATCGCCGACGCGGGGCTGCGCCTCCTGCAGGACATGAGCTTCCACGGCGTGTCCCACGTCGAGTTCAAGCGCGACGCGCGCGACGGCCGGTTCAAACTCATGGAGGTCAACCCGCGGCATTACGGGACGCATGCTTTGGCCGCGGCTTGCGGCGTGAACCTCTCCGCCGTCGCCTATGCAGACGCTCTGGGGCGCCCGTTCGTCGCGCCACGACAGCGGGAGGGCGCGAAATGGCTGCAGGTCAGCCGGGACTTCATGGCCAGCCCTCAGGAGATCCTGCGCGGCGAGCTCACGCTACGCGACTGGCTGATGTCGCTGCGCGGCACCCGCCTCGACGGCGTCTTCAGCTTCGACGACCCGCTGCCCGGGGCCGCCAGCTTCGTGCATCTCATACGCCGGGCGGCGCGCCACGCCGCCGGGATCGCGAAGCGGCGCGCCGGCATCGGTGCCGCGCCCTCCCAGTCGCCGAGCGGCGGCGATCCCGCCTGAGTTGTCCTCGCTGACAACCCCTTCGGGTCGCCGAGGGTCGCCGCTGGAGTACAATCCGGGTGCCAAAGGAAGCCAAGTGGCTGCAGCCACAGAGGGAGCAGCATGACGTTCCAGACCGTCACGCGACCACGTCAGAAGCGATTGGTCGTGAGCCTTGTTCTTGTGCTCGCCGCCGCCGCCGCGTTGTTGTCGGCGGATGTGCTCATGGCCAAGCGGGGACATTCGCCGGTCCTGACCGACGTGAGCGTGGCGCCGAGCGCGTTCCACGGCGGCGGCGGCTCCACCACCCTCACCTACACCCTCAGCGCCACGGCCGACGTCTCCGCATTCGTGCGCAACGCGGACGGCGTGATCGTGCGCACCCTGCAGCCCGAGACGAGGCAGGCTGCCGACACCTACGCGCTCGACTGGGACGGCACCGACGGCGCCGGCGCCGACCTGCCCGCCGGCACCTACTCGGTGGC
>Ga0315281_10000424_pt1 | contig 58426 bp, 55 predicted proteins | sample YL17G07_0_MG_FD_204540 | JGI IMG/M metagenome (GOLD analysis project Ga0315281, IMG submission 204540) | Sediment microbial communities from Yellowstone Lake, YNP, Wyoming, USA - YL17G07_0 | ecosystem: Environmental > Aquatic > Freshwater > Lake > Sediment | place: USA: Wyoming | collected...
AGCATCATCGAGAAGGTCGGCAGAGCTAAAGCAACGTTGGAGACACTACACTAGCGGCCCCGGCCCGACTGACCGCTAGCGCGGCGGCCTGTACGCTCGGGACATGCAACTTGGCATTATCGGGCTCGCTCGCTCGGGCAAGACCACCATTTTCAACGCCGTCACGCGCGGCGCCGCCCAGGTGGGCGCGTACAGTTCCGGCAGCCAGCCCAACATGGGCGTGGTCAACGTGCCCGACCCGCGCGTGGACCGGCTGGCGGAAATGTACCGTCCGAAGAAGACGACCTACGCCACGATCCAGTACGTCGACTTCCCGGCCGCCGGCGAGTCGTTCGGCAAGGGCGAGGGCCCGGCCGGCAAGTTTATCAACGAACTCGGGCGCATGGACGCGCTGATTCACGTCGTCCGCGCCTTCGACGACGAGACGGTCCCTCACCCGGACGTGACTGTCGACCCGGACCGTGACCTCGCGACGATGGACCTGGAGCTTGCGTTCGCCGACCTTGCGCTGATCGAACGCCGCATGGCACGGCTCGAAACAGAGATCCGCTCGATGAAGGCTGGCGAACGCGAAGGCCCGCAGCGGACGCGTGACCTGCTCGCGCGCATCAAGGCCGGGCTCGAAGCGGAGAAGCCCGTGCGCGAGCAGGGCCTCACCGCCGAGGACTGGAAGCTGCTCGAAGGCTCCCAGTTCCTCACGGCCGTGCCTCTCCTGGTGGTGGTCAACATCGGCGAAGCCGACCTCCCGCGCCGGGCGGAACTGGAAGAGGAGTACCGCACGCGCTACCGGGGGCCCGGGCGCGACGTCGCGGTCTTCTGCGGCAAGTTCGAAATGGAGTTGAACGAACTCGGGGAAGAGGAAGCCGCCGAATTCCGCGCTTCCGCCGGGGTCACGGAAAGCGGGATGGCCGAGGCCATCCGCGTGAGCTACGCGCTCCTGGGGCTCGTCAGCTTTCTCACGGCCGGGCCCGACGAGTGCCGCGCCTGGACCGTGGCCGCGGGCTCGACGGCACCCGAAGCGGCCGGCAAGATCCACAGCGACCTGCGCCGGGGTTTCATCCGCGCCGAGGTCATCCGCTTCGACGACCTTGTCGCGTGCGGGAGCGAGGCCGAGGCGAAGAAGCGCGGCCTGCTGCGCACGGAGGGCAAGCAGTACGTCGTGCAGGACGGGGACATCCTCAACATCCTGTTCAACGTGTAAGGCGCGGCAGCCAGAAGCGCGGGCTCAGGCGAAGCTGCGCGGCAGGGCGCCTTCGAGCTCGAGCAGCGCCTGTTTCATTGCGAGGCCACCGCCGAAGCCCTGGAGCTTGCCGTCGGCCGCTACGACGCGATGGCACGGCAACCAGAGCGGCACCGGGTTCGCACCAACCATCGCCCCGGTTGCGCGGGGCGACTCGGCGCCTGTGCGGCGCGCGAGCCAGGAGTAGCTGCGCGTCTCGCCGCCCGGGATCTCGCGCAGCGCGAGCCAGGTGCGCCGCTGGAGCGGCGTGCAGGGCGGCAGATCGACCGGGTACTCGCTGAGCGCGCCGACGCTCCCGGTGGCATAGGCGCGCAGCAGACCCTCGACCTCGTCCGCCCGCTCAGGGTCGCGTTCGGTGGCCGCCACACTGCGGAGCTCCGCCTCGGCGGCCTCCCGGGTCCGATGAAAGAGGGTGGCGTGCCGGATACCGGCGGGCGACAGGGCGACCCCCGCCCAGCCGAGCGCTGTCTCCGTGAGCGCGCACGTGAGCGCGGGGGGGCTCACTCGGCCTTCTTCTTGCGCCCGCGCCGCCAGACGCTGGCCGCGATGGCGTTCCGCAGGCTCTTGTAGGCGGTGATCGCCTCTTCGTCCTCCACGCGCTGGAGGTCGGGGCGCCCGTAGCGCGCCTCCTCGTAGGCGTCGGCGAGGCGCGACGCCGGGCCGGGCTGCTCGACGGCGGTGCCAACGCGCCCGGACCATTCGCGGGCCGTCTCCCCGTTGTTGCCGCCGAGCCTCGCCCAGCCGGCGAGGCGGTGCGCCTTGGCCCAGTGGCGGCCCCGACTGTCGAGCCCGCCGAGGCCCCAGTTCCACGTCAGCGTACCGCCGAGAGTGATCACGACGAGCACCGCAAGGGCTCCGAGCAGCGACCAGATCAACACCCAGGGCGGCCCCGGGTTCTCGATCGGAGTGGCGTTGAGCGCGTCGGTGACGTCAGCCGGGGGTGCGGCACCCCCGTTCAGGCTGCCGAACAGGCTCTGCAGGTCGGGCTGCCCCTGGAGCGCGTCGCTGAGCGGCGTGCCGCCGTCCCCGAGCGCACCGCCCACGCCCACCGTCGGCCTGTCTTCTGTCGGGTTGAAGGTCACCCATCCGTAGCGCGGGAAGAACACTTCGACCCAGCTATAGGCGTCGGCCTTCGTCACCGAGTAGGTGGTCTCGGTCGCCTGCGACGGGTCGAGCGCGTAGCCAACCGCCACGCGCGCGGGCACGCCGAGCGAGCGCAGCATGACCGCCATCGCCGTGGACTGGTAGTCGAAGTAGCCGCGCTTCAGGTCAAACAGGAGATAGTCGACCGTATCCCGGCCGGGGGGCGCGGCCTCAACCGTGAGGTCGTAGGGGAACCCGCGGAGGTACGTCTCGATCGCTTTTGCCTGGTCATAGGCCGAACGGGCACCCGCTGTGACACGCAGGGACTCATCCCTCACGCGGCCAGGCAAGTCTTTGGGCAACTGCAGGTAGCGTCCCTTCACCCAATCCGGGTAGGCGCCGACGACGGTGCGCAGCTGCTCGGGCGTGGCGATGCTTTCCGAACCGATCGAGTTGTACGTGTCGCCACCATTCAGGCCCCGGCGCGTCTGGAGTTGCTCGATGTCGCCCCGGAAGCCTGGCGGCGTCTCCGCCGTCACCGCGACGTTCGTTCCCAGGGGCATTCCTGCCGTGAGCACGGTGTTGTCCCCGTCGACCACAGTCACCTGGAGGATGGAGACGTTGCGGGCTTCGTAGGCTGCGACGTCGGGCGAAGCGGCGAGGTCGCCGCCGTCGATCTTCGTCTCGTCGCGGTCGCCCGTTTTCCAGCCCGCACCGGTGTACTCGTCGTAGCTCGTGCCGCGCAGGAAGCCGGGCTGGCCGGCCTTCACCTGGTAGAGCTCGCGCGACCCGAGCTTCACGCCACCCTGGACGGGCAAGAAGTCGCCGAAGTTGTGAAGCCGGGCGCCGGTGCTGGCGTCGATGTTGTGGAACAGCCGGTTGAAGAGCCCGGAGTGGCCCCGGAACGGCTGAGAAACGGCATCGTAGGCGCCCTCGGCGGCCCTGGCCTGGTCGCCCACGGGAATCGCCCACGCCCCGATTAAGAGCAGCACCGCCACGATCAAGGTCAGTTGCGCGGTACTCACACTGATGAACTCGGGATAGTCCACTCCCTGCTTCTTCCAGCGGACCTGGCTGCGCTGCAGGTAGAGGCGCGACACCAGCAAGATGGTGCCGAACAGGAAGAAGACGAACGGGCCGCTCGGCTGGTCCTTGAGCAGGGCGATGTTGATGAGGATCACGAGCCCGCCCGGCAACACCGCCACCCATGGGTTGTGCCACTTGTACACAGCGAAGGCCGCAAAGTACGTGCTCAGAAAGGCGACACCCTGCACGAGCGTCACGAAGGGCAGGTTGTCGTTGCTGATGTCGCCTGCGCGCACAACCTGGATCCAGTCGTTCATGCGCGCCTGGAAGTCGTCGATCCGCGCAGCGATGGTGGCGCCTTCGGCGTACGTCTGGACGGCCAGGACCACGACGACCACGCCCAGCGCGATGGCCACCGGGTGGATGGCCGCCTGGTAGAACCGGATGCGCGCCGCCACCATGCCGATGAGCAGACCCATGAGGGCCGTCGGCCAGACGGGCGGCATGTTCTTGACCCAGTGCGCGTCCTGGATGGAGACGGCAACCGCGAGAAAGGCGATCAGCGCGGCGCCAAAGGTAAGCCAGTCTTCCCAGCTCATGAGGAGGCGGGGGGCGGTGATCGCGGCCGTGCCGAGGCGCCTGCCCGCGGAGCGGTTCATCGGGATGTTCATGCCTGCCATGCGGGCACACCTCCGCCAGACGTGGGGCTGAGCGCGAGCCCGAGGTCGTCGCCACGCCGCACCACGTAGGTCAGGATATCGCTGGCCGTCAACTCGCCATACATCATGAGCGGCGACTTGCTGCCGCCGAACGTGCTCGGGTCCAGGAGGACCGTCGCCGCCCGCACGCCGCGCTGTGTGAGCGACTGGACAGCGGTGAGCCAGTGGTCGTCGGTCGCGGGAGTGATGACGACGAGCGTCGTGTGGCGGCCGAAGCGGCGCTGCTCCTCCTGCAGGAGGTTCCCGAGGGGCGCATCACCCACGGCGCGGGCCATGGCGAGGGTTTCGAGGAGGCGCGTCATCTGGTTGTTGCCCCGCTCTGGCTCGATCACGCGCAGGTCCGTCCCGAAGCTGATCAGGCCCACCGAGCGGTTCTGCACGAGGTAGTGGCGGGCGATGCTCGCGGCGCAGCGCACGCCGTACTCCTCTGTGCTCTCGTCGCCGCTGCCGGCATGCACGCGCCGTTCGAGGTCGAGCACGACCCAGATGTCGCTCGCGGGGTCGAGCTCGAAGGTCTTCACCATGAGCTCGCCGGTGCGGGCGGTGGTCCGCCAGTGGATGCGGTTGAAGGCGTCGCCGGGGGCATACGCGCGGACCCCGCTGGCGTTCGGCGTCACGTAGTGCGTGCGACGGCGGAAGCGGCCCTCGCCCGGCAGGTTCGCGGGCGGCGCCTGGAAGCGCGGCAACTCGACGACCGGCGGGTAGACGAGGATCTGTTGCTTCCCACCGTATTCCCGCACGCGGCGGAAGAAGCCAAACGGGTCAGTGGCCGTAATCCGCAGGGGCCCCCAGTCGTAGAGCCCGCGGCGGAGCAGCGGCGTGTTCACCACCCAGTTGCGGCTGCGGCTGGCGGGGACGACGACGATCCGGCGCGAACGGTGCCCGGGCATGTCGCTCGGGTCTTCGATGTCGAGCCAAAGCTTCGGGAGCCAGTAGCGGTTGCGCACCTCGATGATTTCCTGGGCCTCCTGACCGACCTGCGCGCGGTCAGTCCGGCGGTCGACAGAGACTTCGAGGTGGCGCGTGTTGTACCAGGCGAGCAGCCAGCAGGCGGGGATCGCAAGCGCGAGGACGTAGCTCAGCCGGAAGAGGAGCCAGAAGCCGGTGCCCATCGCCACAAAAGCGGCGACGAGGAGGACCGCGACGACGAGCGTGAGTGAGCGGTGTTCGGCCCGGAAGAGGTACCGCAGCAGCCGTCGCATCTGATGCGCCTCAGGCGCGAGCCCGCGCCCCGGGGACCGCCACCCGGCTCAGGCAACTGGCGACCACGTCGGCCACGGTCGTGCCTTTCACTTTTGCTCCCGGACTCATGATCACGCGGTGGCCCATGGTCACGAGTGCCAGTTCCTTCACGTCGTCAGGCGTCACAAAGTCACGCCCTTCGAGCAGCGCCTTCGCCTGGCTGGTGCGGAACAGCGCCAGCGAGCCGCGTGGGCTCGCGCCCAGGTACACGGCCTCGTGCTCCCGGGTCGCGTTCGCGATCTCGACGATGTACTGCTTGATCAGCGGATCGACGTAGATCTCCTTCACGGCTCGCTGCAACTGCAGGATCTCGTTCGCGTCGGTGACCTGCTTGATCGTGTCGACGGGGTGCGTGACCTGCTGTTGATCGAGCACCAACACTTCGTCGGTCCTCCCGGGATAGCCAAGGTGGATGCGGATGAGGAACCGGTCGAGCTGGGCCTCGGGCAGCGGGAAGGTGCCTTCGTATTCGATCGGGTTCTGCGTGGCCATGACCATGAAGGGCGCCGGCATGCGGTGCGTGACGCCGTCCACGGTAACCTGGCGCTCCTCCATCGCTTCGAGGAGGGCGGACTGTGTCTTGGGCGTTGCGCGGTTCACCTCGTCGGCCAGCACAATCTGGGCGATGATGGGGCCCGGGCGGAACTCGAAGTCGCCTTCCTTCTGGTTGTAGATCGAGACGCCGGTAATGTCGCTCGGCAGCAGGTCGGGCGTGAACTGGATGCGCTTGAACTGGCAGCCCGTGGAGATGGCGATGGCACGGGCCAGCATCGTCTTGCCGACGCCCGGCACGTCTTCGATGAGCATGTGCCCGCCACAGAGAAGCGCCGTGACCGCGAGGCGCAACTCACGCTTCTTCCCAATGATGACCATCTCGATGTTGTCGATGATTCGCTCTGCGACGATCTTCGGGTCTTCCAAGGCGGTCGGCTCCTGCGGTGATTGGACGGCGTGCCCGTGGGCCCGGCGTCCCGCCTGGCAACGCGGCCAGTCCAGGTGGCCGGATTATATCAACCATCGACGCGCCACCGGTTAAGACCGAAGTCCCCGCCGTTACGCGCGGCCCAGGGACACCGCTGCGGACCGTGCGCGGGGCGGCAGGAGCGGCGATACTGGGTGAAGTGCCCTGCTGCGGCGTTCTTTCTTACACCCGGGGCCCTGGAACGATATGAGTTTGATGGAACGCTGGGCGCGCTTCGCCCATCGCCACCGCGGGCGGGTCATCCTCGCCTGGGTGGTTATCCTGGTGGCAATCATCGCCGCCTCCCGGTTGGCCGGTGGAGAGCTTTCGGACAATTTCTCGCTTCCCGGCTCAGAATCGCAGGCCGGGATCGACCTCCTCAAGAGCCGGTTCCCCTCGCAGGGCGGCGACACGGCCGACCTGGTCTTCCAGGCGGATGCGGGCGTCGGCTCGCCCGAGATCAAGGGGCGCATCCAGGACCTGGTCGCGAAGGTCACCCCGCTCGCAGGCGTGGCGAGCGTCGACTCACCGTTCGACCACGCTGGTTTCGTCTCCGCTGACGGCAAGATCGCGCGGGCGGTCGTCCACTGGAAGTCACGGGCAACCGAGGCGAAAACCAGTGAGGTGCAGGCCTTCGCCGACGTTGCAGACGCGGCGAGCGGCAACGGCCTCCGGGTCGAGGTGGGCGGCAACGTCATCCAGAAGATTGAGCATCCGGCGTTCAGCTCGGAGTTCGTAGGGCTCGCCGCCGCGATCGTGATCCTGTTCTTGGCCTTCGGCTCGCTGGCCGCGATGGGCCTGCCGGTTGTCTCGGCACTGTTCGGCATTGGGGCGGGCGTGGGCGTCGTCGGCATCGCCGCTGCGTTCTTCGACTTCCCGAATTTCTCCACCCAGTTCATCGGCATGATCGGCCTGGGTGTGGGCATCGACTACTGCCTGCTCGTGGTCACGCGCTTCCGCGAGGGGCTGCACACGGGCCACAACGTAGAGGAGTCGGTCGTCCAGGCGGTAACGACCTCCGGGCGGTCGGTCATCTTCGCGGGCGTCGTCGTCACCATCGGCTTCTTTGGGCTGTACGCGATGGGCCTCCCGTTCATCGCGGCCCTCGGCACGGCGACGGCGATGGTCGTGGTGCTCTCCGTCCTCGTTGCGGTCACGCTTCTGCCGGCGGTGCTCTCGCTGGTGGGTCACCGGGTCGACGCGCTGCGGGTGCCGTTTCTGCACACGAAGGAGGGCGTGGACCCCACGAGCATCTGGCACCGCCTCGCCCGCGCCATCCAGCGCCGCCCGCTGCCGTTCGCGGCGGCCGGTGCGACGTTTCTCCTCATCATGGCCATCCCCGTCCTCACGCTGGAAATCGGCTTCAACGACGCCGGCAACAAGCCAACGAGCGACCACACGCGGCGTGCCTACGACCTCCTCTCCGAGGGCTTCGGGCCCGGCTTCAACGGGCCCATCCCCATCGTCTTCGACGTTTCCGGCGGCGGAGCGGACCGCCTCGAGAGCATCCGCAAGGCCATCCTGGCGACTGACAACGTCGTCGCCGTGCAGCCAGTGTTCGTCAACCCTGCAGGCGACACGGCGGTCGTGACCGCGTATGCCAAGACAAAGCCCCAGGCCAAGGAGACCACGGACCTCGTCCACAACCTGCGCACCACCATCCTCCCGCGCGAAACGGCAGGGACAGCGATCAAGGCCTACGTCGCAGGAGCCGTGGCCTCCCAGAGCGACATCGGCGACCGGATCGGCCAGCGCATGCCGCTCCTCTTCACGGGCGTTATCGGACTCAGCTTCCTGGTCCTCATGTCCGTCTTCCGCTCGGTCGCGGTGGCGCTGAAGGCGGCGATCATGAACCTGTTCTCGATTGGCGCCGCCTACGGAGTGGTCGTCGCCATTTTCCAGTGGGGCTGGGGCGCCAACCTGGTGGGCATCTCGAAGGGGCCGATCGAAACCTTCCTGCCGATGATGTTCTTCACAATCCTCTTCGGGCTGTCCATGGACTACGAGGTGTTCCTCATCAGCCGCATCCGCGAGATCTACGTGCACACGGGCGACACCGCCCAGGCGGTAGCCGACGGCCTGGCCGCGACGGCGCGCGTGATCACGTCGGCCGCGGCGATCATGGTTGCCGTGTTCCTCTCCTTCGTGCTCGGCGAGGAGCGTGTCATCAAGGAGGTCGGTGTGGGCCTGGCGACGGCCATCTTCGTCGATGCAACCGTCGTCCGCCTCATCCTCGTCCCGGCCACGATGGAGCTCCTCGGCAAGTGGAACTGGTGGCTGCCCGCGTGGCTGGACCGGATCATCCCGCAATTGCACATCGAGCCACCAATCAAGGCGCCCGTCATCCCGCAATCGGCGGGGGCGCCGGGCGGAGCCGAGTAGCGCGCCGGATGTCTGATTGCGGCCGCCGCTCCATCCGCGACGTGGACAGCCGATGAAGACGTACGGCCTCTACCTGGAATCCGGCCCCAAGCGGCGCAAGACGATGGTCCACGTGCTCGAGTTGCCCGGCTGCGTCGCGACTGGCCCGGCCACCGAGGAGGCGCTGGCCGCAACGCCCGGCGCCATCCGCGGCTATCTGCGCTTCCTCGCGCGGCACGGCGAGCCAGTCGATCCCGAAGGCGCTTTCGACACACACGTCGCCGAGCACATCACCCGGGGTGACTGGCTCGGGAACGGGTCTCCCTACCTGGTCTTCGGCCCGGACCTTCTCCCAGTCAGCCCTGAGGAGATGGAGACGTGCCTTCGGCGCTTCCGCTGGGTGCGCGAGGACCTGGCTGCCTGGGCCAGGGAACAGACCTCCAGCAGCCTCGCGGCTACCCCCGCCCCCGGTGGGCGCGCGGCCGGAGCCGTCCTCCTCCACATCCTCCCCGGGCCGGGCGGATACCTGGCGAACGCCGTGGGCGCGGCTCCGGGCTTCTCGCGCGTGCAGGGCGCGGTCGAGCGCGGCGAGATGGAGCTGCCGGCGGCGCTCCTGCTCGTGGCAACCATGGCCAGCGACCTGGTCCGCGCGACCACGCCGGCGCAACGTTCGGCCATCCGCGACCGGCCGAAGAACGTGGGCACGCTGCGAAAGTCGCTGCGGCGGATGCTGGAGCACGACTGGGAGCACTACGCGGAACTCGCCAGGCGCCCGGGAGGGCCGTCGCCAGGGACCTGCGGGCACTCGAGCGAGCCTCGTGGTGACTGAGAGTCGCGCCCGGAGGTCGAGGCGCAGGAATTGGCTGAGGGGCGTCGTCTCGGCTGGCGCGCGCCTGCTCAGGCTGCGGCGGGGCCACGCGGAGACCACTCAGGTCAACGCGCCGGGCGCCGCCTCCACCTGGCTCTTGCGCCGGGCCGCGGAGGCGGACGTCACGCCGATTGCGAAAGCGTTCGTGCGGTCGTGGCAGGCGGCGTACCGCGGCCAGATGCCGGACTCCTTCGTGAATGGGCCAACAATGGCCGCTGGCGTGAGGCGCTGGAAGAGGCGCCTCTCAGGCAGGCACCCGGGCAAGGAGACCTGGGTAGTCGAAGGCGACGGCGCTGTGGTTGGCTTCGCCCGTACCGGGCCATGCCGCGACCCGGACGCCGGCCCCTCCTGGGGTGAGGTGTACACGATCTACCTGTCGCCGGAGTGGTGGGGATGCGGGGCAGGCAGGGCGCTGTTCGCTCACGCCGTCGCAAGTCTGTCCGCCCGCGACTTCCGCCCGCTGGTCGTCTGGGTGGTCGAAACCAACGCACGCGCCAGGCGCTTCTACGGACAGGCCGGCTGGCAGCCTGATGGTGCCAACAAGACCAGCACGAGCCACGGCGTCGAGGTCAGGAGAGTGCGATACCGGTTGGAGTGAGCCAGACGCAGTGGCCGGACGGGGCGCGGCAGGGGACGCGGCAGGGGACAGTCACGCCGCAGGCACCCGGACCGTGGCGACGAAGAGGCCGTCGTCAGCGGGCGGTGGCTCACGTCCGTCGTCGGCGAGCGCACCGAGGTGTGACTCCATGGCGCCCCTGGCGTCTTCCAGTACCTCTTCCACGCTCTCGCCCTGCGCGAAACAGCCGTCCAGCGCCGGCACCTCGGCCCAGTACCCACCCTCTTCCGCCCGGTGCACGACCACGACGAAGTCCATCATTGCCTCCGAACAGATCAGCTCAGGCGCCGGGCTTCTTCGGCACGTCCACGCCGCCGTCGACCATCGCCATGGCGGCGGGCTTGACGCTCACTTCGAGCAACTCGGCGATGTCGTAGGCCTTGATGCTGCGGCGCTCTTCATCCGGCTGAACGGCCGGGATGCCGTCTTCGAACATCTGGATGCAGAAGGGGCAAGCGGTGGCGACGATGCTTGCGCCGGTGTTCGCGGCCTCGGCGGCGCGCAGATGGTTGACGCGCGTGCCCTGCTCTTCCTGCCACATGTTGCCGCCACCCGCGCCGCAGCAGAGGCCCTTTTCGCGGTTGCGGGGCATCTCCACCAGATTCACGCCGGGGATCCTGGAGAGCACGTCGCGGGGGGCGTCGTAAATGCCATTGCCGCGGCCGATGTAGCAGGAGTCGTGGTACGTGACCGTCGTGTCTGCGCCCATCGCCTTGGGCTTCAGCTTGCCGCGCGCCACCAACTGCTGCAGGAACTCGGCGTGGTGCGTGACCTCATAGCGGCCGCCGAAGTCCGGGTACTCGTTCTTGAACGTGTTGAAGCAGTGGGGGCAGGCGGTGATGACGTTCTTCACGCCCAGTTCGTTGAAGGACTGGGTGTTGCCTTCCGCGAGCGTGGCGAAGAGGAACTCGTTGCCGAGCCGCCGGGCCGGGTCGCCGGTGCAGGTCTCGGCCTGGCCGAGCACACCAAAGCTCACGCCGGATTCGACCAGCAGCTTCACGACAGCCTGGGTGATGGGCACGTTGCGTTCGACTAACGCGCCCGAGCAGCCCACCCAGTAGAGGTACTCCTGCGAGCCGTCGTACATGGGCACGTCGACGCCCTTCGCCTGGAGCTGCTCCATCCACGTCGCGCGCGTGAGTTGCGTGCCGCGCCAGGGGTGGCCACGCTGCTCGATGTTCTGGAGCGCGGCCTGAGCCGTCGAGGGCACGCTGGCCTTCTCCATGACCAGGTAGCGGCGCATGTCGACGATGGTCGGGACGTGCTCGATCATGACCGGGCACTCCTGCACGCAGGCCATGCAGGTGCGGCAGGCCCAGAGGGCCTCTTCCGGGATGTAGCCGCCTACGAGCTCGGCCTTCAATTCGGTCGCGGGGTCCTTCCCCGCGATGAGCAGCGGGCCCGCGTGGTTCATGTAGGACTTCAGGTCCTGGATGATCGCCATCGGCGAAAGCGGCTGGCCCGCATTCCACGCCGGGCAGACATCGGTACAGCGCCCGCAGCGCACGCAGGTGTCGGCGTCGAACAGTTGCTTCCAGCTGAAGTCCTGAAGCTTGCCGGCGCCGAGACTCTTGCCCTCTTCCATGAGCTTTTCGAAGTCACCCATAGGCGACAGGTAGGCCGGGCCCGCTCCGGGACGCTTGAAGAAGCCGTTCAGCGGTGCGAAGACAATGTGGCGGAACTTCGTCATCCCCATGAGCGCCAAGAGCACAAACGCGCCGGCGACGTGGAACCACCAGAGGCCCTTGTGGATGTCGAGGAGCGTGCTGTCGCTCGCGCCGCTGAACATCTTCGCGACCACCCAGCCTGCCGGTGACCAGTACGACCAGCTCTCGTGCCCGGCGGGGATCTCGTCGCCGCCGATGCGGAGTCCCTCGACGAGGATACCGGTGAACAGGGTCAGGCCGAGGAGCCCGACGATCAGGCTGTCCTCGGCCTGGCGGCGGTCCCAGGTGAGCTTGCCCGGGGGCGCGATGAAGCGGCGGTACAGCGCCATGCCGATCCCGAGCAGCCCGATAAGCCCGAAGACGTCGCCGACGAGGCTGTAGCCCTTGTAGATGGGGCCGCGCAGGAAGGCGTGCTCGCGGCCCCCCTGCCCGAAGATCAGCGGCAGGTAGTCGTCGAGGGCCAGGAGCAGCGTGACCGCGAAGAGGACCATGAAGCTGGAGTAGATGCACCAGTGCATGGCGCCGGCGAAGCGATCGTTCTTCACGCGGCTGGTGCCCGCGCCCATGGTGAGGGCGTTGGTGAGGCGCGCGCCGAGGTTGTCGAAGACGCCCTGCGGACGGCCCAGCCGCCAGATGCGCAGCCGCTGGACGAATGCGCCCACGATCACTGCGACGCTGGCGGCGAAGATGAAGTACATGATCGCCGGGTAGGCGATGTTGTAGAACACCTCGCGCTGCGCGGTGTTGTGGTCGGCCGTGCGAGCCATCTCGAAGGACGCGATCGCCCCGAGCACGGCCAGGGGGATGAGGAGCCCGCCGAAACTGTTGAGCCGGGTCGCACGGCCGCGGCCCGTGGCCGGGGGAACGGCGCCGCCGCCGGCCTGTTGCGAGTTCTCCGGTCCGGTAGCGTCCTGCATGAGCGTGTGCTTCCCCTCGTCGCGGTCCCGTGGCGCGGCCAACCGGGCCCCGCGAATCAGATGTTGTCGTTCGTGGGCGTGCCGTACATCTTGCGAAGGTCGTTCTTGAGTACCTTGCCCATGGCGTTGCGGGGCAACTCGTGCACGGCGGCCACGTACTGGGGCGCCTTGAACGAAGCGAGCCTGGCCTTGCAGTACTCCTTCAGCTCTGGCGCCGTAAGCGCCGCGCCCGGCTTGAGGACCACGACGGCCTTCACTACCTCGCCCCACTCGTTGTCGGGGACGCCGATAACGGCCGCCTCTTCGATCGCCGGGTGGGAAGTGAGGCAGCCCTCGATTTCGCCGGGCGAAATGTTCTCGCCGCCGCGGATGATGAGGTCCTTCTTCCGGCCGGTGATGAACAGGTAGCCGCCTTCGTCGACGTAGCCCACGTCGCCGGTGTGCAGCCAGCCGTCGACGATGGCGTCCTGGGTCGCCTCTTCCTGCTTGTAGTATCCCTTCATGACGCGGGCCGAGCGCACGCAGATTTCGCCTTCTTTGCCGCCAGGCAGGATGACGTTGCCGTCGTTCATGATCGAGATCTCTACGTCCGGCATCGGGCGGCCGACAGAGCGGAGGCGCTTCTCGCGGACAGCGGTGTCGGTGCGCAGGTCGTGGTCCTCTGCGGCGAGGAAGGTGAGCGTCGCGGTCGACTCGGTCTGGCCGTAGGCGTTCACGAGCCCGATGCCGCGCGGAGTGAAGACGTCGCACGCCTTGCGCACGACCTCGTACGGCATGGGAGCAGCGCCGTAGGTGACGCTCTTCATGGTGGAGAGGTCGTAGGAATCGAAACCGGGCACTTCCATGATGCGCTTCAGCATCGTGGGCACGACGAACGCATGCGTTGCGCCCTCCTGGGCCGTGGCCCGCAGCCAGTCCTCGGGCGTGAACGCCGGGAGAATGACGAGCGTGCGGCCGCTCCAGATGGCGAGCATCATCGACGTTGCGCCGGCGACGTGGAAGAACGGTGCGGAGACGAGCAGCTTCTCGTGCAACTCGGGGTCGGCGGGCTGCTGGTTCGTGACGTAGGCCGTCATGTCGAGATAGGTGAGTTGCACGCCCTTCGGCAGGGCCGTCGTGCCACTCGTGAAGATGATGATCGTCGCGTCGTGGTCGTCGATCTCGACCCAGGGCTCATCGTCGCTCGCGTGCTCGATGAGCTGGTTGTAGTCGAGGTAGCTGGCCTGGCCACCTTCGTAGGCGATGAAGTGCTGTGTCTGGGTGAGCGTCGGCCGGATGCGCTCCAGCAGGTCGATGTAGCGGTCGGAGACGAACACGGCCTGGCACTGGCTGACGTTGAGCATGTAGGTCAGCTCTTCGTCTTTGGCGCGGTTGTTGAGCGGTACGAAGGTCACGCCGAGCATCGCGCAGGCGTAGTAGGTGAGCACCATGTCGGCGCTGTTGACCGACATGACGGCGACTTTCTGGCCTCGCTCGACGCCCAGCCCCTGGAGGGCGTTCGCAAGCTTCACGACAAGCGGGTACATCTCCATGTAGGTGATGCGCTTGCCGCTGCCTCCGAACTCCACCAGCGCCTCTCGGTCGGGCACGACCGCGGACGATATCTGAAGGAACTCAATTGTGTTCATGGATGCTCCGGGAAGCGAACCGGGGACGGTTCACGAATGTGCGGAGCGGATTCTACCGCCGCTTTCCCGTTGCCGCACCCGCGCGCGCCTGGCGCGCGATCCTTGCCCACACCCGCGGCCGGGCGCCGGCCGCAAACTCCGCCACGGCCGGCACGGACGTGCGACAGCCGCGCCGTCAAGAAAACCAGACGCCCGCGTCGACGGTGATGTCGATCCCCGTGATGTTGCGTGCCGCCGGCGAGGCGAGGAAGGCGACGAGCGCGGCAATGTCCTCTGGCGTGCTGATTCGCTTGAGCGCAGCTCCGGCAGACGCGAGTTCGATGAGCTGCGCCTCGGTGATCCCCGCCTTCTGGGCAAGCTCGGCGAGGCGCGAAGTGGCGACCGCCCCCGGGCTGATGCAGTTCACGTTCACGTTGTATTCGCCGAGCTCCACGGCGAGCGTCCGCGTGAGACCGACGAGGCCGAGCTTGGTGGAGGTGTACGGGGTCCGCTTCGCGAGGGGCCGTTTCCCGCTCATCGAGCCGATAGTGATGATGTTGCCGGAGCGTCTCTCGATCATCCGCCGGGCTGCCGCCCGCGAACAGAGCCACGGGCCGGTGAGGTTGATGCGGACGGTCTCTTCCCAATCCGCGCATGACTGCTCCCAGATTGGTGCCGTGGGGCCTGCGACGCCGGCATTGTTGACCAGGATGTCGACAGGACCGAGCGCGGCTTCGGTTTCGTGAAAGAGGCGCTCAACGCCGGGCTCGGTGGCGCTGTCACCGGCGACAACGAGCACCCGGCCACCCTTCGCTGTTATGTCGCTGGCCACTTCTTCGAGAGGCGCGACACGCCGACCGCTGATGGCGACTGCCGCCCCGTCGGAGGCCAGACGGCGGGCGATCGCCGCGCCGATGCCAGTCCCGCCACCGGTAACGATGGCAACGCGCCCGGAAAGCTCCGCAACCATGATCTCCTCCTCGGGCCTCGCGGGCCGCTGAAGGGGCCCGCAAGACCGGAACGCGGTGAACTTACTTCATCTTCTCGGGCGCGCTGAGCATGCCGCCCCGGCTCCCCTGGCCCGCCATGAAGGCGACGGGCGCGACGGCCGCGTGGTCGATGACCACGTCGACGACCGCGGGCCGTCCGGCGGCGAGCGCCTTCTTCACGGCCGCGCCGATGTCGCGCGGGTCGGTCACGCGGATGCCGAATGCGCCCATGGTGGTGGCCATCTCCGCGAAGTTGGTGTCGCGCAACTCCGAGAGCATGTCCACGTCGTTCGACGCGGACCAGAACGCCTGCAGCAGGTGCGTGTCGAAGACCAGCGCGTGGTTGTTCAGGATGACGGTGACGAGGTTGATGCCGTTTCGCACAGCGGTCTCGAGCTCGCCGAGGTGGTACCAATAGCCGCCATCGCCGATCCAGGTGACGACCGGGCGCTCAGGGGCACCCGCCTTCGCGCCGATGCCGGCCGCGAACGCCCAGCCGAGGCTGCCTTCGCAGGGGAGGAAGTTCTTGCCCGCTGGCAGATCCATGAAGGCGCCCGCCCAGGTACCGGCGTAGCCGGTATCCGCCACAAAGAGCGTGTTCTCAGGACAGGCCTTCTGCACTTCGACGGCGAGTTGCTCGGGCCGGATAGGGCTGGCGTTGCCGAACATGTGGTCCCGCTCTTTCTCCCGCCAGGCCTTCAGGCCCTCCTGGGTGTGCTTCACCCAGGCGCGGTGCCCGCCACTGCGGCCGTTCCCGGCAGCGTCGAGCATCTGCTGGACCACCGTGCGCGCATCGCCGACGAGCGGCAGCACGTTCGGGTAGTTCGCCCCCGGCTGCCCGGCCGCGATGTCGACATGGATGATGTTCACGCGATGCATGGGCATTGCCTTGATCATCGTGGTAGCGCCGCCCTGGTGGGAGCCGATGTACACCAGGAGGTCGGCGCCGTGGATAGCGTCGTCAGTCGACGGGCGGCGATACGAACCCGTGACGCCCAGTGCGAGCGGATGGTGGTCGTCGATACTGCCCTTGCCACCGAGCGTTGTCGTGACGGGAACATCCAGCCGCTCGGCCAGCGCGGTGATCTCCGCCCAGGCCCCCGAGACCACGGCGCCCCGGCCGCAGACGAGCACGGGCCGCTCGGCCGCGCGGATGCGGCTCACAGCTTCCGCAACGTCCGCGTCGTCGGCCTTTGGGCGGAAGGCGGGGTAGCGGAAGTAGCGCTCGTCGAGGTAGCCCATGTCGTACTCGAACTCTGTGCTCTCGAGAGCGCCGTCGAAGTACAGGTGCACGGGGCGCGGGGCGCCGGTTGTCATCTCCCGGTAGGCCTTCCCCAGGAATTCGGCGAAGCGGTCGGGTGCGCGGACCTCGGCGTCATACTTCGTTACCGTGCGGAAGTCGGTGTAGGCCTCCTGGTAGGAGTTGCCGTGGTAACGGGCGGCGGGGATGATCGGCGTAATCGTGAGCATCGGCGTGCAGCTCTGCCAGGCGTCAGCCAGGCCGGGATGGAGGTTCGTCGCGCCGGGGCCTCCCTGGGTAATCACGATCGTGGGCTTGTTCGTGGCCTGCGCATAGCCGTCGGCCATGTACGCAGCTGCTTTTTCGGAATGGCAGAGCACACGCTTGATCGGGTCCTCAGCGAGCTCGACGAGCGTCGGATACAGGAAGGTAGGGACGAAGAAGACCGCCTTCGCTCCCGAGCGGCGCACGACCTCCGCTAAGAACTTCCCCCCGTTCATCTTCTGGGGGGCAGGCCTTTGTTCCACAGCCGGAGCGGGTGCCTTCGCCTTGGCCGCTGGACTCGCTGGACTCGCTGACTTCGTAGACACTCGTGCCTCCCCGTGCCCGGTAACTCCGGGCTTGTTGGCGGCAGCATGTGGCCCGCACCTGGGGCCCACATATGATATTCGTCACATCGGCACGGTGGCAGCGAAATCCGGGAGCGCGGGCCTGTCACGCTCAGCCGGCGTGGCGACGCGGATGGAAGAAGCGGGAAGGGGCAAGGGGCAAAGGCTCGGGCCGGGGTGTGAGGCTGGAGCCCACGCCGCTCGTGAGGCAGCCGTCACTGTCGAAGATCGCGGCCAACTCGAGCCGGGCGAGCTTGAGGTTGTGGGCGATGGCGCCGGCGCTGTCCTCCATACGCCACGCCGAGCTGCGTGACAGGTCCGGGCGCAGCACGCGGACGGGCAGCTGGCGTTCGAGGCAGGCCTGCATCGCGTCGGTCGTCGCGTGCGACATGATGCCGAGCGAATGGCGCAGCACGCCGAGGGCCGTTTTCGGCGTGTCCGTCGGCGGGGCGGGCGTGAGGTCGATCGCCAGGATCTCCGTGGCACCCATGTCAACCGCCGTAGCCAGGTCCACCGACGCCGTGAGGCCGCCGTCGAGGAAGAGTTCGCCGTTCACTTCGTGCGGTTCGAACACGCCGGGGATGGCCGTGGAGGCGATGATCGCGTCTCGCAGGGAACCGGACCGGAAGACGTGCTTGCGCGACCGCGTCAGATTCGTAGCAACGACCGCGAGTGGGATCTGCGTGTCTTCGAAGGTCGCCCCCGCCAGGTGCTGGTCGAGCAGCCGCGGGACGAGGTCGTTGGCGGTAATGCTGACCGGGTGGCGGAGCAGGCGCGCGGCGATGCGCATCGGGTTCAGCCGCAGCAACTTGAGCTCGTCGAGCTTGAGCCAGATGTGGAGCAGTTCGTCGGGACGGTCCGGGTGCATCGCCACCCAGGCGGCATTGAGCGCACCGACGCTCGTGCCGACGACGACTGCCGGGCGGAAGCCCCGGTCCAGCGCGGCGTGGACATAGGCGGCCTGGATGACGCCAAACGCGCCCCCGCCGCCCAGCACCAAGGCGGGCATCCGGGGGGCAGCTGCGGCAAGATCTCGGGCCATGCATGCTCTCCTGACAGGATCGTCGGCAGATTGACCATAACAGGTAGTCCTCGCCCGCACGGTAAGCGTCCTTTGCGCGGCCGCGCGCATGTCCAGGGTCAGTTCAGCCCGCTACCATGGAGCCATGCACCCGACTTACGACGCCGCCCTTCATGTCATCCGTACATCGTTCGCGCTGCTCGACGAATCACTCGACGGCCTTCCCGACGCCGCGCTCGAGTGGACGCCCGTCTCGGGCACGAACTCGCTGACGGTGCTCTGCGTGCACGGGCTCACATCGACGCAGTTCTGGGTAGCAGCTGCCGCCGGCCTGAAACCCGACCGCGGGGAGTTCATCGAGCACGTCCGTGGGGACGCGTTCCGCGCCCGGGGCGCGACGGTGGCGAACCTTCGCGCGGAGATCGCCCGCACTGAGGCCGAGCTGGCGGAAACGCTCGCCCACGGCGACGACGCCGCGCTCCGTGCGGAGATGCCCTGGGAAGACTTTGGCTGGCATGGAACGGGGGCGGAAGCCCTGATTGTTTCGACCGCTCACCTGCGCGAGCACGTGGGCCAGGCCCAGCTCATGCGCGACCTCTGGCTGGCCGCAAGCCGCGAGGGGCGCTGAGCCCCGGTGCGATGACCGCCTCGCGCTTCATGCGCCTCGCCCTCGACGCGGCGGAACGCGTCCGGGGCACCACCAGCCCCAACCCGGGCGTCGGCGCCGTCGTGGTCCGCGACGGCACGGTGGTCGCGACGGGCGCCACGCACCCGTACGGCGGGCCCCATGCCGAGGCCGACGCACTGGCGCAGTGCGACGCCCGTGGCGCAGACGTGTACGTCACCCTGGAACCGTGCTCGGCCTTCCCGGGCAAACGCACACCGCCCTGCTCCGGCGCACTGATCGCGGCGGGCGTGCGCCGCGTCGTGGTCGCACTCGCCGACCCGGACGCCCATGTGCGGGGCCGGGGCGCGGCGCTGCTGCGCGAAGCGGGCATCCGTGTCGAACTCGGCGACGGGGCTGCCGAGGCCACGGTTCAGCTTCGGCCGTACCTGAAGCACCGCGCCACGGGCCTGCCGTACGTGACCGCCAAGTTCGCCGCCAGCCTCGACGGCATGATCGCCGCGCCCGGCCTGCGCTGGCTCACGGGCGAGCGTGCCCGTGCCCGCGCACACGACGATCGCGCCCGCGCCGACGCCATCATGGTGGGCAGCGGCACGGTCATCGCCGACGACCCGGCGCTCACGGCACGGCCTGGCGGCGTGACTGCGCAGCGCCAGCCCCTGCGTGTGGTCACCGACGCGACGGGCCGCATCGAACCCTCCGCGCGGCTGTTCCGGGAACCGGGCCGCGTGCTGGTCGCGACGACGCCACAATCTGGCGCCGCGTGGCGTGCAGCGATCGTCTCTGCCGGAGCAACCGTGATCGAGTGCGAGGGTGCCGAGGCCGGGGTGAACCTCGACCAACTGCTGCAGGCGCTTGGCCAGCGGGGCGTCCTCTCGCTGACTGTCGAGGGTGGGGCGCAACTGCTGCGGTCCTGCCTTGCGGGCGAACACGCGAACGAGGTCCACGCGTACCTCGCGCCCATGCTCATTGGGCCGGGCGGCCTCCCGGTGCTCGGCAGCACGGGCCCGGCGCTGGCGGCCGTCCCGTTGCGGCTCGACTCCGTGGTCATCGAACCGCTCGATCCCGACGTCCTGGTTCGCGGCTACACTGGGACGTGGGCTCCCTGAGGGCTGGAGGCGCAGACATGGCACGCTACTGGGTCGTCGTTGGGGGGCCCGAGGTCTTCGGCAAGACCCGCGAGATGGGCTTCACGCGCCACGGGTTCAAGAGCACCCGGCGCATCATGGCCAACAGCATCGCTCCCGGCGATCGCCTCGCCTTCTATGTGACAGGGAAGAAGCAGTTCGCCGCCACGGCCGAGGTCACAAGCCCGGTTGCGGAGGAGCGCACGCGCATCTGGCACAACGACAAGAAGCCGGACGAGCTCTACCCGTATCGCTGCGCCATCAAGCCGCTTGCCGTGCCAGACGAGTCGCGCTGGCTCGACGCCGAGCCCTACCACGACCGCTTCACCTGGACGCAGCGCTGGCCGCGCGCCAACTGGACGCTCGCGTACCAGGGCAACCTCCACGAAGTGCCGCAGGCGGACTTCGAGCTGCTCGAGCGAGACATGGAGAAGGCGGCCGGCAAGGCTCCGTAGACGGACCCGAAGGGACCCGGCAGAGCTAACAGCGAGTTGACCGGGAGCCTGATACCTTACTTTCGATACGTACGTGGGCGGGCCCCGCGCAGGATGGTGGCAGGTTGCCGGAGTTCGTGGTCGAGGCGCGTGGCCTGAAGAAGGCCTACGGCGAAACCAAAGCGGTTGACGGAGTCGACCTGGTGGTCGAACGCGGCCACGTCTTTGGCGCGCTCGGGCCCAACGGCTCCGGCAAGTCGACCACCGTCCGCATGCTCCTCGGTCTCGCCCGGCCGGACGCGGGCGACGTGCGCCTCTTCGGAGAGCGCCTGGGCGACCACGCTCCCGAGCTCCTGCGGCGCGTCGGTGCGGTGGTCGAGCAGCCCGCCTTCGTGCCCTACCTTTCCGGACGCGACAACCTGCGGCTGCTCGAGCGATACACGCCCGGCGCAGGGGAAGCGGGCATCGAACGGGCCCTCGACCGCGTCCACCTCACGGAGGCGGCGCACCGGCGCTTCAAGAACTACTCGCTGGGCATGAAGCAGCGACTCGGGATCGCCGCGGCGATCCTCAACGACCCGGAGCTCATCATCCTCGACGAGCCGACGAACGGGCTCGACCCGCAGGGCACCCGCGAGATCCGCGAACTCATCCCGGAACTCGCCGCCGAGGGCCGCACCGTCGTCCTCTGCAGCCACTTGCTGCACGAGGTCGAGATGGTGTGCGACGCCGTGGCCATCTTCCAGAGAGGCCGCATCGTCGCGCAGGGCCAGACAAAGGAACTCACCCGTGGACACACGCGCCTCGAAGTGCGCGTGCCCGACATGGAAGCGGCCGGGGCTGTCCTCGCAGCTTCACCCTGGGCCGCAAACGTGCACCGCGAGGACGGCTCCTTCTTCATCGAAGGGGCAATCGACCAGGGCGTGGAGGTCAACCGGCTGCTCGCCAGCCAGGGGTACTACGCCTCAGTCATCCGCCCTGTCCAGCAGACGCTCGAGGAAGCCTTCCTCGAGATCACCGGCGAGGTGACGAGTGTCTGAGCGTCTCCGCGAGGAGGCCGGCTGGCTGTGGGACGCGCTCCAGGCCGAGTGGTTCAAAGTCACACGGCGCCGCATGACGTACATCTGCCTGGGCGTGTTTTCGGCACTGGTCCTCCTGTTTTATGTCATTCTCTGGCTCCGCATCCGCGAGGGCCCGGGCGACCGGGCATCGGAGTTCGCGTTCTGGATCGCGCTCCGCGGGGCGCTTTCGTTCCGCAACGTCGTGCCCTACAGCCTCAACCTCGAACGCTTCTTCGCCACGCTCGTCTGCGTGATTTTTGCGGGCACGATGATGGGCAACGAATACGACTGGCGCACCGTGGGCGTGGTCACGAGCCGGGGTGTGCGGCGCTGGCACTTCGTCTTTGCGAAGGCCGTTTCGGGCGTCGTCTTCACCGTCGTCTGCCTGCTGCTCGGCTTCCTCGTGGCCATGGCCGCGAGCGCATGGTTCACCAATCTCTACGGGCTGAACTGGGGAGCCTTCGACGCCGCCCGCGTCGCCGACATTCTCACGGGCCTGCTGCGCACGACCTTCGTCATCCTCCCATTCGTGTTCCTCTCCCTGCTGCTCAGTACGGTCTGGCGCTCGGCGGGACAGGCGGTGGGCGCTGCCCTGGGCATCTTCTTTATGGAGGGGATATTCATCGCCCTCCTGAACGCGGCCAGGGGCTGGATCAGCTATCTGCCCGACTTCTTCTTCAGCGTGAACGTCGACGCGGTGATGCGCGGCAACGGCACTTTCAGCGACAACGGCGGCGGGCCGTTCATCCTTGGCTCGGGAGGCCCGCCGGAATGGCGCGGTCTGCTCGTGCTGGCAGCCTGGATCTCGCTCTTCGTGCTCGGCGCGTTCTGGCGGTTCCAGCGGCGTGACATCCAGGAGTAGGGGGGCGAGGCATGAGGCTCGAGGCATGAGGCATGAGGCATGAGGGCGTCGCATCAGAGTTTGCCTGCGCGCTTGTGGGCGATGGTCTTTTCGAGGAGGTCGAGGACGGCGTTGGTCTCGGCTGAGAGATGGGGTTCGTCGGTTGGGACGTGGCGGCCGCCGGCTGGGTCGCCACGGGGCATCGCACCCTCCCTCACGGTCGGGGTACTGATTTCGGAGGGCTTGAGGGGCTTTGGTATGGCGCGTTCCGGGGTGCGGCCGTAGTTGTCTTCGTCGCTGAAGCGCTGGGTGCGGTGCGCGGTCTCGGCTTCGAGCTCGTGGCCGAGGTGGACGATCTCGTTGAGGGTGAGGCTGGAGATCAGGTCGTCGATCTGAAGGTCAAAGGCGCGGCGGGCGCGGCCGTAGGCGTTGGTGTCGTGCGTGGCGACCTGGGCGTCGAGGTGGTGCATGCGGGCGGCCGTGTCGAAGTTGCGGATGGCCAGGGAGAGGATGCGGACGAGCATGCGCGAGCGGGCGGTGGGGAGCTTGCCGAGCAACTCGAGACGGAGAAGGGCATCAAGGAGGGCCTGGATGGCTGTGCGGTTGGTGAGGTTGACGAAGCCGAGGTCGACGGGCTCGAGGTGGCGGCGGGCGACGCCGGAGGCGCGTCCACCGGCGGCGGAGTTGGCCTGCTGTTCCTCCTGGTAGCCGGGGTCGTGATTGAGGCAGTGGCTGGCGCCGCGGAGGGAGGCCACTCGGCAAGGGGTGCCATCTTTGGTCAAGGCGGTGCAGTGGGCCATGTCAGCGGTCCTCGGTTACAAAAAAAGATGGGTTGAACCCATCGCGCGGCCCGAAATCGGGTGCCTGGCAGGGAGTGGTGCGCGTTGCTGGCGTGGTGCGAGCCATGGACGGAGGGTGGGGGTGGGCGTGCGGAGGTGGAAGGGGCGGGTGTCCCTCACAGCCTGGGCAGAGCTACCGGCGGATCAGCACCCCGACCGTGAGGGAGGGCGCGATGGTCAATCGTCCGTGCCGCGCCCGTCTCCCCGCGGCTGGCCAAGATCGGCGCCTTGGCCATGCAGTACATAGTCCTGGGCGGCTGCGACCTGCTCGTCGGTCCACAGGTGGACGGTGCTCCCGTGCCGCGACCATGCCGGCGCGTTGGCGGCCAACAGGCCGGTCCCGCGGAGCCGCCGCGTCGCCCATGTCTTGAGCGAGTTGAGCACGACCTCCGGAGCCACGTCCGCGGCCACGACGGCGTGCACATGGTTGGTGCGTACGTTGACCGCCAGCAGCACCCAGCCACGGCGCTCGCAAACATCCTCCACGGCGTGCTGCACTGCCGGCCAGGCACCGGGCCCGAGGTCAAAGGGCTGACCGCGGAGCCGGCTCTGCTCCCACCTCTGCCGTAACGCGCTCGGCGCGACGACCGGGTCGCCATACCCGGCCGCTCCGTGCCTATCCGCAGAGCCTCGGTCATCTCCATGGAGCCAGGTGCCGTAGCAACGGAAGGTGATCAGGTAGGCCAGTGCCATGGCAGGACTCTACGGCATCGTGGGTACGTGTCCGGGCATCGCACCCTCCCTCACGGTCGGGGTACTGATGCGCGGTAGCCCTCGGCCCAGGGGCCGCGGCTACCCGGATGGGGCACGCGCGCCAGCCGCACACACCGTCAGCTACTGCGCGCCCGATCAGTACCCCGACCGTGAGGGAGGGTCCCCTGGTGATTGGCTCGGGATTGGCCGCCGCGGCGTCTCTCATCCCCCAGCCGCCGTCTCCGGCCAGCGGGCGACGAGGGAGCTACGATCGTGGGAGGAACGCGGCGGGGCGTGAGCGCTGCCGGGCATCGCACCCTCCCTATACGTCGGGGTACTGATCGGGCCGTGCGCCCGTCGGTCGAGGGGAAAGCGCGGCGGGGAGTGGGCGCTGCTGGGGATCGCACCCTCCCTCACGGTCGGGGTACTGATCTGGCCGTGCGCCCGTCGGCGGAGGGGAAAGCGCGGCGGGGAGTGGGCGCTGCGGGGATCGCACCCTCCCTCACGGTCGGGGTACTGATCGCGTGGCACGGCGGACGGTGAGTGCGGGCGGCTGGGGAGCGCGGGCCCGGAGGGAGCGTGGGATGCTCCGCACGCAGACAAACTACTTTTTCGGCGGGATCACCTTAGGCGGGGGTGGTGCTGGGACAGCGGGTGACCCACGCGGTCCCGGTGTGGTTGGTCTTGGGACGCTCGGCTTGGGTTGCAAGGTTGGCCTCCTACAGATTGGCGGCTTCGAACAGCGCGATGGAAGCGATACCCACGACAAAGCAAAAGCCTGCAATCCAATTTAACGGTTGGGTCGCTCTCGCAAGCCAAGGTTTCGACGGGCACTCAATGTCTGGATTGAGCCGTTGATCACTGACTTGTATCTCATGCCACCAATCACGACTCGACGCTAGGAATGAAACGAGCGTAGAGGCAATAGCTCCCGTGAGGAGGAACCATCCAAGGAAGAGCGCCCCGCGCCAGCTCGGCGACGAGTTTGACTGTGCCACAAATGCGACGGAGCCGGCCAGGAAGGCTGACGACAGCCCCAAGATCGCTTTGTCGTACTCCCGGCATGCTTCTCGAAAACCATCGACTTGGGTCTCTCTGTGCCGTAGCACGCTCTCGCGGTCGGGAGATGACTCTGTCATGGCTCCCACAATAGAACAAGTGAGCTACACCAGGCAACTGCCTAGCCGGGTAAGCTCACGCCAGGCGGCCCTGGATGCCGTGGCGTTCGCGGCCGGCTTTGGCGAAGAGGTCGCTGCGGGCGCCCTGGGGCATGCGCACCTGCTTGCCGTCGATCAGGTCCTGGGCGCTGAGGATTTGCATCTTCGGGTACATCTTGCCGTCGAAGTCGCTGACCCAGGTGCCCTGGCTCAGCGACTCCTCCAGCATCGCCTTCGTCGGTGGGTAGAGACAGATGAACACGCCGAACGCCGCGTCTTCATCGCGCGACACCACGCCCGCGAGGTCGCGGACGTGCGACGGCCCGGTGTTGCCGGCCTTCACCGACACGATCCCCCGCCTTGGCGCCTTCCCATCGAGGAAGGGGATGACGCCGTCGACGCCGCGGTCGGCGCCCTTCTTCCGTTCGCCCCCGGCCGGGCGCGCGCCGCCCTGGATGACGGCCCAGTCCTGGAAGTGGTACTTGTCGTCCTGCTCTGCGAGGGCGATGGCGCCCGCCATGTCCTCCGGCCATCCCTCGATCCGCACCTCCAGGCCCGGGAACGCATCTTCCATCCGGCGCTTGATCAAGTTCGTCGCCAGCGGCGTGATGTCGATGCCGATCCAGCGCCGCCCAAGCTTCTGGGCGGCGTGGACGGCCGTCCCGCAGCCGCAGAACGGGTCCAGGACGACGTCGCCGGGGTTCGACGACGCGGAGATGATGCGTTCGAGCAGCGCGAGCGGCTTCTGGGTGGGGTAGCCAAGGCGCTCCTTTGCCGTCTGGTTCAAGCGATCGATGTCAGTCCACACGTCCCCTGCGGTGACCGCTCGGTCTGCTCCGACAAACGGCTCCTCTGCGCGTCGCCTTGGGAATCCGCCGTTCTTCGGCCAATGGATCAGTCCTTGCCGATCCCACTTCTCCATGGTTTCTTGGTTGTTCGCCCAGTGGCGCCCCATCCCTGCGGGGCTGTGCCCGCGCCACGGACGACCACTTTCGCCTTGCTGCGTCAGTCCCGGCGCCGTGAGTTCGAAAGTCTGATACTTCTGGCCGTTAGTGCCAGTGATCAGCGTGTGCGGAAGCTTGTATTCGCCTACAACAATCTGCTCAGGTCGGAACGTGAAACTGCTTGCGCGAGAATAGAACAGCAGCACATCGTGAACCCGTGGCCATCGTCCGCTCGTGCTGCGCGCGTTGGTACGTTTCCAAATCACTTCATCCTGAAAGTTCTGCGGTCCGAAGATCGAGTCCAGCATGATCTTCAGGTAATGGCTGGCCGTCGGGTCGCAGTGGAGGTAGAGGCTGCCCGTCGGCTTCAACACGCGGTGCAGCTCCACCAGCCGGGGAGCCATCATCGTCAGGTAGGCCGTCACGTCGTTTCGCCCGAGCGCCGTGATCAGGGCCTTGAGCATCTGCTTGGCCGTCTCAGGCCCCGTCATCCAGAAGTCGTTGGAGACGTCCTCGACGTCGGTGCTCCAGGTCCAGGTGTCCTCGAAGGCGTGGATCTGGGCTTCGCTCTCGCGCACGTCGCTCTCCTTGAAGAGCACGTTGTAGTTGCGGTTGCTGTTGAAGGGCGGGTCGAGGTAGACGAGGTCGATGGACTCGTCCGGGAACTTGCCCTGCTCGCGTAGCCATCCGAGGTTGTCGCCGAAGTAGAGCAGGTTGGTCGCCAGCTCGCTCATTGGGGGGAGATGATACGGCATGGCGGGGAGGCATGAGGCGCGAGGCATGAGGCGGGCGCGCCGGTCGCGGGCTGGGGACGTGCGAGCTGTGGCTGAGGTCGTCCTGCGGCAGCGCCTGAGGTCGAGCGGTGCCGGGCGTTGCCCCCTCCTTGACAGTCGGGGTACTGATGGCGCTGAGCGCGGTGGCCGTCCTGTGAGCGCAGCCGGGGATCCATCGTTGCCGGGCGGCGCGACCCCGCTGGCGGTCGGGGTGCTGATCGTGGCGGAGCACCAGCACGGGATCAGGGACTACCAGCGGGTGGGCATCTGGCCGCGAGCCAATGAGCACTGCCCCTCCCTCATGGTCGGGGTTCCAATGTGCTGGTGGGTGCGCGGGCGACTGGGGAGCGCGGCGGGGCTCGCTCGACGCTGGGCATCGCACCCTCCCTCACGGTCGGGGTACTGAACGTGGGGTGGCTGATGGTGGGTGCGTGGGCGACTGGGGAGCGCGTGCCCGGAGGGCAGGCCGTCCCGGAGGGCGGGCTAGCGCGGCCGACGTGCGCAGCGGCGGGGTGGGGGGTTGGAGAACGAGGCGAAAGGCGAAAGGCGCGAGGCATGAGGCATGAGGCATGAGGCATGAGGCATGAGGCATGAGGCATGAGGGCGTAGCTGCCGGGGGGATGGCGACGCTGGAGGTTCGCAGTGTGGGATGCCGTGGGGATTCCGCCCGGCCAGGCGTGCACAATGCATTGCCGCGCCATGGCGGTGCTGGTAGTATCCCGCGGTCAGAGGGAGTGGTGGGATGTATCAATTTCCAAAGTGTCGTAAGTGTGACGACGGCGACTTGGTGCCGTTCTCGGATTTCGGGAGCCAGGGCGCGCCAATTCACTTCAAGGCATGGGTCTGCACGAACCCGGACTGCGGCTACAACATCAAGATTCGGAACGGCGAGCTGTTCATCGAAGAGCCCATCAACGACGGCACGTACCACATGGGCCGCGCGCGCTGATGGCAGGGCCGGGAGTGGGCAAGGTCGAGTTCCTGAGCGACGGCTGGATCGAGGCATTTCGCGCGGTCATCGCCGAGTGTTTCGCAGCGGCAGGGGACGAGAGCAGCCCGCGAAACGCTACGCTCCTCTCGGAGTCGTACACGGGCGTGCCCTCACACATTGCCGCCAGCGGCTCCCGCGGGTTCTCCATTCGGATGCGGGAGGGTGTGCCCTCGCTGCACGCGGAAGTCGACCCTTCGGCGATGGTCCGGATTGCGGGCGAGTACCAGTCGATGCTGCCGGTCTCGCGCTTCGACTCGCGGGGCGAACCGGCCAAGGCCCAGGAGATGAACGCGATGTTCGGCGGGCTCATCGCGTCGGGGAAGGCGCAGGCCACGGGCGCGTTCGATTCGCTGCCTGCATGGATAGGCGGTCTGCACGACAGGATCGCGGCGCGGACGGCCTGACTGGCCCCTGTTTCCAACGCCGCTCTGCCTCCCTGGAGCGGCAAGACAGCCAGCCGCAGGCTTGTGATAGACTGCACGAACCATGGCCCAGGCGCACAAAGTCTACGAGCCGCTCCCCCTCACACTCGACACGAACATCGACGAAGAGATCCAGCAAAACCTGCTGATCACGAGCGTCGACCAGGTGCTCAACTGGGCGCGGCGCTCGTCGCTGTGGCCGGCGATGTTCGGGCTGGCCTGCTGCGCGATGGAGATGATCGCCACGGCCACGCCCCGGTACGACCTTGCGCGCTTCGGCGCCGAGATTTTCCGTGCGTCGCCCCGGCAGGCCGACCTGCTGATCGTGCCCGGCACGGTCACCTGGAAGATGGCCCCGGCCGTGCGGCGCATCTGGCTGCAAATGCCGGAGCCGAAGTGGGCGATTGCCATGGGCGGCTGCGCAATCATGGGCGGCCCGTTCGCGTACGCCTACAGCGTCACGCCCGGGGTGAACACGCTCCTGCCGGTGGACGTGTACGTGCCCGGGTGCCCGCCGCGGCCAGAGTCGCTTCTGACCGGCCTGATGCTCCTGCAGGACAAGATCAAGCACGACACGATTGGCAAGGCATGGGTGCGCCGCGACGTCGAGCCCCAGTTCCACCGCTACCTGCCCGACGGCGACCCGATCCGCAAGGAGCTCGAGTCCCTCTTCCCGCCGTACATCAGCTACGACAAGCCATACATGGGCGAGGCGTTCCCTTCCTAGCCATCTCAACAACTTTCGGAGAGCACACGTGGCCAAGGCCCAGTGGAGCGCTGTCGAGGCGCTCGTCAAAGATTGGTTCGACCAGGGCCTCAAGCCCGACCGCGGGGACCTGGTGGACCTCGCCTATTCGAAGAACGCCGACGACGACGTAATCGACGCGCTCGACACGCTCGGGCCGCGCCCGGTGGAGTCGCTGGCGAACCTGAAGGAACTGCTGGAAAAGAACGGCGCCCTCGCCTGAAGAAGTGTCCACGCAGGGTTTCGCTGCGCGATCGCTACTGCGCGCGCGGCCTGGTGACGAATCTGCTGAACTCCTCGTACACGCGCCACATCTCACGGTCTTCGACGAACGGCTTGCCCGCCGGGAACACGAGCGACCCGCCGAACGCGTTCACGATGTCCGGGTGGTCGTCGACCACGTAATCCGGGGGGAAGGGGACGCCAAGCTCGTCGAGGCGCTCATGATGGTCGTGCAGGGGCTTCCAGAAGCAGTCCGTGATGTGGTCGTGCAGGTCGAAGCGGCGCACGACTTCCCAGCGCGGCCCGTAGCCGCTCCAGAGATAGATGGTGTGGCCGTCGGAACGGATTCGGTCGAAGACGTCGGTGACGTCCGGGCGGAGCTTCACGTCCCAGCTGATAAGGGTGTCGTCGACGTCGAAGAAGATGTTCACCTGCGGAGCGTCGCGCCCCGCGGGCGAAACTGCAACCCGGGGCTCAGCGGTTCCCGGGGTCTCCCGCCCGTAATGGCGAGGTGAACTGGCGGCCGATGTCGGAGATGTCGCCGGTGAGGTCGTCACCGGCCGGCTTCTTGCCGTCGTGCACCCACGCGATCAGGTCGTCCCAGGCGGTTGTCAGCTCAACGGGGCTGAACTTGCAGTGCCCGGCTTCGCGGATGGCACGCTGCACAAGCAGCCCACCCGCGCCCGCAGCGTCCGCCTTCTTGCGATAGTCGACTTCGGTGGTGATGGGCACGAACAGGTCGCCGGTGTCGTGCAGGGTCAGCATCGGCCGGCTGATGCGACCCGTGGTCGGCACCGCGTCGGGGTGAGCCTCGGCGTCACGCAGCGCAGGGTCGGCAGGCAGGCGGCGCACGCCCGCGTTCAGTTGGGCCGCGGTCAGGCCGAGCCCGGCCTCGACGCCGTAACGCGCATCCGTGTTGGTGGCGGCCGCGATACCGAGCGACTTGCGATTAGGGTCGAAGAGCAGCAGGCCGAAGTTCAGCGTGAACTGCTCACGGAAACCCTCCTTGAAGAACGGCCGTGGCCCGCCGGTGAGCTCTTTCACGGCGCTGGCGAACTGCGCGCCCCGCGCGGTGGGGCTCTCTGGGCTGCCGAGAGCGCTGCTGAGGGTAAGCAGCGCCCCCGCCACCGCCGTCGGGCCCTGTCCGATGGGGAGCGTAACGCCGCCGATGAACTCACCGAGCATCGTCCACGAGGTGATGTAGTCCAGCTCTTCTTCGCCACCAATGGCGCCGCACACGGCCAGCGCCCCGTCGAACTGCTGCGGATAGTGCTCCATCAGCAGCGCCACCACGTTCCCGCCCATGGAGACGCCGTAGAGGAAGACGCGCTTCGGCTTGCCGAATTGCGCCGTGAACTGGTCGAGAAGGGCCATGGTGTCGTCGGCGCCTATCCCTGGGACGTAACGCGCTTCGCTATAGCTGCTCGCGGCCCAGGCGGTCCCCTCGGAGATGAACGCGTGGCGCAGGGCCTCTTCGGGCGGCGATGCGATCACCTCGTTCCCCGTGAGTTGCACGCCATGGGCAAAGAGGACGAGCTCGCCGTTCCACTGGTCGGGCATCTCAATTTTGTAGGCGGCCTTGCCGAGCGTCCCGAAAATCGCGCGAGCCCCGGGCAGCGGCTGGAAGGAAGGGTCCTTCGCCGTGAACTCGAGCCCGGAAGGCGTTCCCAGGCCCGTTCGGGCGGAGGGCGTGCCTGTAGCTGCCGCCGGCGACGCGGACGCTGAAGACGGGGCCGCGGACGGCGAAGCCGTGACCTCGACCGTCGTAGCGGCAGCAGTAGTGGAAGGAGACGGGGTGGCACTGTCCCCGCCACAGGAGGTGGCGAGCGCCAGCAGCAGCGCGAGCAGGACACCCCATGGCGTCAGCGCGCGGCGAACCCGTCCCGTAGCAGTCGAGGGCACGCCCAAGAGTGTACGGCCAGGGGCGTCAGGCGGGGGTTCAGGTCGCGGCGCGCGGACCTCATCGCACAGGGCGATTCCGAGTGGGCGGCGTTTGTCGCGAGAGCAGCGCGCACCTATAGTCCGGCTTCGGGACCCGGACAGGGCCACCCTTACGGGAGGGCGGAGATGCTCAACCTCACAGGCAAAGTCGCGGCTGTGACCGGGTCCGGCAGCGGCATCGGACGCGGCATGGCGCTGGCGTTCGCGCACGCTGGCGCGGACGTTTCCTGCAGCGACGTCGTCCCCGGCCGCGCCGAAGAGACCGCGGTCATGATCCGCGCGCTCGGGCGCAGGGCCACCGCCGCCGTCGTCGACGTGCGCGACCGCGCGGGCCTCGGCGACTGGGCCGGCGCCACCGTCCACGACCTGGGCCGCCTCGACATCGCGGTGGCGAACGCTGGCATCGCCCGCGGCTCATCCGTGCTCACCATGGGCGAAGAGGATTTTGACACGCAGATGGACGTGAACTCCAAGGGCGTGTTCCTGACCGTGCAGGCCACGGCCCGCGCCATGGTGCGGGCAGGCCGGGGAGGGCGGATCATCGTGATTTCGTCCATCGCCGGTGAGCGGCCGGAGCCCGGCGCCTTCGCCTACTGCGGCAGCAAGGCGGCCGTGCGCATGATGGCGCGCTGCTGGGCGCAGGACCTTGCGCCGTTCAAGATCACGGTGAACAGCATCGGCCCCGGCTTCATCGACACGCCGCTCGCGGCCGGCGCGATCGGCGAGGGCGACATCCGCGCGCTGAACGAGCGCTGGGTGCCGCTGGGCCGCGTCGGGTACCCGGCGGACATCGGCAACCTCGCCTGCTGGCTCGCGAGCGACGAGGCGGAGTACATCACGGGCACCTACAACATCATGGACGGCGGCCTGGTCGACGCCGGCGGCTGGGGCATGCAGACCGGTCAGCCTCCCATGCGCGACGCCTACCGCGAGATGCTCCGCACCATGAGCGGCGACCAGCTCCTGGCGACGCTCGACCAGATGACGGTGGAGGCACTGGCCGAAGTCGAGCGCCTGCGGATCGAGCGCGGACTGCAGTAGGCTTCTACACCCGGAGGGCACACCGTGGGAAAGCTGGACGGCAAAGTCGCGATCGTGACCGGGGGCGCCTCCGGCATCGGCAAGCGCACGGCCGAGGCGTTCGTGGAGGAAGGCGCGCGCGTCTTCATCGGCGACGTCAACGGTGACGGGATTGGCGCGATGGTCGCGCAACTCGGCCACAACTACGTCGACGGCGCGGTCGTCGACATCCGCGACGAAGCGGCCGTGAAGGCCATGGTCGAATCGACTGTGAAGCGCTTCGGGCGCCTCGACATCGCCTTCAACAACGCGGGCGTGGGCGGGTTCGCGCCCATCCAGGACTATCCGCTGGAGGATTTCGAGCGCGTGCTCGGGATCTGCCTGACGGGCACGTTCCTGTGCATCAAGCATGAGTCAAAGCATCTGATCGGGGCGGGCCACGGCGGGTCGATCATCAACATTGCCAGCCTGAACGCCATGCAGGCGACCGAGGGATTCGCGGCCTACTGCTCGGCGAAGGCGGGCGTGGCGATGCTGACGAAGGTCGCTGCGCTCGAATTTGGCCGCCACAAGATCCGCGTGAACGCCATCGGCCCAGGCCTCATCCACACGCCGGCCACGGCAGGGTTCGAGAGCATGCCCGCCGTCTACCAGGGGTTCATCGACAACTCGCCGATGGGGCGTGCCGGCGAGCCGGAAGACGTCGCCCGCCTGGCGGTCTACCTGGCCGCCGACGAGTCCAGCCTCATGACGGGGCAGACGCTCTACATCGACGGCGGGCAGTCGCTCAAGAAGTACCCCGAACTGTTTCCCGCCTTCGGCGTGACGTAGGAGCCCCCGGCGATGTCGCAGATGCGCCCCTGGCTCCTGATCGGTTGCGCGGTGGCAGCGCTGCTGCTGGGCGCGGCCTGCGGCGACGGCGATTCCACCAGCGCAACGCCCGCGGCCGGCTCGTCTCCGGCAGTCACCGAAACGCCCGTAGCAACGCGCACGACAGCTGCAGCGGCCACGGCCACGGCCACGACGGCGCCGACAGCATCGCCGACGAAAGCAGCCAACGAAGGGCCGCGCGTGCTCTGGATGCTGAGCGACCATTCGGGCGCGGGCGTCCTGACGATCCGCTTCGCGACCGACGTGGAGACAATGGCTATCCTTCGTGCCGTCGGGCGCGTGGGCGGCCGCTCCCGGGCATCCCGGACCAGGCCGACAACACGCTCGCGAAAGAGCATACGATCTCCATCCCCGCTGGCAGCGCCGTCTTCTATGCGGTCGACGTGGTGGACGCGAAGGGGCGCAAGGGGCTGGCCACCCTCGAACAGGGCGAGGTGTTCGGCTCGCAGTACTGGGGGCGGTTCGAGTTCTCGCCGAAGCTCACGATGGACGGCGGCCGCAAGGCGACCGCAATGTGGACGAACCTGCGCGGCGAAGACACGCCCACCCCGGGCACCGTCCAACTCTTCGCGAAGAAGGGCGGCTGTACGACGGCCGAGGCCTGCCCGGCCTCCTTCGTACAGAGCTTCGGCGGCGACACGCCTGGCACCGACCTCGTCGCGACGAGCCACAAGGTGGCCATCGCCTTCCCCGCGGGCACGCAGGACTTCCAGGTGCTGCTTACCGGCGCCGTCTTCATCCGGCCCGACGGGCTGGTCGACGCCCACTTCTACCAGGTCGACGCCGCCGCTGCGGACGTGCGATAGGGCACACTGCCTCAGCCTTCGAGACGGTGCGGCGGGCCCTGCGCAGAGCCCGTATCCTCAGGCGTCAGCCGCGCCAAGGAGCACGCCTATGACCCGCCCGCTCGAGGGCGTCACCGTCCTCGACCTCACCTGGATCCTGGCAGGCCCGTTCGCCTCGATGGTGCTCTCCGACCTCGGCGCCAACGTCATCAAGGTGGAGCGCCCCCCGTACGGCGACGTGGCGCGAACCAGCGGCCCGTATCAGAACGGCTTCAGCGCGTATTTCTTCAGCGTCAACCGGGGCAAGCGCTCGGTCGCGATCGACCTGCGGTCGTCGGAGGGCCGGGACCTCTTCCTCCAACTCGTCGAACACGCCGACGTCGTGATGGAGAACTTCACGCCGGGCACGATGGACCGTCTCGGCGTGGGGTACGAAGCGCTTTCAGCGCGCAACCGCCGGATCGTCTTCGCCAGCACGTCCGGCTTCGGGCAGACGGGACCGTACCGCGAACGGCCGGCCCTGGATGTGATCGTGCAGGCCATGGGCGGCGTGATGTCCATCACCGGTGAGCCGGGCGGGCGGCCGGTGCGCCCCGGCGTCTCGTACGGCGACATCACGGCCGGGCTCTACACGGCCGTCGGCATTCTCGCGGCACTGCACGAACGGGAACGGAGCGGACGCGGGCAGGCGATCGACATCAGCATGCTCGACTGCCAGGTGAGCGTGCTGGAGAACGCCATCGCCCGCTACCACGTCACGGGCGAGGAGCCCGGGCCGCTCGGCACGCGGCATCCGAGTGCGACCCCGTTCCAGGCGTTCCCAACCGCCGACGGCTACCTGGTGGTCGCGCTCGCATTCGGCGCCGTCGACCAATGGACACTGCTGTGCGCCATCCTCCGGGTGCCTGAGCTGGCGGACGACCCGCGCTTCAACACTGGCCCCAAGCGCACGAAGAACCATGCCTTGCTCGAGCCGTTGCTGGAAGCGGCCTTTCGCGAACAGACCACCGACGAGTGGCTGGCTGAACTGCAGGCGGTCGGGATTCCCTGCGGCCCCATCAACACGGTCTCGCGCGTGCTCGCAGACCCGCAGGTGCGCGCACGTGACATGGTCCAGGACGTGACGCAGCGCCGGGCGGGCACGATCCCGATCGCGAACACGCCGATACGGCTCTCGCGCAGCGAGACGGGCATCAGCGGTCCGCCGCCAGAGCTGGGCGAGCACACCGCCGAGGTGCTCCATGAGTTGCTCGGCCTCGACGCGGCAGAGGTCGAAGCGCTCGCAGCGCGCGGGGCTGTCGCCACCGAAGGCGGCCCGGACGTTTCGCTGCTGCTGCAGTAGGCGCGCCCGACTGTCTGTGGGGTGGGATCGCCTCGCGCCTCAGGCCGTGAGGGCAGGGACCACGAACGCGACATACCAGTAGGCGCACAGCAGCGCCCAGGCTGCCACGCCCACGACCATCCCCGCCCGCAAGGCTCGCCGCCGCGCCGGCGACGGCGAGCGCAGGATCGCGTACGCCGTCGCCACACCCGTGCCGGCAGCCGCCAGCGCCAGCATGGGCACGAGCACGAACGTCCCGAGCAGGAGCGTCAGTGCCGCCGGTGGCAGGTCGCCGCCTGTCCCATTGCTGTCCGGCGGGCTGCCCGTCAGGAGCCACGACACGGCGACCGCGACGATCGGGATGCACACGGCAGCGCACGACGCCCGCAGCGACAGCTGCTGCAGACTCGCCCCCAGCCCGTAGAGCTCCAGCGGCTGGTCAGAGACGGCCATTGCGGCGCACCCCTCCGCGCAGTGTAGACCCGCCGCTCAGCCGTCGCGATAGAGCCGGTGCTCGCGGATGTACGCGGCGACCGCAGGCGGGACGGACTCGGGGTGGCGGCCGAGGGCGGCGTGCGACCGCGCCTGCGTCGAAGAGAGCGCCGCCGCCTCGTCGTCGAGCTCTGCCGTCACGATCGACCCGGCGTAGGGCCGCACATGCGCACGTTCGAGGAACGCGTGCACGGCCTCCAGGCTCGCGTCGCCCCGGTTGGTGACGACAAGGCTGTGCGAAGCAAAGAGCCCGGTGAGTTCGGCGTGCATGTCGCGGTAGTAGCGTGGCTCGAAGATGCGGACGAGCGTGTCGTAACCGGCGACGAAGTCGAAGCGCACGCCGGGGAAGGCGTTCCGCAGGCCCGCTGCCTGGTCCACGAAGCGCGCCGCGTTCGTGGTGAGGACGGCGAGGCCGGGGCGGTCCTCCCGCGCTGCGAGCAGCATTCCGACGCGATGGGCGAGCCCCGCCCCGGTAAGGTCCTTGTCGACGTTTTGGGTCGTGAGCAGCGCGGCCACGCCCCCGACGCCTGGCAGCGCAGAGGCGACGGCGAGCAGCCGCAAGTGCGCGAGCGTGGGTGGGTTGTAGGCGGAGGGCAACACTGCCACGCGCTGTGGTAGGGCGGGCCCGTCGTCGAACCGCAGCGCTGCTGGCTCGCGCGAGCAGGCAAGTTCTTCGAGGCCGGAGACGAAGCGGGACGTCGCCACGCTTCGATTGTAACGTCCGTCAGCCGGCGAGGCGCTCCCCGAGGCCGGTGAAGTCGATCGCCAGCACCTCGTCTGGCGGCACCCATTCGCGCATGATGCGGCGGCAGAGATGCGGCCCGGCCTCCATGTTGTGGGTGACCAGGGTCCAGCCGGGATGGGCGGACCCTCGGACGGCACGAAGCCGGCGCTCTTCGCGGTCGTAAAAAATGCCACTCACAGCCATCACCTCCCGCCACCACCCGGGCGTTGTATTGAGATTATCGGCTATGGATCGATAGGGAAGAGCCATGGCCTGGCGGGATCTTGCGGCAGTCTTTCCATGGCCGCGCCACCCACGCGCGCAAGGCCGGGAAATCGGAGAGACTGGGAAGGCCGTCGGGCAGTGGGGGACGCATGGGGTCGAGGCGCGCGGTACACGGGGGAAGGGTCCGCCGTTCTCTGCGCCCCGCGGGGCTGGCGGGCAGAGCCGCCTGGCGCTGGTCCCTCACGTACCTGGCTTTCGGGCAGCGCCGTCGGCACCGTCGCAGCCAGTTCGTCCTGCGCACGGCGGAAGACGTGACGCGCACGATGGGCGAGATGAAGGGCGCCGTGATGAAGGTCGGCCAGGTGATGTCGCTGATGACCGGCCTGGTGCCCGACGAGATGGCGGGGAAGCTCGCGACGCTCCAGGCGGACGCGCCACCCATGGCCTACAGGCTCGTCGAGCAGGTCTTCGAGGAGGAGTACGGGCGCCCGCCGGGCTCGGTGTTCCGGCGGTTCGAGCACGAGCCGTTCGCCGCGGCCTCAATCGGCCAGGTGCACCGAGCCCGTCTGCACGACGGCACCGAGGTTGCAGTCAAAGTGCAGTACCCGGGCGTGCGCGAGGCGATCGAGCACGACCTGGCGAACATGGGCTTCATGATCGGCCTGGCCGGCGTTGTCTCGCGCGGGCTGGACGCCACCTCGATCGTGCGCGACCTCAAGGAGGGCATCCGCGGCGAGCTGGACTATCTGCGCGAAGCGGCGGCCCAGCAGCGGTTCTTCGACCTCTACGAAGGCCACGCCTTCATTCGCATCCCGCGCGTCTACCACGAGCTCACGACCGGGCGGGTGCTCGTGCAGCAGCTCTTCCACGGAGAGCCGTTCCGCGCCGCGCGGGACCTCGGCCAGCGCGAACGGGAGCGGGTGGCGGAGATGGTCTTCCGCTTCTCGTTTGGCAACTTCTATCGCCATGGGCTGTTCAACGGCGACCCGCACCCGGGGAACTACCTGCTGCTCGCGGACGGCACGGTGGCATTCCTCGATTACGGCTGCGTCGCTGATTTCTCCGCCGAGAGCGTCCGCCGCTTCTGCGACATCATCGAAGCGCTGTACGACCACGACCTCGAACGCTGGCGCACAGCAACTGAGCGCGTGGGCATCCTCCGGCCCGACGCGCCGTTCAGCACGGAGGAGCTGTACGAGCACATGCACTGGTTCTGGAAGCCGGTGCTCGAGGAGCAGGTCACGTTCACGCCCGAGCTTGCCGCCGAGATGGTGCGCCACAACGCGCAGGCGACGGGGCGCGGTGGAGAAATCAACCGCTGGCTGAACATCCCCGAGGGCATGGTGTTCCTCAGCCGGATCAACTTTGGGCTCGCGGGACTGCTCGGCAGCCTCCACGCACATGGCCCATGGCGAGGCATCATCGCCGAGTACCTGTACGGCCTTCCGCCCTCCACGGAACTCGGGCGCCTCTCCGCTGAGACGAGTAACGGCCCGTCCGTCTGACGACTCGCGTTTCGGGCGTGAACCACTTGACCGCACATTATCGGCAGAGTTCGCCGCCAGGTTGACGGCCGACCGGGGGCATTCACCGAGACTCAACTTTGGGGGTGGACGGACCGTGTCGAAGTTGAGGGCAGAGAGGAGTTCCTCCCGGCCCGAGCGGGGCGGGAAAGAAACACCGTGACGCTCTCCCGGGACGCATCCGCCCGCCGCCGCCTGGAAGCACAAGTGCTTGCCCTGCAGTGCGCGATCGCGATCTTTTATTGCGTGGGCGCCTACGCCGGCCTCTTCGGCGTCGAAGGCGCTGCGCGGACCGCCTCCGTCGCCTGGATCTTCGCGTACCACGTGGTCCACGCATGGTACGTGCTGCGCTTCCGCAGCCCGGGACGCCCGATCGCCTGGGTGGAACTCGCCACGCCGCTCGCCGACGTCTCCTGCATCACCGCCGCATGGGTGGCGATCGGCGACCCGGAGTCGAGCCTCTGGGCTGTCTACCTCTACGCGCTGGTCGGCTATTCGCGGCGGATCCACGGGACGGCGTACACGCTCGTTGCCGGTTTCATCCTCGTGAACGTGGTGGGCGGTAAGGTGTTCATGAGCGAACGGGAGGGTTTAGCGCCGGTGGACGCGAACCTCGTGATCATCGTCGTCGTCCTCACCTGCATGGCGCTCCTGGCGGCGGCGATCGGCACTGCGTGGCGGCGTGCGGAAGGCCAGGCGCGCATCCTCGCCGAGACCGACCCGCTCACGGGCATTGCCAACCGCCGCACCTTCCTGGAGCAACTCGAGGCGCTGGCCGCCCATCCCGACGCTGCCTTCTCGATCCTCATGCTCGACCTGGACGACTTCAAACGCTTGAACGACGAGCACGGGCACCTGGCCGGCGACCTCGTCCTTTCGAACGTGGCAGACGCCCTGACGGCGAACCTGCGTGAGCACGACCGCCTGGCGCGATACGGCGGCGAAGAGTTCGTGGTCGTGCTCCCGGGTGCCGACACGACGGCTGCGCACGTCACCGCTGAGCGGCTCCGGCTGGCTGTCCAGGAAACCACGCCAAGCACCATCTCTGTGGGCTGCGCCGCGCGCCGGCCCGGCGAGCCGGCGGAGAGCGTGATCCGCCGCGCCGACGCACTCCTGCTCGGGGCCAAGCGCACCGGCAAGAACGCCGTACGCACCGACGCGCAGCTCCGCCGCAGCGCCTGACCATCACGGAATAACTCGGCGAATCCCTACGGAAGGGGCCCGAGCGCGCTCTCGATAGCGTCCCGTGCGCCCGGGTACACCTCCCCGAAACCACGGAGCAGCCCGAAGCAGCCGCTGATCATCATGTCCCCGTAGGGCGCCGCATAGCACGGCTGCAGAGTCTCCCGCGGAAACTTTGCGCGTTTCGGTCCGGTGACGGCGACCATCGCCGGGAGCACTGGCGGCACGATGCCCCGGTCGGCGTGATACGCGCCGTGGCCCTTGCTGGCGAACACGTCCTCGTTACGCAACGACCCGTCGGCGAGAGTGCGCGCGAAGCGCTCAATCTGCGCGGGCGCGACTTCGCCCGTGTGGTGCTCGAAAAGGCTCGCGATCTGCCGCCCGCGCAGGTGGAACCCGAGCAGGTGCATGTTCCCGATGTTCAACACCAGTTGTTCACCGGCGGCGCCTACGCGGTCGTCGTGGAGGGCTCCGAGTGCCGCCGCCGGACCCGTGTCCATGAAGGCGACGGGCGCATCGGCGTCCGCTGAGGACACCATCGAACGGGCCCGGGTGAGATAGGCCGGCAACTCGTCACCGCGTGTGGCGAAAGCCAGCAGGTCGTTTCTCCCCTCCACGACACGCCGGAGATGCTCGAAGCGGAAGAGCCGGTCGGACACGCCTGGCGGGGCCGCGCCATGATCCAGGCAGCCGAGCGCAAGCCCGTCAAAGCCGCCGGGCTCTTCGAAGGCCGCGAGCGCCGCGCGGATCGCATCCAGGTCCAGGTCACGAAGCTCGACGTGGACGCCGTCGATCCGGCGCGCCTCGTCCTCAGAGACGATGGTGACACCGAGTTCCCGGACGCGGTCGAGGTCGTCGTTGAAGGTCTGGGCCGCCTCCGGGGTAGCAAAGGCATGGCCCCCCGCCTGGAGGAACTCTTCGAGCGCCCAGGAGCAGGGCCCGCCCCCCGCGACGACGCCCGTGAGCACCAGAGGCCGGCCTTCGGCCATCGCGCGGCGAATGCGCCTGGCGGCGATTTGTGTGGCCGACGGGAGGACCATCTTCGGGTTGTTTTCCACCGGCCGACCGGGCTCGAAGACAAGAATGTCCTGGGTGCCCGTGCCCATGTCGACCGCGAGAATGCGCATGCTCCCAGTGTAGCGGGCTGCGGTGGGCTGTCCGCTACTCTCGCCGTCCGAAGCGAAGGGTTGCGATCTCCCAGGGCCGCAGGGACACGCGCCAGCCCTCTGCGCCGGCGTCGAGGGGAGCGAATTGGTCCTCGATAAGGTTCGTCCGTGCCGCGTCCGCACCCGCCGCGGGGACGAGGAGGGGCGCTTCTTGCGGCCTCGCCGAGGAGTTGTAAACACGGAGCACGGGCTGGCCGTCAACCTCGCTGCGGTGCATGGCCGAAGGTACAACTCCCTGGCCAGGGAACACAGCCAGCGGGAGCGCGGCCCCCGCGCCGCCGTCGTTTGGGCCTGCATGCCACGCCACCGGGGGGTAGGCGAACGAGTGGGCCATCGCCTGCACGCCTGCGTCGCGCCAGGAGCGGCGATAGGTCGTGAGCGCGTACTCGAATGTGTGCGCCCCGGGCATCTGCGCCTCGGGGGTGGTGACGATTGGTCCGGCGCCCCCACGCCGCGAGACGAGGTCGTTGCGCGAGAGCCAGCCAACGCAGCGCAGGAGCGTGAGCGCGTACGCCTGGCGCCCGTCCGGGCCGCGCACGACTTCGCCCTCGGGCAGGCCACGGTTGAAGACGGCCACACCCAGACCGTCGCCCTCCATGGCCGCGAACGTCTTCTGCGGGAAGGTGGTTGGGGGTTGCTCGGCGCTCTCGCCGTTCCACGGGGCGGGCTCGAGCGGGCGTTCGGCCACGTGGAACTGGTTCTCTGTCCAGGCGGTGTCCGTCGCGAACGGGAGCGGGAAGAGCGCGCGGAAACGATGGTCGCGGGCCGGGTTGACCAGCTTCACGCTGAAGTCGACGCGGGGGACGCCACTCCAGAGCCTGACCGACATGAGGGCCGGGAGCAGCCAGGGGCCGCCCTTGCGCCTGCGCCGCGATTTCGACAGCCCGCCAGGCACCCGAAGGTGCAGGACGACGAACATCTCCGCGGACACCGCGTCGCTCGTACAAATCACATCTTCCGGGGCGCCCGAGAGGACGGCGTCCGGGAGGATGTCGGCGTTGTACTCGTCTCCGCGGTCGCCCTCGTCGACGAACATGGAGACGTTTTTCAGGGTGACGCCGTTCTGCCAGTCGGTCACCACGAGGCGGCCCTTCCTCATGCTGACTTCGTAATACTCGTTCGCGATGCGGCGCCCGGCGGCCTCGACCGCGCCGGAGGGGTAAGCGTCGCGAGACGGGGAGCGTGCGGGCGCGAGCAACTCGACGCCCACGGTGGCGGTCGCGGGAAGCACCGCCTGCAGCTGGCGCGTGGAGGAGCGCCGGACCGTGACCTCTGCGGTGGCTGCGAGCGACTCGGTGGCTTCTCTGACTTCGTGCCGGAAGCCGTCCTCGTCGAGTGTCGCCAGGCTTTCCCCGACGACTGTCTCCACCTTCAGGTGGCCGTCCGCGACCTGCCAGGCCTGGTGCTCGATAGCATGCACGTCGTAGCGGCCCTCGCGGAGGAAGTCGAGGTGCCGGAGCGCGCCACGCGGTGAGACTTCGTCGTGCTGGAGCACCTCTCCCGGCTCGACGGGGCCAAGAGCGACGGGCACCATTTCGCCGCCCGGCAGCCTCAGGTGCGTCGCGTCCCAGTCGCCGGGCACATCGCATTCGAGCACGGCGGCGGCACCGGGCACGGGCCGGAAAGCGAGCACTGCACCGCCATCGGGGACCGTCAGGCGGCGGTGGAGGTGGGCCATGGATTCGCGGGCCACCTGGCGGATGAGCTGCTCGGCGCGGTCGTAGCGGGGGAGCATCTCGCGGTGGGTCTGGTCGACGCTACAGCCGCAGATGGAGTCGTGGGGCGAGTTTTCGAGCAACAGCCGCCAGGCGTGGCGCAGCGCGGGCGCGCCGTCCGGCCCGTGGTGAAGCCACGACAGCAACTCCAGCGGCTCGGCCACGCGTTCGAGCAGCGACGACACATCGAAGTCGCGCTGCTTGATGTTCATCCGCGCCGAGAGCACGCCCACGAGCACGTTCGAGCGGTCGGGTGACCGCAACTCGCCGCGGTGGACGGTCTCGTCGATGCCGGCAGCGAGCTGGGCCTGCTCGTATTCGGCGAGGGTCGCCAACCGGAACTCGTAGCCGCGGCCGGCGGCGGCCGCCAACGCGGCCGGGACGTGCTTCTCCATTCGCGAGTGGTCGGTGCCGTTCATGAGGAGCGCGGGCTCGTCGTCGCGCCGCCCGCGCTCCTGCCGCTGGACGCGTTCGACCAGGTCCGCGGGCGCTTCCGGAAGGCGCCAGCCGCTCGAGTAGCTGTTGCGCAGGTAGAGCGCGGGCAGGCGCGTCCCGTCGGGCGCCTCCCACCAGAAGCTCCAGCCGGGGATTGCGTCGGGCACGCCGCGCCAGAGACAGGCGCTGGCGAGCCCCAGGCCGGCCATGATCTGCGGCATCTGGGCGATGTGGCCGAACTGGTCGGCGCAATGGCCGACGCGCAGGCAGCCGCCCAGGCGGTCCGCAAAGCGGATGCCACGCTGGAAGCTGCGGATGTGCGACTCGCCGGACGGGAGGAACTCGTCGGGCTGCACGAGCCAGGGGCCAATGACGATGCGCCCGGACTGGAGGAGGGCGCGCAGGCGGCCTTCGTGCTCGGGGCGCAGCTCCAGGTAATCCTCAATGACGATCGTCTGGCCGTCCAGGTTGAAGCAGCGGTACTCGGGATGCTGCTCCATGTAGTCGAGGAGCTCGTCGATCATCTGCACGAGCCGCCAGCGGAACAGCTCGTGGGGCTGGTACCACTCGCGGTCCCAGTGGCAGTGAGGGACGACGTAGACGGTGCGCGTCATGGCCGCGAGGGTACTCGCGCGCGGCCACGGGCGCGAGCGCGGGGAAGAGAGCTTCACCGTGCTCGGCGCTCTCCGGTTGACGGCGCGGGGCGCGCTCCCCACCATGCGCTGCATGACACGTATCGCAGCCAACGGCATCGACATCGAATACGACACGTTCGGCGACCGCTCGGCCGCGCCGCTCCTCCTGGTGATGGGGCTGGGCGCGCAGATGATCAGCTGGGACGAGGAGTTCTGCGGCCTTCTCGCAGACCGCGGCCACTACGTGGTCCGCTACGACAACCGGGACGTCGGGCTTTCGACGCGGATGGAGTCGGCGGGCATGCCGAACGTCGCGGCGGCGATGGAGGCGCGGAGCCAGGGGCGCCCCGTCGACAACGCGCCCTACACCCTCGACGACATGGCGGCCGACGGCATGGGCCTGCTGGACGCGCTCGAAATCGGGGAAGCGCACATCGTGGGCGCCTCCATGGGAGGCATGATCGTGCAGGCGATGGCGATCAACCACCCGGAGCGCGTGCTCACGCTGACCTCGATCATGTCGACGACTGGCCGGCCCGACCTCCCGCCGGCGCGCGACGAAGCGATGGCCGTGCTCCTGACGCCAGCGCCCAACGAGCGGGAAGCGAACATCGAACACCGCGTGAAGTCGGCGCTCGTGATCGGCAGCAAGCGCCACCACGACGAGGCAGGTGTCCGCGCGATGGCGGCGAAGTCGTTCGACCGGGCGTACTACCCGATCGGCATGGCGCGCCAGATTGTGGGGATCATGGCGAGCGCGCCGCGCCACGAGGCGCTGGGGGCGGTGCGGGTCCCGACGCTCGTCATCCACGGCGCGGACGACCCGCTGGTGCCGGTAGAGGGCGGGAAGGACACGGCCGCCTCCGTGCCGGGCGCGGAACTGCTCATCCTCCAGGACATGGGGCACGACCTGCCGAGGCCGCTCTGGCCGCTGATCGTCGAGGCTATCGCCCGGAACACGTCTCGGGTGGCAGCACGCGCGTAGGCCAGGCGCGCCACAGCGCTGTTACGGGGGATCCTGCCTAGCCGGCTGCGGGGTCGAGCCGCTGCCGTGCGGCGAAGCCGCCCCCGAGCGTGTGCCACCAGGCGACGTCCGGCTCGCCCAGCAAGTAGCAGAGGTAGACCACCTCTCCCTCGCGCCGCGAGTAGAAGTCGATCAGGCCGCGCTCCGGGTCCTTCACCTCAACGCCCCACTCCGCCAGGCGCTCTACGGCCGCACGTGCGGACCTGTTGAGCGTCTCCACGCGGCTCTCCGGATCTTTCTCCCACGGGTTGGCGAGCAGGTTTCCGTCGCCGCTTGCCCCGCGTTTCCCGGCGGCGACCGTCGCCTGCAGCGCCCGCAGTTCCACGAAGGCGTCGCGCAACGCCTCGACCACGGGGATGATCTCCGGCAAGAGCGCCCGTGCCTCCTCCACCGTGTACAGGCGCACAGCCATCGCTCAGACGAACAGGTGAAGCGGCATCTGCGTTGGGTGCACAGACGAGCCGCTCTTGAGCTGGCCGCGCTCCAGCAGTTCGTCCTGCACGCCCGGGCCGATGACGACATTGCGGCCGACCCGCAGCCCGGAGGGGATGACCACGCGCTTGCCGACGATGGTGATGCCCGTGTTCACGATGTCCGGGCGTTCGAAATTCGCAATGTGCGCGTCGCCTTCGCCGATGACGGCGCCCCGGCCGACGGTGACCTCCTTGTCGACGATAGAGCGGTCGACCACGGCGCCCGCGCGTATGACGCAGCGGTGCTGGACAACCGAGTCGCGGACCTCAGCGCCCGCCTCGACCACAACTCCGGGCGAAATGACCGAGCGGATGACCGAGCCGTCGACCTGGGCGCCGGGCGCGATCAGCGAGTCGTGCACCACAGCCGACGACCCGAAACGCGCGGGTGGCATGATCGCTCCGGCCGTCCGCAGGCGCACGTCGGGGTCGCCAAGGTGCAGTGGCGGGTGGGCCGAGAGCAGGTCCATGTTGGCCGCCCAGTACGACTGCACCGTGCCGACGTCCCGCCAATAGGACTGGTACTGGTACCCGAAGACCCGGTGCGTTTGGAACATGCGCGGGATGATGTCGCGGCCGAAGTCGTGCTTGCTGTCCTCGCCCTCGTCGGCGTCGGCCTGGAGTTGCTCCACAAGCACGTCCTTGTTGAAGCAGTACACGCCCATCGAGACCCAGGGCGAACGCGGGTGCTTCGGCTTTTCCTGGAAGTCGACGACACGCCCGGCCTGGTCGAGGTCCAGGACGCCGTAGCGGTGCGCCTCTTCCTGTGGCACCGAATAGACGGCCACCGTCGCGTCGGCGCCCTGGCTGCGGTGGTAGGCGATCATGTTCCGGTAGGACGTGAGGTAGATGTGGTCGCCGGCGAGGATCAGCACCTCGGAAGCGCGCGACTCCTCGATCACGTACAGGTTCTGGTAGATGGCGTCGGCCGTGCCCTGGTACCAGTCCATGTCGGCCCGCCCAAGGTATGGCTGCAGGATCTGGATGCCGCCATCGACCGTGTCGAAGCCCCACGGGCGGCCCGCACCGATGTGGTTGATGAGCGAGCGCGGCCGGTACTGGGTGAGCACGGCGACCTTGCTGATGCCGCTGTTTGCGCAGTTGCTCAGGGCGAAGTCGATGATCCGGTACTCGCCGCCAAAAATGACGGCAGGCTTGGCCCGTTGCTCCGAGAGCACCGACAGCCGATCGCCCTGGCCCCCGGCCAGGATCATCGCCAGGATGCTCTGCATCGCTGCCCCCGAAGTCGCTCAGGCGCATTCTACAGGGCGTGCGACCGCCTGTAAGCAACGCGCACCGAGCCACACCGCGGCGGCCAGCCCAGCTCAGACACCGCAGGCCGCGGCTTGCGAACGGACGACCATCGCAAACGCGCAATCTCGACAGATCACGGTTGCGAAGCGGCTGCGCCGTGCCCGGCCGACGGGTTCAACGTCGGCAAGCACCAACCGCGAGTGCGCGCGTGTAACACGCCCGCACAATGGACAGGGTGGACGAATTTCCTGGCCTCGAGACATCTCCCTACCTCAAAGGCCCCGCCATGGCCAGAGTGCCACGGACGCTGGCTCGCGTTAATCGGTGACTCCGCCTAAGGGAACTCCCGCGCATCAGCGTGGGCCCGCGGCGACAGCGGGGCGGGCCGTATACTTGGCTCATGCGCGTCTGCCGGCTCGGCCTGGCCCAGATGAATGCCACCGTCGGCGACTTTCCCGGCAACATCGCGCGCATCCGCGAACTGCTGGCGGAGGCCCGCAGCGCCGGCTGCACGATCGTCGCGTTCCCCGAGCTTTGCGTCACGGGCTACCCGCCAGAGGACCTCGTGCTGCGCCGGGCCTTCTGCGAAGCCTCGCGCGAGGCGCTCGAATCGCTCGTGCCAGAGACGCGCGGCCTCACGGCGATCATCGGGTTCGTCGACTGGGATGGGGATGCGCGCAACGCCGCTGCCATCCTCTGCGACGGGCGCTGGATCGACGTCTACTACAAGCGCCGCCTCTGGAACTACAGCGTCGGTGATGAGGAGCGGTACTTCGCCGCCGGGCGCCGCATCCCCGTCTTTCGCATGCCCGGCCTCACGTTCGGCGTGAGCATCTGCGAGGACGTCTGGTACCCGGGCGCGCCCCTCGACGTGATGGCCCTCGCAGGCGCCGAGCTCTGCGTGAACATCAACGCCTCCCCGTACTACCACGGCAAGCTCGACCGGCGCATGCGCATGCTGGCCACTCGCGCCGCCGACAACCTGCTCGTGATGGCGTACCTCAACTCCGTCGGCGGCCAGGACGAGCTCGTCTTCGACGGGGCCTCGCTCGTGTTCGACGCCGAGGGGCAACTCGTCGCGCGCGCTCCGCAGTTCGCGGAGCAGTTGATGGTCGTTGACGTCGACCTGGACGAGGTGGCGCAGCGCCGCCTCCACGACATCCGCCTCCGGGTCGAACGAGAACTACGCGACGGCGAGACCGGCGTGGAAATCGTCGATCTGCCGCTCGCGGGCACCCTGTCCTCTGAAGGCCCCCTGCTCCAACCGGTGAGCGAACTCCTTGAGGAAGAGGCGGAAGTCTGGCAGGCGCTCGTGACCGGCACGCGCGACTACCTGGGAAAGACCGGCTTCACGCAGGCGGTGATCGGGCTGTCCGGTGGGATCGACTCGTCGGTTGTGGCGGCCGTGGCGGTGGACGCGATCGGTGCTGAGAACGTGGTGGGCGTTTCGATGCCGAGCCGCTACTCCAGCGGCCACAGCCGGGACGACGCGCGGGCGCTCGCGGAGGCCCTCGGCATTCGCTACCTCACCGTGCCCATCGAGCCCGCCCATGCCGCCATGCTGGCGATGCTCGCCGAGGCGTTCGAAGGCACCAACGAGGGCACGGCCGAAGAGAACCTGCAGTCCCGCCAGCGCGGCAACGTGCTCATGACCCTCTCCAACAAGTTCGGCTGGATCGTGCTCACCACGGGCAACAAGAGCGAGATGGCGACCGGCTATGCCACGCTCTATGGCGACATGGCGGGCGGCTACGCGGTCATCAAAGACGTGCCGAAGACGCTGGTCTACCGGGTGGCGAAGTGGCGCAACCGCCAGCCCGGCGGCCCCGTCATCCCCGAAAGCGTCCTCACCAAGCCGCCAAGTGCCGAGCTCAAGCCGGGCCAAATCGACCAGGACTCCCTGCCGCCCTACGAGGTGCTCGACCCGATCCTCGAGCTCTACGTCGAGGACGACCGGACCTTCGACGAAATCGTGGCGCGCGGCTTCGAGCCGGCCACGGTCCGCAAAGTCCTCGGGCTCGTCGACCGCAACGAGTACAAGCGCCGGCAGGCGCCACCCGGCGTCAAGATCACGCCACGCGCGTTCGGCCGCGACCGCCGCTTCCCGCTCGCGTCGCGCTGGCGAGGGGCGTGAAGCCGGGGCTCATCTCTGGTAACCGGAGTCGCGAATGCGGCGCCAGGCCTCGCCGCTGCGGGTGTAGCGCTCCATCAGGTAGGGGTACACGGCCGGGACCCTGAAGAGCTGCTCCATGCAGAGCTGCGCCAGGTAGCGGTCGAGCACGGCAGGGTGGTCGTCGGGGTTCACGAGGTCGAGCTGGAGGCCGGCCTCGAAGCCCCTTGCGGCCGCCGGCATGCCCGCGGGTTGCTCGGCAACGAGCCCCTTCTCTGTGAGCGAGCGAATCGCCGCCTGCAGGTCTTCGCGGAAGAGCCGGGCCACGGAAACGCCGTCGGCTGCCAGGTGGTGGGCCGCGTCGCTCGCATTCCAGAGCCCGCAAACCACAGCGGTCACATGGTCGACGCGGAAACGCTCGTCACCCGCGGCTTTCGACGGCGGCAGGCCCACACAGAGCACACCCAGGAGCGCGATTTCCGTGGCTTCGAGGTCGTCCGGCTGATAGATGGGCACGGGCTCAGCGTACAGCGCGGGGACACCGGCGGGCAGCCCGCTTGCCCCCGAGGGCCACGGTTCTGACACTGGGTCCAATGGACTTCCTCAGGCGCCGCGAGCTCGTCGGCCTGATCGGCCTCGCCGCGGCCCTTGCAGTCATGGCGAGCTTCCTCGCCCCCAGCGACAACTCAGGCGCAGCCCCGCGGCCCGTCTCGCTGGGCGTGGGGCTGCCCACGTCGGCGCTGCCGTCACCCACTCCGATCCCGGCGACGCCGCTGCCGGGCGCGAGCCAGTGGGCGCTGCGCTACTTCTCCATCGAGGGCGACCAGCAGACCGAGCGCATGTCCGGCGCAGTCGAAGAGCTGGACCTGACCTTCGCGCGCAACCCCGGGCCGGACCTCGCCGACGACGCCTGGAAGATGGAGGCGAGCGCGACGATACAAGCCCCTGCGGGACACTACAGCTTCACGGTCGAACACCAGAACGACGTGCACGTGTTCATCGAAGGGCGGGAAGTCGCGTCCCAGGCGTCGGGCTCGAGCCCCCAGTCGCTGCTCGTCACGTTCGAGCACCGCGGCCGCAACCCTATCCACGTGCGCGTCGAGGCTCGGGACGTCGGTGGGCCTTTCATCCTGCGCCTGCGCACGGGAGGCTGAGCGCACGGCGAGCGTGGCCGCGCGCTGTTGCGCGGCGCCGCGGTCTGACTACACTGCGCGCAGCGGCGAACGAGGCGACGGGATGGCGAATCCGACGGCGACCCGCGACATCTTCGTGCAGGCGAACGGCCTGCGGCACCATCTGCTTGCGCGCGGGTCACCGGGCGGGCCCGTGGTGATGATGATTCATGGGCTGACACAGCAGGCTCACGTCTTCGACGGTGTGGCGTCGCGGCTCGCGCGCCGGCACCACGTGTACTGCCTCGACGTTCGCGGACGCGGCGAGACGGAGTGGGGCCCGGCCAGCAGCTACGGCTACGACACGTACGTGGAGGACCTCGAGGCCGTGCGGGAAGGGCTCGGGCTGGAGCGTTTCGCCCTCGTCGGGACGTCGATGGGCGGGCAGATCTCGATGTTCTACGCGGCCCGCTTCCCCGAGCGCGTGACGGCGGTCGTGCTCAACGACGTGGGCCCCGAGATCGACCCGGCCGGCGCGGCGCGAGTCGCGAAGATGGCGGGCGCGGCGCCGGAGGCGTTCACCGACCTGCGGGCCGTGATGAAGTACTACCGCGAGGAGAACGCGCCCGTGCTCGGCAAGCGGTCAGACGACGAGGTGCTCGAATACGCCCGCTGGCACGTCCGCAAGAGCGACACGGGCGTGTACCTCTGGAAGATGGACCGCGGGGTGCGGGCTTTCAAGGGCGGTCCGCCATCCACGCAGCCGTGGGACGCCTGGCGCGCCGTGAAGTGCCCGGCGCTCGTGATTCACGGGGCGGCGAGCGACATCCTCAACGAGGACATCGCGAAGCGCATGTGCGAGGCGGTACCGGGCTGCCGCGTTGTGGACGTGCCGGGCGTGGGCCACGCGCCCAGCCTGCTGGAGCCGGAGGCGCTCACTGCGCTGGAGGCGTTCCTTCCCGGTTAGCGGGGACCCTCATCCCCCGGCCGAGCGGCGCTCCCACTCCGTGGGCGAGGGGGAGAGACGGAGGCCGAGGTTGGTCCGCTGGGCCAAAGCGGCTGGCCGCTTCACAATGCTCGGACCAAGGAGGCACCGATGCCGAACTCCATGACCTGCGTGAAGGCCGGCGGCCACACGGTCGCCATGACAAACATCCCGTACCCCGACGCACCGGGGCCGGGCCAGGCGCTCCTGCGCACGACGCTCAGCACCATCTGCGGGAGCGACGTGCACATCCTCGAATTGGCCGTCCCGGATGGCACGCCGATGGGCCACGAGGCCGTCGGAGTCGTGGAAGCGGTGGGTGCGGGCGTCACCGCGTTCAAGGTGGGGGACCGGGTGGTGACGAGTTGCCTCCTGTGCTGCGGCACCTGTCCGCGCTGCATGGAGGGCGACCACCAGGTCTGCGAGACCTTCGCCTCGCCGGGCAATCTGCTCTTCGGCGCACAGGGCGACCGCTTCCTCGTGAACGGCGCCCAGACGTCGATGGCGAAGGTGCCGGACAACCTGGAGGACGAACAGGTCCTGTTCGTGACCGACATCATGTCCACCGGTTTCGGCGCGATTGAGCGCGGCGGAATGAAGGCCGGCGACACGGTGGCGATCTTCGCGCAGGGGCCCGTGGGGCTTTGTGCGACCGCGGGCGCCCGGACCCTCGGCGCGGGGCTGATCATCGGCGTGGAGGGCATCCCCGAGCGGCAGGCGATGTCGAAGCGCATGGGCGCCGACGTGGTGGTCGAGCCCGGCGAGGCGGTCCAGCGGATCATGGCGTTGACCGGCGGGAAGGGCGTGGACCTGGCGGTCGAGGCGCTGGGGAAGCAGGCGACCTTCGAGAACGCGTGTGCGGTCGTCCGCAACGGCGGCACGGTGAGCAGCGTCGGGGTGTACGGCGGCATCGAGGCGCTGTCGCTGCCGACGTCCGGCTCGTTCACGCATCGCAGGATCGTGACGACGTTCTGCCCGGTCGGGACGGCGCGCATGACGCGGCTCATGGGCCTGGTCGCGACGGGCAAGGTCGATCTTCGTCCGTTGATCACGCATTCGATGAAGCTGAGCCAGACCCCGGAGGGCTACGACCTCTTCCGCGCGCGGACGGGCGGGGTGCTCAAGATCGCCCTGCGGCCGTAGCGTCAGGTCGTGGAGGCGGACGCGCGGATGGCTTCGAAGGCGACCAGGGCGCGCGGCTCTTCGTCCCAGAGCCAGGCCGTGTCCAGCCAGAAGCCGAGGACTGTCGCGGAGCGGTATACGCCATCCTCGCCGTCCTCGACCTCGCGATAGCGCGGGCCGTCGAGCACGAAGAACTGCGCCTGCTGGTGGCCGGGACGCGAGTCGACGATCCAGTACTCGGCCACTCCAGCCGCCTGGTACTCGATCAGTTTCGTCGTCAGGTCCCGGGTGACGCTGTCGTCGGAGACGACCTCGACGATCAGGTCGGGCGCGCCCAGCAGATGAAGCGACTGGACGCGCTCCCGGTGCTCCCGGCTTATAAACATGACGTCGGGCTCGCGCCCGGCCCGGCCAGACCGTGAGAGCATCGCGTACGGGGCGGTCATGACCGTGCCCGCGGCGCGCCATTCGCACCAGAGCCCCAAGAGCCGGGAGAGGAAGCCCACGATGCGCTGATGCTCGGCCGTGTTCGACATATAGACGTACGCCTCACCGTCGACCCACTCCGTGAGTCCGCCCTCGTACTCCCACGCGAGCCACTCGTCGAGCGACATGCGCGCGGTGGCGACACAGTCCGGCCGACCTGAGGGGACAAGCACCGGGAAACGGCCGAGCTTTGCTGCTTGCGCCATGACGTGAGTATACCGCGCGCCCGGACGGTTCCAGGTCGCCCGCGACTCGCCGCGGCCTCAGGCTTTCGCGCAGACGGCGGCGAGGCTGCTGACCGCGACGCCGCGGCGGCCCTGCATCTCGTCGTCGACGAAGCCGTTGGTGCAGTACCCGAGGGAGATGCCGGTCTCCGGGTCGCCCCAGCCAATCTGTCCGCCGGCGCCGCCGTGGCCGAACGCGCGTGACGACGCGGTCCGGCCGAACCCGCGATAGACCATGTTCTCGCGGTCGCCAGCCACGACCACGCCGAGCGCGCGGTTTATGGGCTTCTGGAAGATCAGGTCGACGTGAAAGTCCTTCGTGCGCGGCGTCGTGGCATACGCGATCGTCTCGGCCTTCATCACGCGAGTGCCGTCAGCGGTGACACCGCCGTTGACCAGTGGCTGGTAGAAGAGCGCGAGCCCGGCAGCCGTGCCGACTCCCCCGCCCCCGGGCACGCCGACGGCGCGGACGGAGGGCTCGTTGAAGCGCAGGATAGCGTCGGGCGTGACTTCGCCCCAGCCGCCGGGCGGCGGGGTGGGCGGGACGACGTGGAGGACGTCGGCGACGCGCGCGTTGAGCTCCGGGGGCAGCCCAAGGAGCATCTGGTCCGCGATGCCCATCGGCTCGAGGATGCGCTGGCGGACGAACTGCTTGAATTCGACGCCGGTGCGCCGCTCGATGATCTCGGCGAGGACCCAGTGGAGCGACGTGGCGTGGTACTCGAACTTCGTGCCCGGCTCCCAGTTCAGACGCCAGTCGCTGAAGGCCTGGATGCGCCCTTCCCGCGTCTCCCAGCGGCCGGGACCGAGCGGCGCCAGCGGGAAGCCGCCGATGTGGAGGAAAGCCTGCTCGACGGTGACGACGTCTTTCCCGTTCGTCCCGAACTCAGGAATGATCTCCGCCACGCGCTCGTCGAGGCGCAGCAGGCCGTCTTCGATGAGGGTCCAGGCTGCCGCCGAGACGATCGCCTTCGTGCTGGAGAAGATGGTGTAGAGCGTCTGGTCCGTGGCCGGGCGCATGGCGCCGCCCTGCACGGCCTGGCCGTACACGCGGAACCCGGCGAGGCGGCCCTGGCGGGCAACGGCAACCGAGGCGCTCGGAAGGATCCCGTCGTCGACGTCGCGCTTGACGCGGGCGAAGACGGCTTCGAGCCGCTCGCTGTCGACGCCGACGCCCTCTGGGGTTGTGGCGATGGCGGGTGCGGTCATGGGGATGCCTCCGGGGGCTGTTTGGCCCACACCTTACGCCGGCCGGAGGCGCGCGTCGCGCTACAGCGGGAGCAGGCCCCGGCGCGCAGCTTCCATCACAGCCTCGGCGCGGCTTTCGGCGCCGAGCTTCGAGAGGATGGCGCCGACGTGGAACTTGGCCGTGTGCTCGCTGATCCCGAGCCGCTGAGCGACGCCCTTGTTCGGGAGCCCTTCTGCGACCAGCGCGAGCACCTCGATTTCGCGCGGAGTCAGGCCGGGCTGTGTACCGTCGTCTTCGCCGCCGGGCCCCGGGAAGCGGCCGGTGGCGGGCCCGGTGACGTCGAGGCCAGCGGCGACGGCATGGATGGCCGCTACCAGCTCGGCGGCCGTGGCGTCGGCGCGCAGGTAGCCCCGGGCCGCTGTCGCGCCAGGACGCCTCGGAGATGCAGATCCGCCCAACTGTACGGCCGGGAGCTCATCCGGAACCACAAGACGACGGCCGGGGCCACGGTCTGCGACGACGACGGCAAGGTCGGGGGCGTCATCCTCCGGGTGGGCGACCTCGAAGCCGCCCAGCGCCACCAGGAGGGCGCGCATCCGCTCTACGGCGGCCTGCTCCGAGCCGACGACGAGCACGCGCAGGAGCGCCTCGCCGGTTGTTGGCCTGTGAGGGCGAGGGAGACAGGCCTTCCTCGCGCCACTCTCCGCCGGAGCATGGTCGTCAGCAGGCACTCGTACACTCCGGGCGGGCGCCGCAGAGTCCCGGACGGCTCCCGCTGCACTCGATGGTGCAGCAGCGGCGCGCGGCCCGCTACGCACGCTCACCGGGGACAACCGTGAGCTCCTTCGGCTCGCCGCCGCGCAGGACGGTTGTGGGCATCGGCTGGCCGACGCTGTCGGGGCCCAGGAGCGCCTGCAGGTCACCGGTGTCGGTCAGTTTGCGCCCTGCCATGACGACCAGGATGTCGCCGATGAGCACTCCCGCCTGGTCAGCCGGGCCACCGGGCTCGACGCCCGAAACGAGGAGCCCGCGCTCCTGGCCACCCAGGCGCTGCTGTAGCGCTTCGGACAGGCGCACCGGCTGACTGCCGACGCCGAGAAAACCGCGCCTGACCCGCCCTTGCTTAAGGAGCGCTTCGACGATTCGCGCCAGGGCGGACACCGGGATCGTCATCCCGCTGCCGCGGCCGAGGCGGGAGCTGTTGAGGCCGACCATCTGCCCGGCCCCGTCGACGAGGGGCCCGCCCGAAAAGCCAGGGTAGAAGGTGGTGCCGGAGCGGATGAAGCCACCCACCTCAGTGCCGCGCATCGTGCGCCACGGCCCACCGACGGCCGCGACGCAACCAAGCGAGGCCATGGGCTCGCCGGCGACCGTCCCGCCGACAGCAAGGACAAGGTGGCCGACCTTCACCTCGCCGCCGCGGGCGATGGGGACGAGCCCCGCGGCCGTGGTCCTCAGCACCGCCACGTCGGAGCCGGCGTCGCGGCCCACGATGGTGGCGGGCGCCTCGGAGCCGGCGGGGAGGCCGACGCTGATGTCGTCGTCGCGTTCGAGCACATGGTCGGCGGTGACAATCACGCCGTCGGCAGACCACACGACCCCGCTCGCCGGGAAGCGGCGGCGGGCGTTGACGGTCACGATGGACGCTGCTGCCTTCGCCACAGCGTCGGCGAGGGCTTCGGACAGGGCTACGAGCGGGTTGGCCGGTTCTGCCATGAGTGGTTCCTCCGATGCCAGTGTTGGCGTGGAACCACGATGGCAGCCTGCACGGCGACACGCATCACCCGTTCGGGCAGGTTGACGTCGCGCAGCGCGACGGAAACGGTCAGCCTTCGATGACGACCGTCCCGGCAGCGCCGTCCACGGTCACGACGGCGCCGTCGGGGATCGCTCGGGTGGCAGTGCCGGTGCCGCAAACGCAGGGGACCGCGTATTCGCGCGCGGCGATGGCGCTGTGGGAGAGGACGCCGCCGACGTCCGTCACGACCGCGCCGGCGATGGCGAAGAGCGGTGTCCACGGCGGTGCCGTGAAGGGACAGACGAGCACGTCGCCCGGCTCGACACGGTCAGCGTCGTCGAGGTCGAGCACGACGCGGGCACGGCCGCGGAAGATCCCGCGGCTGGCCCCAATCCCGTGGACGACGTTGCCGGTCACCGGCCGGGCGGCGCCGAAGCCGAACATCCTCGCAATCATCGGGTCCTGGTTGAAGCCCGCGGGGAGGGGGGCGCCGAGCGAGGCCGGTGGGACGAGGCATGCGGCGCGGTCGAGCGTGATCCGGCGCTCGGCGACCACGGCGCGCGCCTCCGGGAGCTCGCCAGCGGCGAGGCGGGCCGACTCATCCGTATGGAGGTAGAAGATGTCGTCGCGCTCAGCCAGGGCTCCGGCGGTGGCGAGCCTCGCGCCGAGGGCCAACGCAGCGGACCGAACGGCCCCCGCCGCGGCGAGCTGCCAGCGGGCGCGGTCCTCGACGACCGGCACGTAGTCGTGCATGGCTTCGAGGAGACCCCGGAACTGCTCGCGGGCCTCCGGGTCGAGACGCGCCCCGGCGGCGGAACGCGCTTCCGCGCGCTGGGCGCGTGCGCGCTCCTGGTTTGCGGCCGGCCCGCCCTCGCTGGCGAGGAACGCCGCGATCATGCGCAAGGGGATGGCGGGTTCCTCGCGCCAGGAGGGCTTGTGGATCTCGGCCCAGGTGTGGTTTCCCGAGCCGTACTCGTCGAGGTAGACCGCTAGCAACGCAACGAACTCGGGCCCGCCGTCGAGCGACACCAGGCCTTCGAAGCAGCCCGCCCGGAGCGCTGCCGCGACCGCAGGCCGTGCCGCAGCCGCGGCAGCAAGTTCGCCGAGCCCGGACCCGGTGGCCGCGGAGTCGTTTTCGAGGCCCTGCAGGAGGGTCGTGGCGAGCAGGTCGCCCTCGGCGCCGAAGTGCTTCGCACAGAAGGCGAGCAGGGCCTGCATCGGCCCCATGGTCGCGAACATCGGCTGCATGGTGTACGCAAACGCGGCGGCTGCTTCGCGGAGGCTGCCCGGCAGCAGCGCGGCAAGGGCGGGGGCGTCCATCGACTCGTAGTCACGACCGTGGATCGCGGCGAGAGCGGCGCGCACGCGCGGCAGCGAATGGCTCCGCCACATCTCTCCGAAGGCGAGGGCGGGAGGTGGGTCGATCGCCGCGGGAGCGACCCGCCGTGGTGCGCCCATGCCCAGGTAGACGTAACCGTTGACGAGCACCGCGTCGTTGCCCATGGTCGCCGTGAAGGCCTGCCAGGTGTCTCCCGCGAGGGCAGGCACGGGACGTGGGCAGTGAAGCGGGTCCCAGAACCACGAGTACCGCTCGAGGCCGGGTTCTGGCAGGCGAAACTCGTCGGCGGCTGGTGTCACGTGCAGGCTCGGGCGTTGGTCATCGGACAGAGTCTACCGGCTGCCTCCCGGCAATGCTCCCGCTGTTGCTTGCAGTCCCGGCCGCAGATCGGCGAGACTGGGGGAACGATGCGCACCATTGCTGCATGCTTTCGAGAGGACATCTCTTTCGCCCCGGACTCACCGGGGCGCGCCCTTTAGCGTCGTCCGCATGGCGCCAGCCGCGTCCTGCCTGCTTTCTACTCAACATTCTGACAGCCCGGGCCTCGCCGTTGCACGCGGCGCGGCCACAGGCGAACGTAACCGCGGATAACCCGCGACAGCGCGGCGCACGCGACGCCGACCCCACCGGAGGAGCCAGAGCCATGTCCGAAAAGATCTACGTGTTCGACACCACCCTGCGCGACGGCGAGCAGAGCGCCGGCGTCGCCTTCACGGCCGAGGAAAAGGTCGAAATCGCAAAGCAGCTCGAGCGCCTCGGCGTCGACGTCATCGAAGCCGGGTTTCCCTGCTCAACCCCGGGCGACCTCGTCGCCGTGCAGGCGGTTGCGCGCGAAGTGCGCGGGCCCACGATCTGCGCGCTCGCGCGGGCGGTCGAAAGCGACGTGGACACGGCCTGGGAGGCGATCAAGAACGCCGCCGAGCCGCGCATCCACGTGTTCATCAACACCTCGGACATCCAGATGGCGCACCAGCTGGGCAAGGACCGCGAGCAGGTGCTCACGCAGGCCGAGGCGATGGTGAAGCACGCGGCGAAGTACACGAGCAACGTCGAGTTCAGCCCCATGGACGCGACGCGCGCCGACCCGCGCTTCATCTTCCAGATCGTGGAGCGCTGCATCGACGCGGGAGCGACGACCATCAACATCCCCGACTCGGTGGGCTACGCCATCCCGGAGGAACTCGGCGGGCTGTTCCGGGCGATCTTCGAAAACGTGCCGAACATCCACAAGTGCCGGGTCAGCTTCCACGGCCAGAACGACCTGGGCCTCTGCACGGCGAACACGCTCACGGCCATTCAGAACGGCGCACGGCAGGTCGAGCTCACCATCAACGGGATCGGCGAGCGCGCGGGGAACACCTCCCTCGAAGAAGTCGTGATGGCGATCAAGACGCGCAAGGACTTCCTGCCCTTCTACACCGACATCAACACGCGCGAGATCTGGAAGGCGAGCAAGATGGTCGAGCGCTACTCGGGCATCCAGGTGCAGTGGAACAAGGCCGTGGTCGGCAAGAACGCGTTCCGGCACGCGTCCGGCATCCACCAGGACGGCATCCTCAAGCTGCGCGAGAACTGGGAGATCATGGACCCGACGGAGATCGGGATGCCGCGCGCGAACGCGGAGGAGACGCTCGTCCTGGGCAAGCTCTCGGGGCGGCACGCCTTCAAAATCCACATGCACCGGCTGGGGTACGAGCTGAACGACGCCGAGCTGGCGCGCGCCTTCTCCGCCTTTAAGGAGCTGGCCGACAAGAAGATCGAGGTCGACAACCGCGATCTGATCGCGATCGTCACGGACACGGACACGACCCCCGAAATGGCGAAGTGGCGCCTCGAAACGGTACAGGTGACGACGGGCAACACGGCCACGCCCACAGCCGTCGTCGTGCTCGAAGGGCCGGGCGGGGCGAAGTCGGCGGCCGTCACTGGCGACGGCCCCGTGAATGCGATCTACAAGGCCATGAACCAGATCGTCGGGGTCTCGCCGCACCTGGACGAGTACCTCGTGAAGGCCGTCACCGAGCGTTCGGACGCGCAGGGCGAGGTGACGGTCCGCATCGACGACAACGGCCGGACGTTCACGGGCCGCGCGAGCGACACGGACGTCATCGTGGCGAGCGCGAAGGCGTACCTCGCGGCCCTGAACCGCATGGAGGCGCTGGGAAAGTAGCTGCTGGCTTTTAGCTCCTGGCCTTTGGCTCCTGGCTTTTGGCTGCTGGCGTTAGCTTTTGGCTGTCGGCTTTCGGGCGTCGGCCCGGGCGACTGTTGGGCCCGAG